>ERZ650311.24-NODE-24-length-98340-cov-6.275149_pt1 | contig 98340 bp, 136 predicted proteins | sample MGYA00376247_ERZ650311 | MGnify/ENA primary metagenome ERZ650311 (study PRJEB26733, sample SAMN07839324) | wastewater metagenome | biome: small river; feature: stream; material: water | place: USA: North Carolina | collected 2016-07-28 ... | reverse complement strand
GCCGGCGAGCTCGGCGGGGGCGGCGTGCGGGTCGCCAGCGGCGATGGCGCGCAGCCCGGGGGTGTGGTCGTCGGGGGAGCGGAGGACGGCTGCGCAGTAGCCGGCGCGGCGGCGGTTGGCGATGCCGTAGAGGTCGGCGAGGCCTTCGGCGACGAGGGGTAGGGCTGCTGCTATGCGGTCGTCGTCGTCGGTCGGCGCGCGACTGACTGACGACGTGAATAGACCACTAGACGATGACGGGACGGGACTGGACGGGACGGGACGGGACGGGGTTCCCGATGTTGGAAGCACCGGCGAAGCAACTTGCTTGTCAGTTGGTTGGGACGTTGGTCCTTTCGCTCGGGTGCGCCCGGACTGCTGGCCGCCCCGGCGTCCGGCCTCGGATCTGGCCTCGGACACCTGCGCTCGTTTCTCGGCGGACGGGTTGAAGTGCAGGTAGTCGTGAACGACCCAGCCGCCGGCGTCGAGCTCCCACAGCCCGGCGGCGACGAGCCGGTCTGCGGCTTCGTAGGGCTTGGTGACCCCGGCGCAGAACGCGACCATCTCGATCATGGGGCCGTCGAGCCGGCCGTCCGTGTTCTGTGACGAGGCGTAGGGGATGCTCATTGCCCACATGAGCCGGTCGAGCGGTTCGACGAGACGGAGCTTGCGGTGGAACGGCCACTGGTCGTCCATCTTGACCCAGCTCATGGCTGCCGCCCGGCTCGCTGCTGTGCTTCACGGATGGTCGCCCAGCAGATGCCGCAGAAGTACCGCCAGTGGTCTGCGGGCCGGACGTGCGGGCTGGTGACTGCCCGCTCAGCGAAGCGCAGCAGCATGGCCAGCGGCACGCCTGCGGTGAGGAACGTGCGCAGGGTGGCCTCGTAGTCGGGGTCCATGGGGTGTGTGCCTATGGCCGCTTCGTGCCATGCCCAGGCGTCGGCGAATCTGCTGATGGCGGCGCGGGTGGCGTCGTCGGCGTCGGCCATCTCGGCGAGGGCGGCGCGCACCCGCCGGGCCCAGTCGACGGCGGCCTGGTCCACGTCGGCGACCATGGCGGCGTCGGGGCTGCTGCTGGCCTTGCCGGTGTTGCAGGCCCGGCAGGCGGCGACCAGGTTGGCCGGGTCGTCGGTGCCGCCGAGCGCCTTCGGCGTGACGTGGTCGACGGTGAGCTCTACGTCCGGGGCCTTGGCGCCGCAGTAGCGGCAGGCGTGCCCGTCTCGGCGCAGGATCTCGTAGCGGAGCCGCTTGGTGATCGCCATGTCACGCTGCCGCCTGCGTGCCTGTCCACAGGGTGGGGATGGTGGGGTGGATATCGACAGGCCGGGCGATGGCTGCGGCGGCGGCGGCGAGCTCGAGGTGGGCGGCGAGGTCGCGTTCCCGGATGCCGAGCGCTCGGGCGCGGTCGGTGATGTGGATGCGGTACAGCGTCTCGGTGATCTGCCCGAGGGTGGTGGGTTCGTAGGTGCGTGGCATGGGGTCCTCTGGTGGTGTGTCCGCCGTCCGTGGCGTGGTGCCGGTCCGTCCGTGGGCCGGGTGCCGATCGGTTCAAGGGGGCCCGCCAGCCCGGGGGGTGGCTGACGGGCCCGGCCTGAGCCGACCGGCGGTCAGCGCTTGGGGATGAACTCGCCGGCCTTGGTGCTCGGCCGGTAGAGCCAGCCGGCGGCCTCTGCGGCGAGCAGGGCGGCGTCTGCGTCCCATCGGTGGCCGCCGGCGTGGTCGGTGACGCGGCTGGCGGTGATGAGCGGCACGTGGGCGGCGCACAGGGTGCGGATGACGACGTAGCTGCCGCTCGAGCTCGGGCCGTTGGCCGATGAGGTCGACCAGCGGCTGGTCGACGGGTTCGGCCTTGCGCCGGGGCGGCCGTTCGGTGGGCGGGTTGTCGAACAGGGGAGTTGATCGCTCATCGGTGCCCGTCCTCGGCGTCGCGGCGGGCGGCGTCGGCCCACACGGCTGCGGCCATCTGTGCGAGGTGCCAGCCGGCGCGCCGCAGCCGGGTGGCGAAGTGGTGCAGCCGGTTGTCGTCGTGGTAGTCGGCCTCGGCGTCGATGGCGGCGCGCAGCCGGCGTGTCTCGGCCCGGTAGGTGGCGAGCGCTTCGCCGTCGCTGATCTCAGCCGCAGCACTGCTGATGGACAGCACCGCTTCCCATGCATCGACGCGACCGCGGTGCACGGTCACAAGCGGGTGCTGCAGCCACGAATGCCCGTCGAGCGCGCCGTCAGGGTCGAGCACGTGCACCGGCCGCCCGGCGCCGAGCGCCGCGCCCACCTCGACGAGCGCCCCTTTCAGCACCTCGCCGGCAAACACAACCACCAGGGTCACGTCGGCGGCGGCGGCTTCGGTGACACAGCGGGTCCACAGGTCCGCCCAGTCGCCGGTTTCGCCTTGGTCGGCCTCGTCGATCCACGTCGAAATGATCGGCCAGCCGTGAACGTCCCGGTGGCCGCGCCACGCGTGCCCGTGCTTCGCTTTCGATGCGATGTAGAGGGTCATCGGTCTGCCACCCGGCGGCGTGCGGCTGCGGCGGGCCCGGCGGGCTGCTCGAGGGTGGCGAGCGTGGCAGCCACCTCGCTGGCCGGCTGCTCTGCCGGCGGCTCGGCCTCGGCCGGCTCGGGCGCCGCCGCGGGCGCTGCCGGCGGCTGTGGCGGCGTGGTGGCGGCCCCCGCGAGCTCGGCAGCGGTCACCGGCTGCGCCGGGAACTCCTCATCGGCCCGGATCTCGCCGCGCGTGATGCTCTTGTAGGTGATCGACAGCTGCGCCAGATCCGGCGAGGTCCACCGGTCACGGGCCCGGCCCAGCTTGCGCTCGAGCTGGTCGACGGTGACGCCGAGCCGGTCGAACAGCTGCACGCACTGGTCGACACGTTCGGGCAGCGGTTTGCCGTCGCCCCGCTCGATCGTCGCCCGGCAGATGTCCTGCGCTTCGTCGGTGAACCACACGGGCAGCACCGCGAAGATGGCTTCGCGCAGCCGGCGGGCGCCTTGGTTGGCGATCGCCTCGTAGATGTCTCGGGCGTCGGTGAGCTTCACCGTGCCCCTGCGGGTGTCCCGCACGTGGGGGACCACGAACGTCATGCTGCTGCGCGTGTTGTTCTCGAGGTCCCACGCCCAGGCGCGCACTTCGGATTCGCCGGCGTCGTCGTCTCGGCGCATCTCGTCGATGCCGTACTGCACGTTTCCCCAGCAGGTGGCGAGCTCGCGGGCGAGGTGCACGGTCGCGCCTTGGATGGTTTCGCCGCCGCGGGGGAACCGGAAGAAGGCGCGCTCTGCGAACGGCAGGTGCTGGCAGGCCTGCGCCATCAGGGTGCGGGCGTGGCCGGTGTTGCGGCGGACCTGTTGGGCGACGAGCACGGCGGCCTGTACTTCGGCGACGGCGCGGGATTGCTCTACGGCGGTGGCCTGCCCGACGCGGTTGGGCATGGGCACGATGCCGGGGTGGTGGTCGGTTGGGGCGATGGTCATGGTTGGGGCTCCAGTGCGAACAGGGCGGGTTGGTGGTGGTCGGTGGTGGGGGCCGCGGCGCGTGCGGCGGCGCAGGCGGCGAGGTAGCTGCGGATGCGGGCGGCGAGGTGGCTGCCCCGGTAGACGTAAGGGCTGAGCTCTTGGGTGATGAGCCCGGCGAGGACGCCGGCCGCTTCGGCGGGGGCGGCGGCTCGTTCGAGCTCGAGGATGGCGGCGGCCGGGGCGCGCCGGTGCTGGTCGACGATGTCGCTCACAGCGGCCTCTCGGCGGCGTCGCGGGTGATGGCTGCCACCTCGTCCTCGAAGCTGATAGCGGGGTAGAACCGCACCGAATGGCCGACGATGTGGTGCTCGGCGAGGAAGTGGGACGCCCACTCCATGGGATCGTCCGGCAGGTGGACTGGACACCAGCCGCAGACGGCGGTCCGGCGCATCATGCGTGCACCCCGGCCTCGAGCTCGGCCCAGCGGGGGAGCGCCAACTGCGCCACCTCGTCGGTGTAGGCGGGCCACCGGCCGGTGCTGGTGCACCACTGCCACACGTGCCGGGCCTGCAGCGCCTGCTCGAGCCCGACGCGCATGGCGATCGGGTCGGGCTGGTAGACGGTCACCACGTAGGGCGGTGTCTTCTCTTGGCAGATGAACACGAACGCGGCGCTGTCGTCGCCGAGCCCGAGCTGCTGGCAGCCGTCGAGGTACCAGGCGGCCTGCAGGTGGTAGCCGTAGGTGGCCATCGACCGGGACGATGCGGGCAGGCTGGCGTCGGTGGTGGTCTTGTAGTCGGGCACGATGAGCCGGCCACCGGCGCGCGGGGCGGGCAGGTAGTCGAGCCGGGCCCGGCAGTTGACCCCGGTGCGCTGGTCGGTCCACACCAGGGTCACCTCGGCCCGCCCGCCCGGCTGGAGCAGGGCGGGGGCGGTGGGGTGGGAGCGCAGGGCGTCGGCCATGGCCAGCACCCGTTCGTGTTCGGCGGCGAGCAGCGGGGTGCGGCCGGCGGCGCGGGCTTCGGCTTGTTGCTGCTGCGCTGCTTTGGTGCGCCAGTCGCGGGCGTTGACCACCTCGAGGGGTTCGCCGGCGCCGAGGACCATCTGGTGGGCGGCGTGGCCGATGTCGAACGTGCGGGTGGGTGGCCGGCCGTGGTCTTTCGTCCACCGGTACTTGGCGGGGCAGGACGGTGGGATGAGCTGTCGGGCTTCGCTGCTGCTGAGCGTGTCCCGGTCTGCGTGGTAGCGGTCGGCGGGCACGTCGTGGTGCACGCCGACGGTGAGCGGCGGGTGGACGACGGCGGGCTGGTCGTCGGCGGCCGACTGGTCGTCGGCGGGCGGGCCGGGGTGGCGGCGGCTGGCGTTGCGAAGCTTGGCTGCCCGCAGCTCGAGGCGGGGGTCTGTAACGACAGGCTCGGTCATGCGGCGGTGTCCGTTCGTAGGTCGATGGTCCCAAGGTCGGCGAGCAGGTCGGTCGCCGCGTTCAGCGCGAGGTCGAGCATCGCCGGGTCGGCCAGGGCGTACTCGGCTTCGGCGGCGGTGCCGTGCAGCAGGCTGTGCCGGATGCCGCGGCCGAGGTGCAGCACCTCGATGGTGACGTGCTGGCCGGACCATAGGGCGGTGATCCGCCAGCCGGTGTGTGGGTGGTAGGCGGTGACGGCGAGGTTGTCGCTGTCGATGTCGATGCTTGCCCAGCCGTGGTGTTCGGCGATGGCGGCGAGGTGGTGGAGGGGGTCGGTCATCGGATCTCGGCCCCGGCCTTGGCGAGCAGGGCGCGCAGCCGGTCGTCGGCGTTGTCGCCGCCGCGGTACTCGGGGTGCAGCGGGGTGATGCCCTGCAGGGTGCAGGTGCCGGGGTGGCCGGCCACGTCGATGCACACGCCTTGGTAGGCCTGGCCGCCAGACGCCCACGATCCCCACAGGCCGCAGGTGCCGTCCTCGGTGGTGCCAGCGGCGGTGAGCTCGCCCTGCCATTCCACGTCGCCGGTGGCGTTGCGGTGCCAGCCGCCGTGGCCATCCTGCAGTGCGCACGCGTCGCCCGAGCCGGTGGCGGTAGATGGGCAGCGGTCGATCCACCGGCGGCGAGCGGGCGCAGAGATGGCCCGCTGCTGCAGCGCCTCGGTCAGCGCCTGCTTGAACGGCGGGATCGGGTCGCCGATGGCCTGGCCGCGTCGGGCGAGCTCGGCCACCCGCCGGTAGCGGAACCCCTCGCCGATCCGGGCGGCGCCGACAGCGGAGCCAGTCACCACCGGGGTGGTGAGCTCGAGCTGCACTGTGCCGATGGTGCTGGCGTAGCGCCGCACCCGGTCGGTCCCGAGCACGTTGTCACTGAGCTTGCGCAGGTCGCGCTCGCGTCCGGTGCCGCCGGTGGCGTGCCACGCGGCGAGCAGGGCGCGGGCGGCGGTGCCCATGGTCAGAATCGGCGGCCGCAGCGCCGACGTGTCGAGCAGGGTGAGGTGGCCGGGGGTCAGGTCGAGCTCGGCGGCGGTGGTGTCGCCCAGGCATCGCTCGACGACAGCGAGCTGTGCGTGGAGCGCGGAGCCGGGGGCGAACACGCGTACTCGGTCGCCAGTGTGCCAGGTGGTAGGTTGCATGGTGCCTCTCATGGTCGGGAGATGGGGACGGGTCGGTGCTTCGGTGCCGGCCCGTTCCGCGTGTGCGGGGGCGGTGCCGGTAGGGGGCCTGTTTCGACAGGCTCAGGCGCAGATGCGGCGCACCTGCGTGTGCGAGATCCCGGCGGCGGCGGCGATGCGCCGGGTCGACACGCCGAGGCGGCGGGCCCTGCGCACGCGTTCGTCGCGCTGGTGGTTGGCGTCGGCGCTGAGCTTGGCGGCCTCGGCCACTTCGGCGAGCAGGGTATCGGCGGTGGTCATCGATCACCCCTTGGCGCCGCAGCGCAGGCAGTAGAAGCCTTGCTGCCCGCTGTAGGCCATGGGCATGCCGCAGCAGCTGGGTACGCGCATGGTGCCGTGCTGGCGGTCGGTGCGGTGGGTGTGCTTGGTGGTGCGGGGTTCCATATCGACAGGATGGCACACTACGTTCCACCGGGTCAAGATGTTCCACCGGTGGACGCGCAACGGGCCGGGCCCCCGAAAGGAACCCGGCCCGCAGCCGTCACGCCTTGCCGACGGTCAGCCTACGCGCACCCGCTCCCGCTGGCGCGCCAGCACCCGCACGTGCTGCTCCAGGAACCCGTCCGACATCAGCCATGCCTTGCCCTCGTCGAGCTCGCCCCGGTCCACGTCCACCACGCACTCGCCGCGCCCGCCCAACTGATGCGGCTTGCGGCCAGCGAACGACATGCCCGGGAACACGACACCCGTCGCACCCGCCGAGCCGAGCGCCCCACACCAGACGTTGCCCGCCTGCAGCCGGGTGGTGACGTCGATGTTGTCCTCCGTCGGGTACTGGGTGGCGAGCACCGGCATCACGCCCTGCGGCCGGGTCTGCTGCACCAGCCGGCGCAACGTCTTGCGGTCGTCGCCCTCGATCGCCTGCACCTCGTCGATCACCAGCGGGTGCAAGGGCATGCCCGGCGTGAACGACCCCGGCCCGAGGATGCGCACCCGGCCCTGCATCCACGCGGCCCGGTCGGCGGCCAGCTGCTCGAGCCCGTCGAGCACGGCGCTGGCGCGCGCCTGGTCGGTCACCAGCTCCTGCAGCACCGGCTCGAACACGGCGAAGTCGACACCGCGGCGCACCAGGTCGACGACCACCGGCCGCACCCACGGGCCCCATGCGAGCATCTGCGCCAGCATCAGCCGGATCGCCTCCGACTTGCCCGAGCCGCGGCGGCCGGTGACCAGCGACATGATCGTGCCCAGGTCGGCGCTGACCATGTCGAAATGAAGGTGCTCGCCGTCGCGGCGCAGGCCCATGCATACGGTCCCGGGCCGGCAGCACGGCGGCACCTCGCCCGGGGCGTGCGGCCACAGCTTCTTGCCGTCGAGCGGGTCGCGGCGGTACAGCGACAGCTCGGCCCAGCCGGCGCCGGTGGTGCGGAGCTCGGCGGCGGCGACCAGCTTGCGGCCGGCGTTCAGGGCGGCGGCGATCCGGTCGGCTTCGTAGTCGTCGGCCTGCGCCGCGTTCGGCAGGTCCAGCACCCACGTGCGCCCGCCGGCGGCTGACGGCCTCGAGCCGCGGATGGTTGGGGTGGGGCGGACGCCCTGCAGCTGCGCGCCGGCCTTGGTGACGGGCTGCACCTCGAACGCCCGGGGCAGCGCGGCGCTGACACGGGCCGCCCACTGCTCGTCGGGGCCGAGCTCGGGCGGGACGTTGCGCATGCGCAGGCCGCGCCGGCGGTGCTGCACCCATTCGACGGTGAACCCGGCGAGAGCGACGGCGGACATGCCGCCACCGAGGTAGAGCGGGAGGGTGGTCGCCATGGTGGTCATCGTACGGCCTCGGTGTCGAGCGGCGGGGCGGTCTGTGCGTCGGCGACGACGCGGCGGCGGTGAACGGCGAGCACTTTGCTGGCGGCCCACAGGGCGGGGAGCAGCGCAAGCCAGCGCCACACCAGGCCGACGGTGAGCAGCGCGATGGCGCCGCCGTAGCCGATGAGCTCGGCGAGCGCGGACGCCCATGCTTGGCCGAGGACGTGCCAGCGGAGCACCTGGCCGGCGAACCCGAGCCAGCGGCCACCGCGGCGGGATGGGTCGAACTCGAGGACGTCGTTGCCGCGTCGGACCTTGACGGTGTAGTCGGTGCCCCATTCGCCGAGCAGCCAGAGGCTGATGACCGCGAGCCAGTAGGCGAGGACCCATGCGGGGCCGAGCTCGCCGACGTTGGTGGTGATCCGCCAGGCGGCGCGGCCGATGATGGTGGCGGCCCACCATGCGGCGACGGTGGCCCAGTCGAACGGGGCGGGTAGGGCGCGGAGGATGGCGGCGATGCCGGGCGGTGGTGCGAGCAGGTTCATCGGCCGGTGCCGTTGTAGCGGGCGAGCTGGTGGCCGCTTGAGGTGGCGTGCCATTCGCCGTCGTAGGTGCAGAGCCCGAACCGGGCGAGGACGCGGCCGGCGTTGTCGGCGGTCTTGGTGTCGATGGTGTCGGGGCCCATCAGGTCGGTGGCGATGTCGACCACTTCGGTGGTGGGCAGCGGGCCGTAGCCGACGACGATGGCGAGCACTTCGCGGGCGCCGGGTACGGCGATCTTGTCGAGCGCTCGTTGCATGGCCCAGGTTCGGAGCAGTCCCATGGGTTCGGTCCTCTGGTCGGTGGTCGGTCGGGGGTGGGGTGCGATTGGCGGCCGGCGCGGGCATGGCACGCCGGCCGTTGCGTTGTCAGCTCTGCTCGGCCTTGGGGTCAAGCAGTACGTAGTCACGCCATTCGACGCCGTACCTGCAGCTATCGCACCTGCATGCTCCACTGCGGATCTGGTCGTCGAGCTGGACGATGGCGTCCAGCCGTTTGTAGTTGGCGTGCAGGAAGGCCCGGGCTTTGCCCAGCCCGATCATGTCGAGCTCGGTCACAGCCCACGACAGATCCTCGCGGAGCCTGCCGCAGTCGTTCCATGCCAGGTCGATCCCCGCTGACGCGACGACCGACTGACGGCGACGGAAACGGCTGACCTGCCACAGGTGCGCGCTCACCACGACGCTGAACGTGTCGACGCTCGGGTCATCCTCGAAGGGACGACCGCGGGTGATGACTATGGACAGCTCCCACCCGTCCTCGGTGTTCGCTCGCATGCTGAACTCCTCGGGCATCGGGGTGTGATGAATCGCGGCCATGGTGGTTCCTTTCCTCGGTGCGCTGACTTGCGCTCTGGTGGGTGGCGGGCCCTGCTGGCGGCGGTGGTGCTGGTCGCTGCCCGGCTGACACTGCCGGCGTGTCCACCGAGCACCCGGGGTTAGGTGCTGCGGCTGACACTGCCGGCGTGTCCACCGGACGGCGACCGCATCAGCGCGTCGCCAGCAGGGCGGCCCCCCTGCCCCTCGTCCTCGCTGCCGCCCGACGGCTGCGTGGCCATGCCCCCGAGCCGGATGCAAGCGGGTGGCGGCGAGGTGTGAGGGAAGGTCTGTCAGGTGGTGGGCGGTTGCTGCCGCCGGTGGGCCCGGTAGCGCTGCTGTCGCTCGCGGGCCTTGCGTTTCTTGCGCTCGTCGGCCGTCTCGCCGGGCGGCCCGTCGTCGACAGGCGGCGGCGCGGCGGCGGCTGGGGTGGGCTGTGCCTTGGCGCTGGCCGGCGCCTTGCCCCGGCGGCCCCGGGTGACCTTGGCGACGTGGGCCCGGTGGGCGTCGCCGATGAGGTCGGCGAGCGGGCGGCTGTCGACGCTGCCCGCGTCACGCCCTCTTCCCCTTGCCGATCCCCTGTCTCCTGTCACCTTGTCGGTGCCACACCCCCCTACGGGGGGTGTGTGTGGCGTTACGCGTGACGCGTCACGCTGATGTTCCCTGGTCACGCCACCAGCGCCGAGCTCGGCCACAGCGACCGGCTGGCGGCCGGCGGGCCGCTGGTAGGTGGCGATCAGCACGCCGGGGGCGGCGCTGGCGGTACGGCTGGGCGCCGGTTCGGGGTCGTCGGCCACCTCGTCGGCGGTGTCGTCGGCGGCCGGGTCGTCGAGCTCGAGCAGGTCGGCGAGCGGCACGGTGCTGTCGTTGCGCAGCCAGCGGAGGTGCGGGCGCAGGATCTGCTCGGCGCTGTAGGCCTCCATCCATAGGCGCCGGTAGGCCTTGGCGACCGGGTTGCTGGTCGGCCCGAACCACAGGTCATTGCGGATCTGCACGGTGCGGTTGGTGCGCTGCGCCGGCCACATGGACCGGATGCGGCGGCGTTCGATCCGGCGTGCCTGCGGGACCGACACGCACGATCGGATGACCGACACCCGCACGGCGAGCTCCTTCCATGGTTCCACGTCGCGGTCGCCGACGTGGCCGGCGAGACGTTCGGGGAGCGCCTTGCTGGAGCCGATGTACAGCAGGTTGCCGCGGCTGTCGTGGAGCCCGTAGACCACGTTGCAGGCGCCGAGCCGGCGGCATGCGCTGTCGTGCAGGACGCTGGCGCCGGTGGCGGTGTAGATGGCGAGCAGCAGCAGCGTCAGGCCGAGCAGGTCGGCGGCTGAGACGGCGGCAAGGAACCCGGCCATGGCCACCAGAGCGAGGATGCTGCGGGCGTTGGCGCGCTGCGCGGCGGTCACTGCAGCGCCCCGTTCAGGGCGTGGGCGGCGATGATCGCGGCGACCAGGGCGGCGGCCAGCGCGGCTGCGGCGGCGGCGGCCCAGGCTGCCGAGGCGATGCGGCGGGGGCGGGTTGGGGTGGGCTTCGGGGCTGGCGTTATGGTGCGCACGCCGTGTCCTCCTGCTGTGCTCAGGGGGGTTGCGGTAGGTCCCCGCCCGGCGCTGGAACGCCGGGCGGGGCCCGTCTGGTGGGGGTCAGCCGCTGGTGTGGCGGCGGTAGCTGCGGATGAACTGCAGGCGGGTGTAGCGCTGCGGCGGGGTGGAGAACCGGCGGCCTTGCCGGTCGGTGAACGGTGGTGCCATGACCACTTGGAACCGCCGGCAGCTGCAGGTCCACACCTCTTCGGTGTGGGTGTAGCGGATGGCGAGCCGGTGTTTCACGGCTGCCAGGTCACCTCGGCGCCGACGGTGGAGCGGTGGCCGAGGATGGCGACACCGGCGATGCTGGCGCCGGCGATGAGCCCGGCGGCGAAGATGCCGGCCATGGCCAGCGCCACCCGCCGGGGGCTGCGCTGCCGGGTCATCGGACCTTGCCCATCAGCCGCTCGTGGATGCTGACGATGGCGAGCGACGCCGCGGCGGCGGCCTCGGCGGCGCACTGCTCGGGCGACGGCCCGGCGTATCGCTTGATCTTGGACAGCGCCACGATGGCGTCCAGCGACTCGAGCGCTTCGGCGCTGAGCACGGGCCGCAGCTTGGCCAGCGGGAGCTCGGCCGTGGCCTTGGTGGCGGTGCCGTTGGCGTGTCCGTTCATGGTGTCGGTGGTCATCGGTCGGGGGTCCTCTCAGGGTTGGTCGGGGTCGGTTCGGTCGGTTGATGGATGGGACAGGTGGGGTCGACGACCCGGCGTGCGGGGCCCGCGTGGGCGCCGAGCGGCCGCCACGTCGGGCACTGGCAGACGGTCATGCGGGCACCGCGGCGTCGCGGTCGATGGCCGCCAGCCACAGCTCGGCCCACCGTTCGACGGTGGCGAAGTAGACGCCGGCGCCGGTGTGGATCACCTCGGCCCGCCGGAACTCGGGGGCGTACAGCAGCACCTCGCCGGCGGTCAGCCATGACCCGGTGAACTCGAAATGGGTGGCGGTGTGGATGCCGTGCACGGCGATGTCGTCCCACTGCGCGGCGGTCAGCACGGCACGCCACGGGCCGGTCCGCACCCGCAGCAGGGTCACCCCGTAGTCGGCGCGAGCCCTGCCCTGCTGGGTCTGGCAGGCGGCTGCTTTGGCGCGTGCGCGGGCCCATGCTTCGGCTGGTGCGGCCCCGCAGCGGGACACCTGCACGCACGTGCGGGGCAGCCCGTGGAGGTCGCCGCGGTCGCCTTTGCGGCCTTCGCCGATGGCGCGCTCTGCGGGGTAGCCGGTGAGCTCGGCGAGCAGCCGGCAGGCGTCGAGCTCGGTGGCTTTGCCGGTGCGGCCGGGACCGGCGCCGTTGCTCGCGGCCATCAGACCGCGCTCTCGTCTTCGTCAGCAGCGACCGCTTGGGGGATGGCTACCAGTCGCGCGATCTCGGCAGCTGGCACCAACACCCGACCGCCCAACCGGATCGTGCGCAGCTCGCCGGCCTTCTCCAGCCGTGACAGATGGTGCCGGGTGACGCCTCCCAGCATCACCGCTGCAGCCGCCAGGCTGTACGCGGCGCGGTCGAACGTGTAGCCGTCGATGGTGACACTTCCCGTCCCGGCCGCCATCACGCCACCGCCTGCAGGGCGGCTACGGCGATGGCGCGGGCCCGGCCGATGATGCTGGCGTGCACAGCCGGGGCGGCCGTGGTGGGGACCGTATCGACAGGCTGCGGCACGCTGACAGCAGCCTGCAGGACCGTCGACGCGGCCGGTTCGGGGGCGGCCTCGGCGTCGGCGGGCGGGATCAGACCGACGGCAGCGGCGCCCGGCGCAGGTGACAACGCCACCTCGGCCGGGTCGGCATCGGGGTCGGCGTGGACGACCGGCAGCGGCTGCTCGTCGGTCGGCAGGTCGACCACCACCCCGGTCGCCGGGCCGAGCTGCGCCCAGCCGATCGGCTCGAGCGGGGTGCACGTCATGTCGACCATGACCACGTCGGTGCCGTGCTGCACGGCGGCGATCTCGGCGGGGGTGAAGATGAGGCGGACGCTGTCGGCGATGCTGCGGTGGAGTCCGTCGGCGGTGATCAGGGTGACCGAGGCGCCGGCGGCGGGGGTGATCTGGCACCAGGTGAGCAGGCTTCGGTCGATGTCGGGGGCGGCGCTGTTGGTGGCGCCGAGGGTCAGCGCGGCGCCGGTGAGCAGCGCGGCGAACGGGGCGATGATCATGGCTGTTGGTCCTCTCGGGTGGCCGGCGGGAGCGATGCGATGTACCGCTCGAGGTCGGCGCGGGCGATCAGGTAGCCGCTCCGGTTGGCGGTGCCGCGCCGTACGGCGGGCAGTTGGCCGGTGCGGATCAGGTTGCGGACGGTGTCGACGCTGACGTGCAGCGCCTTGGCCGCGGCGGCGGTGTCGAGGTGGTCGGTTGTGGTCACCATGTGGGCGTTACCGGGGTCGGGTCACGCTAAGCGGCGGGCCGATCAGCGTGCGGTGGGGGATGCGGGGGTGCATATCGACAACGGTAGGCCACTAGGCGACAGCACGCCACCCTAAACTTGGCTAAACCCCGCTATTTCCGTCTAAATCCCATCCATCGGAGTGTGGTGTAGCGGTGTCTCGGTGGGCAGAATGCTGCACGTCACCGCACGACACGCCGCGTCGATGCGGGGCCCGACCCCGACCGAGAGCCGATGACCAACAAGGACGTTCCCAAGGCAACGCCCGAGGTGTTCGAACGCAAGCCGACGACCCCGCGCGCCCGCAGCAGGAACCCCGTCACAGACGAGGACGTCGACCTAGGCCGGGCCATGCAGCAGCTCCGGACCATGGCCGGCCTGTCGCTCCGCGACGTCGGCGAGCGCATGGTGCAGCGCAGCGGCGCACCGCACTACCTGGTCGCCGTCGCGCTCGAGCGGATCGCCACCGAGGGGCCGTCGCGGGACCTGTGGGCGCAGCTTGGGAAGGCGCCGCAGCGGCTCGAAACGGCCCGGCAGGCGCCCACCGTGTCGGCTCTGACGGCCTACTCGCGCGCCCTCGGCGTGGAGCCGGCGACCATCCTCGAGGCGGCCGGGTTGTCCCGGCCGAGGGTGTCGCTCGAGGCGAGCATCATGGGCCACGCCGAGCTCGACGACGCTGGCAAGGCGGTCCTGTTGGACATGCTGCGCAACCTGCTGGCCGCGCGCCGGCGCTAGTCGGCGGCGAGGTCAGCGACCAGCGCGCCGTCGTGCAGCGCCCTGGCGGTGGCCGAGGTGGCAGCGAGGAACGCCTGCGCCTGGCGCGCCCAGCGCAGCAGCATGTCGATGTCGGCGCGCACGTTCGGGGCCACGGTCACCGCCGCGAGGCGGGTCATGGCGCCGCTCAGATCGTTGGTGTCGGTGCCCTCCGTGGTCCCCATGCGGGGCACCCTACCGACAGCACGGCGGGGCTTCCACCCCGTCTGGTTGCGATCCGGTGACGGCCGATCAGCTCTGGTCAGATGACACAGTCGCGCCGCTGCGCGAGCGTTCGAGGATGTCCGCCGGGCCCACGTCGGCGGCGTCGATCCAATGCGCGTACGTGCTGGCGCACACCTGCGGGCTGTGCCCGAGCAGCGCGGCGACCTGCACCAGCGGCACCCCTTGGCCGAGCAGCGCCGACGCGTAGCTGTGCCGCAAGCTGTGCGGTGTCAGCCCATCCCGCAGGCCCGCAGCCGCCGCGGTGCGATGCCACCAATGCGACAGCGTGCGGGACGACAGCGGCCTGCCAGGCGCCTCGCCGGCCCGGCCCCGGCGGCTGAACACGTGCCCGTCTGCGGCGACCAGCGGCAGCCCGTAGGCCTCGGCCACCGCCGCCCGGTGGCGGCCCAGAGCCGCCGCCGCAGCCCGGGTGAGCGGCACGGTGCGCCTCGAGTCCCGCGACTTCGGTTGCCCGATCCGCTCGCCGTCGACCGGCGCGCGGGTCATCGTCGCGGCCACCCGCAGCCGCCGGCCGGCCAGGTCGACGTCCCGCCACTGCAGGGCGCGGGCCTCGCCGTGGCGTAGCCCGGTGTCGGCCAGCAGCCGCCACAGGGTCGGCCACGGGGCAGGCCCGACCCATGCGAGCAGGCGGCCGAGCTCGGCCGGGGTGAGCACCGCGTGCTCGTCGAGAGGTTCGGCCCGGTCGCCGGTCCGCACCCGGCTGTCGGCCGCAGGGTTGCGGGCGATGACACCGGCGGCCACCGCCCAGCCGAGGCACGTGGCCAGCGTGGTGCGGGCCATCTGCACGGTGCGCGGGCTGTAGCTGTCGAGCAGCGCCGACCATGCGAGGTCGCATTGCCCGACGGTCAGCTGCCTGGCTTGAACGTGGCCGAGCTGCTGGCAGGCCCGGGCGAGCGCACCGCGGTAGGCGAGCACGGTGGCGTGCTTGCGGTGCCGCTGGAGCTGCAGCCACGTGTCGGCGAGCTCGGCGACGGTGGCCCGGTCGGCGGGCATGTCGCCGCTGCGCACCCCGTACTCGAGGCGGTGCTGGTGCAGCTCGGCCTCGGCACGGGTGTCGAACGTGGCGCTGGCGGTGCGCCGGCTGCCGTCGGGTTGGCGGACCTGCACGATGACCTGCCACCGGTTGCCGCGTGGCCGGATGGTGGCCATGGCCTAGGCCCAGGTGGGTTGGCCGAGCCACGCGACCAGGTCGGCGGCGTTGTCGAACTCGACGCCTTCACCAGCCTCCAGGGCGGCGACGGATGCCGCCTCGTCGGCCTGCCACCGGCGGGTCCAGTAGTAGCGCTGGGTCGGCGCCGGCTTGCGCCTACGGGTGGCCATGGCCGCCACGGTAACGCGGTGAGGGCCCCGCCGAAGCGGAGCCCTCACACCTGCTCGCCTTGTCGTGCCACGCCGTGCCGGGCCCTGCCGCGCCACGCCTCGCCATGCCCCGCCATGCCGTGCCCTGTTAGTTGCCTCTGGCCTTGCCCTGCCCCGCCACGCCCTGCCCTGCCCCGCCGCGCCGCGCCGCGCCTTGTTAGTCGAGCCCGAGGTTGCGGCGGCGGTCGCGCATCTGGTGCCGGAGTACCCTTGCCGCTTCCCGGGCGTCGCGCTCCAGATCATCGGCGCGACGCCGCTCGGCGCTCCCCATCCCCACCACCCGCGCCTTCATCCCGGCGCGGGCCAGGCGCGCCACGCTACGCCGGATGTCGCCCTCGGCAGACGCCACGCTCTCAGCGTCGGTGGCCACCTGGTAGCCCCGGCCCTCCACCCGCAGCAGCAGCACCCCGCCGGCCAGCAGCACGGCGCGCACCTCTTCCATCGGGCCGTAGTCGAGCTGCGTCACCAGCTCCCCGTCGGGCAGGTGGCGCTGTCGGCGGATGGGGAACGGCTCGCCCAGCCACTCGCTGATCATCTCGTCCGAGAAGAACGTCAACGGCTCCAGCGGCGGCAGGTCGCGGTCGATGCCGTCCAAGATCAGCTGCTTGCGGGCAACGTCGCCGATGGGTTCGAACGGGGCGCGCTCGTCGGTCATTGGCCCGTGCCGACCGTGAATCGGCCGCCGAAGAACGGCCGACCGTCGCCGATCCCGATGTACTGGCCACCGGCCTCAGCAATCCGCAGCAGGTCCCGGCCGTCCAAGATGGAGGTGTCGAACTCGATGCCGACATCGCAGGCCCACTCGACGAACCTGGGTCGGGTGCGCACCACCTTGGACGTGCCGACCTTCACGATGGCACGGTGCTGGAACCTCGAATCGGCCCACAGGGCGGCGCGCGTGCGGGGCCCGTCGTAGCGCAGCGGGTTGATGCGGGATAGGCGGAGCACGCCGCGCTCGATCCGCTTGCCGTCCTTCGTGAGCCGTGCGGCGTCGAGCAGGCAGCGGCGGATGTTGTCGCCGGGGAGGTAGGGGCCGTCGTTGTCGTCGAAGTACAGCGACCCGTTCCACTCCAGCTCAGAAACGAGGTCGTGGTCCTCGTCGGTCTTCTTGCGCTTGCCGGTCACCTCCGCCAGCTTGCGGGTCCATTCGTACTGGCGGTCGGCCAGCAGCCCGTTGTGCATGATCAGCGGTTCGCCGGCCTCGCCAGCCAGCCGCAACTCCAGGTGTTCGATCATCTTCGGTACCTCGTCGGGTCGGGGTGTTCCATGCCTCGCCACGCCTGGTCTCGCCAGGCCAAGCCACGCCCACGCCGGGGCACGCCATGCCAGGCATCAGCCATGTGGCTGATGGTGAAGCTACACGAATGCGGGGCGCATAACGACAACATCGGTTGACCGGATGACAGGCCAGGGTGCCGTCGATGGCGACCGACCGGGGCTCGGTGTCGGTGCGCTGGCAGCCGTCAGCCTGGCAGCGGGCGGTCACCGCTGGCCGGTGAAGATGCGTTCCACCAGCAGGTCGGCCACGTGTCGGAGCAGCACTTCACCAACCCACGCCACCGCTTCACGGCTGCCGGCGAGCTCGGCGGCCAGGTCATGCCGGGCGTGGCAGGTCAGCGAGTCGCCCACGATCCGCCCGGCAAGGTGGTAGGTGTGGCCGCCGGGCACCGGCCCGTCGGTGCGCTCGAGCGCCACGCCGTGGTAGGGCATCAGCAGATCCACCAGCGCGTCGGTCGCTGAGCCGTCGGCGCCCGAGTGACGGAACGTAACCCGGTCGGTTGTCCGCAGCGGTGACGCTGTCGGGCCCGGGTCGGCGGTGAAGCTGACCGGCTCGCGCCGTGCGAGCGCCAGCACGATCGGGGCACCTCGGCGGAGTAGCTGCACCTGCGCGTCGTAGAAGTACGGGGCATCGGTCGGGGTCATCGGCAGGCCTCTTCGCGGGGTCGGTATCGACTCCGAACGGTACCGTGGATGACAGGCGGATGACCGGGAACCCTCCGAAACCGGCCCCCACCAGCGGCGATGCCGGGCATGGCGCACAGCTCCCACATAGGCGCGGGTCGGGCAACGTCCGCGCCTGTCGTTGTACGTCCCACACTCTCGGCCCGGCCTCGGTGGTGCTGTCGTGCACCGTCCTGTGCTGTCGTTGCACGACAGGCGCGCCGCCCTGGTGGATGACCAGCGGATGACCGAGGGGCCCGCTACCGCTCGTCCTCGTCATCGTCATCGCCCTGCTGGACAAGGGTCAACGTCGACCAGCGGCGCACGATCTTGGGCGTCCTGCACGGGTAGTTCTCCCAGTGGGCGTGCTCGGTGACCTTCACGCGCTCGAGCGGCGGGTGCATGCCGTCGTAGGCCACCACCACCTCCAGGTCGGGGTCGAACCGCTGCAACTCGGCGATCAGGTCGCGCACCTTCATGGCCACCACGGTACCCATGGCGCGGAACGGCCCCCGGCGCAGGCGGGCGCACCGGGGGCCGTAGCCGCCTTGGGGGTCTACTTCTGAGCGGCGATGTACCGGTCCAACTCCCGCTCGAGGTGGGCGATGCGCCGGGCCTGCTGGCGGATCTGCACCTGCTGGGAGCGGAACAGCAGAGCGAACCCGAGCACCAGCAGGCTGCCGACACCACCCACGCCGAGCGCTGGCAGCTCAGGGCCGCCGCTGGCGATAGACATGATGGCCACCATGGCACCGCCGGACGCCACCGCCACGGCGGCCAGGTGCTGCAGGATCAGGTCACCCACCAGTACCGCCCCGTTCCGCTCCGCTCCATCGACGACCACGCGGCGTCACCTCCATGGTACCTGCGGGGGTCTGTAACGACAGCCAGCGCCCGGCCGTCACCCTAGTTGGGGGATGCTGGCGGCGTGTACGTCGGCGCCTTGGCGACGCCGAGCAGCACGCCGAGCCACGGCCACCGGGCCTCGAGCACCAGCACCAGCCGGTGCCACACGCCCACGGCGATGGGGAAGACCACCAGCAGCAGGGTGGTGCTGTCGATGGCGATGCCCTTGGACAGCAGCCAGGCGGCGACGGCGCCGGCGATGGCCGGGGCCACGGTGCGGGCGCTGGCGATGTTGCGGTCGGTCAGCACCACGGCACCTCGCGCAGCAGGCCCACCGACGGGGACAGAGCGTTGTCGCCGAGCACCGGCAGGGTGGGCGCGTCGGGCGGCACAACGCCGGCGGCGGCGGCCTCCACGATCGCCGCGTTCACCACGTCCCACTCGAGCTCGGCCGGCACCACCCGGTAGGTGGAGCCCTCCACGACGACCACCTGGCCGCCGTTCGTCTTGCAGACCTTCATGTCGTAGTCCTCTCGTTGGGGGATCTCGGCCCGCTGCTCGGCGAACGAGCCGGGCACCTCGAGGTCGGCGGCGGCGGGGTGCCAGAACCCGGCCACCCACCAGGTGCCGCGGTGCCGGCGCGCCACGTAGATGCCGTCCGTGTCGTCGTCCGACGCGGTGTTGGCCTCGATCGCGGTGAACTCGCCGGGCCCGGTCCACGCCTCGAATAGCCCGGTGTGGGTCTGGTCGCCGGCGTCGCCGTACAGCACGACGTCGCCGCGCTGCGGGCTGTCGGTGAACTCGCCACGCTGCCGGGCGTACTCGTAGCCGAACGGCACATAGGCCCAGAACCCGCCGTCGCCGATGGCGAGCGGGGCGCCCGCCTGGACGTAGGCCCATGCGACGCCCATGGCGCAGTAGGGCTGTCCGTCGAGCCCCCAGTAGGCACCGTACTTGGTGCGGTTGCTGCCTGGCGGGTCTTCGGCCGGGCCGATGTCGGCGGCGAGGATGTCCACCGCCCTGTCGCCTGCGCGCATGGTTACCGTCCTGCCTTGGTCTTGCCGCCGCCGGCCGGTTCGGCGGGTGGGGTGGGCTTGTCGCGGCCGATCTTCTTGCCGGCCTCGCGGTCGGTCTTGGCCTTGGCCACCTCGGCGGCGAGCCTGGCCTTGACCTTGGCGGGGGTGTCGTCCCCGGGGCGGAGCTTGCCGGCGCCGGCTGCTGCGGCGGCGATGAGGTCTTGGTCGTCGACGGTGGCGGCCGGGTCGTCGTCCACGATGTAGTTGGTGCAGTCCGACCAGAGCGCGGGGGTGGTGCCGGTGTCGTCGACCGGTTGGGGGATGCGCTGCCCGATCTTGGGGCGTGCCCTGCGGGCGGCGGTGGCGTCGGTAATGGTGGCGGCGAGCAGCTTCACGGGGTCACCTCGTCGGCGGGCTGGTCGTCGGTGAGCGCGTACAGCTCGAGCAGCGCGGCCCGGTCGAGCGCGCTGGTGTCGGCGGGGACCTTGGCGGGGTCGGTGCCGATGGCGGCGAGCAGTTGGACGGTGGCCGCGCCGAACGCGCCGTCCCACAGGACGTGGGTGGCGGCGTCGAACGTGTCGACCGGGTTGCCGGTGGGGTCGCACCAGACGGGGTAGTTGGGGAACCCGTTGCGGTCGTCCCATGGGCCGATCCAGCACAGCACGGGCACGCGTTGGATGGCGTCGACCGCGGCGGCTGGAGTGACGACGGTGGCCATCAGGTGCCCCCTCGGTAGTAGGCGACGAGCTGCCCGTGCTCGGTGTCGGCCATGGCGGCGTCGCGGCAGACCAGCGCCTCAAACTCCATGTCGATCGGGCCGGTGCCCCCCAAGTAAGCGCCGATCCGACCGGCCGCAGCTGTCGACGTGGTAGACACGGTGTTCTGCGCCGGGTCGGTGGCGTTGAGGGCACCATTCGAGAGCATCGCTACGATCGGCGCAGAGCCGCCAACACTGGCGGACTGCACAGCGCGTGCGCCCAGGGCGGGCGAGTTGGCGCCGCTCTGGACACCATCAGCATTGACGCCATCGCCGACGAACGCAGCGAGGGTCGGGTCAGCGGCGGCGGTGATGAGACGCATCGCGAACCCCAGGACCACGTTGGCGAGACTTGCTTTAGTGGTGAAGATCGGGTGGCCCTGCGTGCCCGGGTTGTGCCAACGGCGGAACGACGCCGTCACGCTGGACTGCGCAGCGGCGACGTCGAGCGCCGGGACGGCGGCGGCGGGCACGTCGATCCAGTCGTCGGTGCCGTGGAGGATGACGCTGCGGGCGCTGGCCGCCACCGGGGACTGCACCACCGCCTTCCGGCCCGACGTCGCCCGGGTCACCGTCCACACGTTCCCGAGCGTGTCGGTGTATCCCGACTGGCCGCAGCTCGCCGCCACAAAGTCGGCGACGGTAGTGCCGCCCACTCCATCGCGAACGATGATGCGGCGCATAACCCCCGTCGCCACCTCAGTTGTGCCGCCAATGCGCGAGCCGATCTCCAGCACGGAGGTGCTTTGGAACAAGGCGCCTGCCGTCGAGTTGGCGTCTGCGCCGAGCTGAATCCATTGCGTCGGCTCAGCCTCCTGGTCTGGATACCAGTAGAACCGGATCCGCCCGCTTGCCGACTCGCGGGTCGCTCGGATCCACGCCGTCATCCCGTCGAGCACGGGGACAGCAACCGATCCAGCAAGGCCAAGGCTCGCGGATCCGTCGATGCTGAAGCTGATGCTGATGAACCCAGACGTGGTGATCTGCATGCGGTAGGACCGCTGCGTGACGGTCTGCTCCTTGGCCACGATCGTGACCGGTGCCGATGGGGTCCAATCGGCGAGAGCGACACGCGCGACGATGTCGATGTCACCAGTGATGTCGAGCGCCGAAGCGTCCGGGCACGATATGTAGTTGCCGCTCGCCCCAGGAAGGTACACACCCGCTGATCGCCATGGGAGCCACGTGGGCTGGTTGCTGCCCGCCCCGAACGTGGCTGGGGCGACGCCGTTGCCGGACCGGTCGTAGATCTTCGGCAGGCCCAACGTCCAGTTGCCGTGATGCTTCGGGTCGGCGATCAGCCAGCCGTTCCCCACGCCGTCGGACGGCAGCCCGAACGCGGTGGCGTTCGCCGCGTTGAAGTCGGCCACCGTCGTGCCACCGATGCCACTGCGCACGATGGCGCGGAACACCCCGCCGGACAACCGCGTGACCGTGCCGCCCTGCTGTGACCCCAGCTCGAGTGGCGCGGCGGCGGCGAAGATCGACGATCCGGCGGACAGCGTCACGTCGGCGCCAAGCTGCGTCCAGGATGACGGCTCAGAGGCTGAATCGGGGGCGGTGAAGAACTGAACCCGCCCGTCGGACGCTCGGCGGGTCACCTTCACCCAGTAGGGCGTCCCTGCGGTGAACCCGTGGTTTGCTGTTGCCAACGCCCCGAGAGCGTTGGTGCCGTCGGTCGAGATGAAGAACCGGACGCTCGAAGAGATGGCCTGGAAGGCGAAGGCCTGCGCGCCGGGGGAGCCCCAGCGGGTCACGAAGTTTTCGTTGCTGCTCCACGTCGAGCTGGCCACCCGGGCCACGATCTCGATGTCGCCGGTGACCCGCAGTGCCGCCTTGTCGGCGGTCCAGATGTAATCACCAGCCAGCCCTCGCAAAGGAACGTAGGCAGACTGCGTGCTCGCACCAGGCAGGTAGCCCTCGTTGAAGTAGCCGGGGCCATAGCAGTTGCTGGCATTGAAGTCTGAAGCAATCCTCCCGCCGAGGCCATCACGCACGATGACTCGTCCGATGCGACCAGAGAAGCGCTCAGATGTTCCAGCCCCAAATGAGCCAATCTCTACAGGGCTAGTCGAGACGAAGATCGAGCTAAGCGTCGTTGACAAAGCAGAACCGTTGGCCGTCCATGTTAGAGGAACCAGGCTGTTGCTGCCAGTGTCTGGAGCTGTGTCAAGAGTGCCGACGCTGTTGGAGCCGTTAGTGAGCTGAATGCGAATCCGAAGCCACACCCATGTCGCCTTGACCAAAGAGACAGTTGGCGTAATGATCGTGGTGACGAGGGACCCTGATGTCCCATCAGGCGACACTGAGAAGGCAATCTGGCCGGTCGAACCAACGTAGACCCGCCAACTGCGCTGGTTCCCAGTAGTGACGTACTTGCAGGCAAGCGTCTGCGTCGCCCCGTTCGCCCAATCATTGCAGTAAACCCGTGCGGTAACTTCAATATCACCAGTGAGGCTCACATTTGGAGAGTGGGGAGTGGTGATGTAATCACCACTGGTGCCATCAAGCTGCACATAGCCCACGTTCTTGGGCTGTCCCAACTCGGCATCGTACAGGGCTTGCAGGCCCAGCCGAGCGGGAGTCCAGGGGGCCATCGTGGGCATCAGAGCCCTCCTCGGTAGTAGGCGACGATCTGGGCGATCTCAGAGGCCGTGAGTGCTCGGTCGAAGGTGAGCAGAGCCTCGAACTCCATGTCCTGGAAGGAAGTCCCGTTCAGGTTTGAACCAATCCGGCCGCCGGACGAAGAGCGATCTCCAACAGCGGCAAGTGACACCGTGCCCAGGTTCTGCTCGCTCTGGTAGAAGGTGAACGATTGGCCATTCGACAAGGCAACGGCTGCATAGACCTCTCGAATACCGTTTCGCTGGTTGTTGCTGCCGATGCCATTGAGCGTGGTGCCGTCAGCGAATCTGGCCTGCATGCTCGTGGCACTGGAGTGCATGAAGTACACGCCCTTGTCGGCCGACGCCGATGTGGGCTGAGTTGAGAACATGCGACCGAACGAGTTGGGCGTTGGCCAGGTGCGAGCTACGAGTACGTAGGTGCAGTTGCTCGAAGCAGTACTGGGCGGTATGGCCGACCCTGGCACAGCGATCCAGTCATCGGTGCCAAGCAGGTAAAGCCCTCGGGTGGCGTTGGCTGCCGGGCCTTGCACGACAGACTTCCGCCCGGTCGAGGAACGGTTCACTGTCCAGACGTTGCCCAGCGCTCCCGTGTAGCCGGCCTGAGTGCACAGCGAAGCATCGAAGTCGGCCACAGCAGGCCCGCCGATGCCATTGCGGACGATGGCCCGGAAGATTTCTCCTGCGAAAGGAACCGCAGTTCCACCAAACGATGCCCCCACTTCCAGAGGAGCATTCCCGGAATAGATAGATGGAATGGCCAGCGACTTGTCGGTCCCGAGCTGAGTCCAGCTAGTAGGGGTGAAGTCGCTGTCTGGAGCAGTGAAATACTGAACTCGCCCGTCTGAAGCTCTCCAGGTTGCTCTCACCCACCCCGGCTGACCATTGCTGAATCCAACAGACGCACTGGAAGTGGAAGATGCAGGCTCCGTTGAGCCATCAGTGGTCAAGTACATGCGCAGGGTGCCGGATGAATTCAGATCCAGCCGGTAAGCCCTTGCCGACCCTGTGTACTTGGCAACCAACGAGCCAGTGGCTGCGGTCCATGACAAGGGCAATAGCCTCACCAGTATGTCGATGTCTCCGGTGACGTCGAGCGATGCCGCATCAGGGCACGACACGTAGTTGCCAGCAACACCCGGCAGGAACACGTTGGGCTTCTTGTCCCATGGCAGCCATGCAGCGGCGCTGGACCCTCCGCCGTTCGTAGCGTCAGGCCGCCCATACCCGCTGAGATCCACGATGCCCGTGGAGTAGCCACCGAGGTGGGCGTCGTACCATGCGTAGGGACCCAGGAGCTTCGGGGTCCACACTCCGATGTCCGGCATCACACACCTCCTCGGTAGTAGCTGACGAGCTGGGCGTGCTCCGCAGCGGTAAGCGCTCGATCGAAGGTCAAGAGCGCCTCGAACTCCATATCGATTGCTCCAGTACCGCCGAGATAGGCACCGATGCGACCAACACCACCGGTGGTCGTGGCTGTGGTGGTGGTGCGAGTGGTGTCGAGAACGGCGGCATTGCCGTTCACTGCGGTCGAGACGAATGGGCTGGACGAGCCCACGCTGACGCTGATGACCTCCCTTGTCCCGAGGCTGCTCGTGCCGTTGGCACCGTCGTTGATCGTGCCGTCAGCGACTTGGACAACGATCGTCGGATCGGCTGAGGTGAGCGCATTCCGGATCGACGTACCCAGCGTTGCGGCGGCGGAATTGACCTTGGTGGCGAAGATGGCATGCCCGGACGAGCCAGGGTTGAACCAGCGCCGGCACACCACCACGACTGAAGCCGCCGGCTGGAACGTATCGAGGGCTGGGATAGCTGCAGCCGGCACGTCGAGCCAGTCGTCGGTTCCCAGCAGGAACACCGAGCGGTTGCTGTTGGCAAGGCCGGTGAGCACCACGGTCTTGCGGTTAAGAGACACACGGTTGATGGTCCACACGTAACCAGTGGAGTCGGTAAAGCCAGTCTGTGTAGCCAGCTTGGCATCGAAGTCGAACACCACTGGGCCACCGATGGCAGTGCGCCAAATGACCCTGTAGAGATCTCCGAGGTAGGGATAGCCGTTGGAGAGCAGGTCGCCAACCACCATCTGCGATGGGGTGCCTGCGTTGTAGGTCCACGTCGAAGTGGTGGTGGAGACCCCGAGCGTCCAACTCGTAGGCTCGTTGTCCTGATCGGCTGCCCAGTAGAAGGCATAGGCGCCGGTGGATGCCTTCACGGTCACTCTGAACCAATACGTCTGCCCTGGCGTGGGGCCAACGTAGGTGTGCGCACCGTTGTAGAAGGACGTCCCGTCCGCAGAGACCCACTGGAGCTGGCCTGGCACTGTGGAAGCCCAGCGGATCATGAGGTAGCAGCCGCTGACGTTGCCATTGCCGAGCGCACAAGGACTGCGGTACGTACCACCGGGTACGGCAGGCATCTCGCCTCGGAATGACACGTCGTACTCATCGCTGGACTTGAATGCCGCCTGGTATGGCGTGGTGGCGTTGTTGCCGGCCACGCCAGGGAAGTAGATCTTCCCTGGCGGTCGCCACGAGATGAACTGTGGAGCGTTCGAGCCCGCCCCAACCGTCATGGGGGCACGGTTGTTCCCGGACAGGTCGACGATCCCCGCCGTCGACCCGCCCAGGTGTGCGTCGTACCAGGCCCGTGGAGACAGACGCTGGGGAGTCCAAGAAGCGAAGCCGGGCATTACCAGGCAGCCCTTGCCGACACCGTTAGATCTGCCCCAGGAGCCGTTGAGCCGACTCCGATGATGGCAGTGTCCACGTAGCCGCCGTCAGGAACGGAGATCGTGCCTCCGGGGATGCTGGAGGTGTACGAGCCCGCAGTGACGGTGAGCGTCACTTGCGAGACACCGTTGAGGCGCACATCCACGCTCACCGAGCCACCGAGCGGAGCAGAGCCCACCGAGGCCCGCAGCGAGGACAGCGTCACGGTGAAGCCCGTGTCGTTGTACCAGCGTGCCGGTGCCGGCTGGATGGACAGCTCGCCCGGCATCGAGCCCAGTTCCTGGCGGATGATCATGCCGAGCGCAGCACGACCGGCTGTCTGGGTGGCCTGACGGGTCTTCGAGCCGATCGCTCCACTGGAGAAGTACACCAGCGGGTCGTAGGTCAGCAGCGTGTTGTTGCCGCCGTCGTTGATGCCGGCGGTGATGCCCCAGAAGTCGCCACCCTGCACGTTGAGCTTCTGGGCGTAGGTGGCCCGGATGCCATACTGCGGGGTCTGGAGCCCGCCACCACCGTCGTCCACGCCTGGCACGCACGAGCCGCCGATGACGTTAACGGGCACGACCGTGTTGCCTGCGGAGCCCAGGATGCTGATGCCGGCGTAGTTCGAGCTGGTGGAGCTGGAGCCATCCCTGCGCAACCGGGGGCTGACGATGTCGATGGGCTGAGTGCCAGTCTGAGAGATGCGAATGCCATCTCGCCCGTTGCGGTCGGTGGCCGGCGCCAGCAGCGTGGTGAGTCCAGTGGAGGTGTTGCCGTCGAACTGGAAGCCGTGGAAGGTGTTGAAGACGGCCCGGCAGGAGTCGAAGGTGTTCTCTCCACTGTTCGAGGCGTAGATGCCCGTCTCGTTGCTGCCCACGGCGAGCAGGTCGAACAGGGTCGAGTCTGTCACGCCGTTGAAGCGGAAGCCGTAGCGGTCGCCGGAGTCCGACACGCAATGATCCATGCGGATTCCCCGAGGCGGCGAGGTACCGGTGCCCTGGCGGAACTCCCAGCCCGATCCCGTGCCCTTGGCGTCACGAGCCACGCAGTTCTGGAAGAGCAGATCTCGGCACAGACCCTCGATGAGGAAGCCGTGCACGTTGCCCGACGCTGCGCCGGCATCAGCCACGCAGCCAACCAGGCGGATACCGTCAGCGTCGAGCGCCCGGCCCGTGATGGTCTTCTCCTGGATCTGGACCATGGCCGCACCGGTGAAGCCAGCCGTCGCCTTGAGGGTGGCAGCGATGTCGGTGCTGTAGCGATAGGTCCACATCATGTAGCGGGTGAACACGTAGCTGCGCTGCTCCAGCAACTGGATGGGCGCAGAGATGCGGATCGGCCCCGTGGTGACCGGGATCAGCAGCGTGCCGCCGATGGGTGTGGCGTTGATGGCCGCCTGCAGCGCCGCAGTGTCGTCGGTGACGCCGTCACCCTTCACCCCGTAGTCCAGAGCGTTGACGGTGGGGTCAGAGGCCGACTCGGTGATGCTCCAGCCGCCAGCCTTCATCAGGTACTGCAGGCCGGTGTTGCTGTCGATCCACTGCGAGCCGAGCCCGGCGTCGGGAACCTCGGTGGTGTTCGGCGGGTAGGGCCGAACGATGAACTTGACCCCGTTGAGGGTCAGGCCGTCGTTGTTGATGTAGTTGATCGGCATGGAGTATTCCTCAAGTCAGCCGGTCAGCCCCGGCGGCGGTACAGGGAAGGCGAGACCACCACGGCGAAAGGCTCGTTCGAGGCGGAGCCCAGCACGGAGACCTTGGTGGTGGTGCCTTCGTCCACATCGATGGGGTCGGACTGGGAAAGGGGAAGCACAGGGACCGAACCCGACGCTGCGGTGGCGTCGGTACCGTCCGTGCGCATCCAAATGGTGTTGGTGGCGTGGCGGTTGATGACCACGATGCGGGCCTTGCTGGTGGCCACCACGTTGGTGTTGTCCACTGCGGCCGAGGCCGTCCCCACGAACGAGGTGGAGAAACCTCCAGAGCTGATAGAGCCGGCCATCAGACGAGGTAGCTGATCTCACGCACGAAGACGTGCACCGGCTGATGGGGGCGAGCGAGCACGGTCCAGCGGCCGGCCACGTCGGTGAGCACCCAAGCGCCGTACTGAGCCAGGGTCACCTTCTGCACGCCGAAGAACGGCTCGACCTTGCCGGCGTTGACCCGCTCCCCCGACTTGAACACATGCACGACGTGCTGGCCGCCGGCTGCGGTGCCGGGATCGAGTGGAGCGATCACGAGGGCGCTGTGCTGAGCGACCTTGCCGCCCGGCAGCACAGTGCCGTCGATGGTGGCGTGGTAGATGTCGTGCACCTCCCAGTCCACCCCCTCGTAATTGAACATCGTGGGCCGCTTGGTGGCCTCGTGGATCATGCTGTTGTCCTCCAGGACTGTAGAGATGGCCGAGGAGGCCACAGGGGGCACAGAGGCTGGCTGGAAGCCGCCTGCGTTGATCTGGGACACGTCGATGGTTCCGGTGCTCGGGCGCCAGAACACGGCGACCTGAGACATGGGCCGGTTGCGCAGGAGCACGGCGCCGCCGTTGTCCTGGCTGGCATTGACCGAGGTATTGCCCTCGATGCTCCACACCGTGTTGCCCTCGATGTGGTCGACGATGCCGACGTGGTCACCGGCGATCACCCACTGCCCGCCGTACCATACCCAGGGGTATCCGTTGTCCCAGGTGATCGGGTACCAGGAGTAGATGACGATGTCGCCCGGCTGGGGGTCCTGCACGGTCTCGCCGTGGTTGATGGCCCAGGCAGTACCGATCGGTACGCCAACGAAACCAGGACGGCCGGCCTTCTGCATCTCGGGCAGCGGAGCGCCGGCTTCAGCGAAGGCCCACGAGACGAACGCAGCGCACCATGCGCCCAGGATCTCCCAGGACTGCACGGCGCCGTCCTGGTTGCCCCACCAGTCCCAGTACTGCACGTTGTTGGTGTTCGCAGGCGCCTCGGTGACGCCCTGCTGGCTCAGCGCCTTCTGCAGGGCCACGGTGCGCAGTGAGACGGTGGCCATGCCCCCAGAATGGCTTGAGGATACTCAAGCGTACGGTTGAGCTGGGGAAAGGGAAGAGCCGCCCCCGAAGGAGCGGCCCTTACCCGGCGTGTGGTTGTCTTCAGACCTCAGGATTACGGCCTGTCAGCCTCCCTTCCGTGGTTGTTGGCTGCTGCTACTCGCCCGCCCCTTGGTAGGGCTCGTAGCAGAACGAGGTAATCCCTCGACCGTAGATGCCGCTCGACGACCAGATGACGCATCGGAAGGAGCGCCCTGTCGAGGTGTCGGTGGCAGTGAACCAATCCCCTGGAGTGGTCAGGGGCTTGATGGTGTACGAGGAGTCATCTCCACCGCAGCCGAATGCGAAGGCCACGAGGAAGATGACAGTGGCCACGCCTACCGCCCACATGAGGGCGATGTGCGGACCGAACGAGCGATACCGCTTGGTATGGCCGCTGTTCACGGCTCACCGAACGGTACGAACTTGGCCATGAGCTTGAACGACTTGCTGGCGACAGCCATTGCCTGCTCCTGAGTCTCCCAGATCGTCGAGATGCGGGGCGCACCTCCACGGCCGTCTTCCATGAACACGGCCCAGACGCCAGGCTTCTGGTCGTCCTTCTTGGGCTCATCGAGGATCTCCAATGGCGTACCGGCCAGTACGGAGTTGACAACTTCAGCCATCCTCTGGCTCGCCTCCATCCACAAGGGCCGAGTCGAGCGAGGTGCCTGGTCTGGCTCCCCACGCCTCTGCTGCGCCGCCGGTTGGTTCTGCGCCTCCAGCCACTTGGGCCGCACGTTCTTGGCCTGAACGGTCTTGCCCTCCCCCAGGATGTCGAGGGTGAGCTGGCTGGACTCGAAGTAGGCGACGATGACCTTGCCTACGACGGCCTGGTCCTGATTGCCCTCGGGCCACCACTCGACCTGGGCACTTTCCGGGTAGGTGTTCTTGGCCCACCCAAGGATCTCGTCGACCTTGACGTAGACCAGGTCGCCGTTGGCCTTCTTGATCAGCACCGGGTGGAGTGCGTCCCACTCCAGCTTCCGAACACAGACGATGCTCCAGTCGTTGAGCACGACGTAATCACCGGCCTGCAGCTCATCCTGGAGCTTCAGCTGATCCTTGAAGACGTAGACTGTAGAACCCATCTCACACTCCCTTGATGTCGTAGAACCGGCCCGCCTTGGTGAGCGTGAGCTTCACCGTGCGGGGCGAGTGGTAGTAGTTGCCGACCTTGATCACGTTCTCCACCTCGTAGGCGCACGAGGCGTTGCCATGGATCTGGTAGGCACTACCGTCGTCGGCCCACAGCTTGAAGCGTGGGCCGCCGCTGCGAGTGGAGTTGAGACGCTCCACTTCGACGACCTTGATGGTGATGATGGTGGGGCTCATGAGGGTAGCCGATCGGGCGAATGCTCCACGAGGAAGCTGTCGATGATGCGGCAGGCCCCGCTCTTCACACCGTGCGTCGTGGACTGAGCCGTGACGTTGAGGGTGTGCCAGTGAGCGAAGACGTGGATTCCGGACGAGGCAAGCTCGAACGGAACGGTCCAACCCTGGTTGATGACGTAGTCACCGTCCCTGTGGTTGGTCTTGAAGTAGTTGGGCTCGGCGTTGCTCTGCAGTGCGCCGGCGTAGAGACCGTTGACGAAGCCGTACTGGCTCCGGTGGATGTCTGCGGTCTCCAACGGCCAGATGATGCGCCCGCTCTGGCTGGTGAACTGCACTCGGTACGGGTAAGGGCCGTGGAACTCCACACGCTGCCGCAACACCCAACTGTCCTTCACCTCGGCGGATCGCTTCAGGGCGCTCTGAAGGTAGCCGTGGACCTCGGACGGGACTTCACCGATGCGCTCGGGTCGCCACGTTCTCGCTGCACGGTCCAGCTTCCAGCGGCCGAAAGAGGCCAGCTCCGGGAACTTCTTGATCAGGTGCTGCAGTGCGGGGTAGTACGCAGGCCGGGCCATCCACAGTGCGTTCGACATCCAGGTGGTGCCATCTGGCCCCTCGAACACGAAGAGATCGTTGTAGCGAACGTCATCTTGCGTCGAGTACGGGGATGGTCCAATGAAGTCGTGGATGATCTGCTCCACGCTCGGGACCTTGGGCTTGGTAGCCATGTGCGGTTGCTCCTTCCGCCTGCGGTGAGATTCAGGCAGGGCCAGCATAGCTGACCTACCCACAACTCACAACCACCAGCATGGGGAGGGAGAGATTGCCTGCAGGGCCGACGGTAGCCAACTCCGCCGTGCCGAACGCCCCTGCAGGGGTAAACGCCAGACAGGACCAGGTCGGCACCTCAACGCACCATACCGATGCGTACCTTCTAGCGCTGACCTTGCGTGCTCCGGTGGCTACCCATCGCCACAAGGTCTCTTGTTCTGAGCGGGGAGGCGGAGTCGAACCACCCCACGATGTGCCGGGCGCCCAGCGCCACCGTGTTAGAGCTGTACCACACCACTGGCGTCCGGTAGATGGCCACTCTCGGCCGCCGATGTGCTCTATCCCCGCAGGGCTTGAGGATACTCAAGCTTTCGGCCCCCAGAAGGGTGCACCGTACGCACTCCCCTGGGGGCCGGTCCGCTGGTTACGGATGTGCAGTGTATCAGCCGTAAGGGTCCTCTGCGACTGATACAGCAGGCGTTGACCATGTGTATGAAGAGAGGTGATCGAGGATGAAGAGATGGTCCTCAGTGAGGTTGATCTCGTGGAGTTTCGAGAACGGGTGTCCGTCAGGATCAAGCTCGCCGCTGATCGTGCTGACGATGGCTCGGGGCTTCCACGAGTCAAAGACCAGGTCCACTCGGAACACCTTGAGCGGCTCATGCCCCAGCCGCTGGAGAATGGGCAAGTGCACCTCAGGGCTGTTGACCCACGCCGTCATCACTTTGGGCTTGCCGTTCACGTACGCAAGCACGGTGGAGCCGGTCTCGAAGATGAAGCTCACCATGTCGACTTCGTGCACCATGAAACTCTCCCGCAGCTTCAGCACCCAGTCGAGGTGATCGATGAAGCAACGGGAGAGGGCTCTACGCTCTTCGAGGTTCAGAGCCACACCCACTCCATCTTCACCCAGTTGTTGACGTTTGGGCGCATCTGGGACTGGGCGTAGTCCAACGCCTCTTGGTGCACTCGCTGTAGCGCCTCGGCGCCCTTGGAGAAGTCACCATCTGCGTAGCGTGCGTCGCCGTCGTCGCTTGCCTGCCGGTAGAACTCCTCGGAGGTGAGGAAGAACTGCTTGGTCATGTCGGGCGTACCAGGCAGTACGCCGCAATCGACCTGGATCATCACTCGTACTCTCACCGCCGCACCACCGATGCGATGGCATCACGCAGTGCGTGGTCGAGCAGTGTGATGGCCCGCTCCCGCTCGGCGTTGGGCGGACATAGCTCCATCATGCGTCGTGCCAGCTCCTTGGTCTGCCGGCGCATCTCAGCCAGGTAGTCCTGCTGGTCCTGCGTGAGGAGATGCAAGTCGAAGATGCGATCGAGATACTGCTCGGTATCCTTCAGCACGTTCTGTTGACCGGTCTCGTAGACCTTGGCCACCCTGTCCCAAACGTCATCATCCACGGGCTGCTCCTTCCCTAGTTGGTCCAGCGCAGTGTAGTCGTGGAAGTGGGGAAGTCCTGCTCGGGCTCGAACGTGCACGCCACCAGGCCCAACACGAGCAGTAGCGCAATACCTAGCAGTACGCCGATCCAGAAGGCTCGCTCGCTCACAGGTTCCACCCTCCGCTCACGCCGGCACCAACGGCATCCCAGGGGTCCCAGCCCAGTGCGCCGGCCCCTCGTGGCGCCATGGCCCAGTCGGTGTTGGTCACCGTGTTGCCGAGCCCCATCATGGACGGGTCGATCTCGATGTTGAAAGCAGAGCCCCGGCCTAGCCACGCCATCGAGCCGGCGACCACGCTGTCGGGCGGGTGACCACTGCTGGAGTACAGGGACTCGTACTGGAGATACAGGTGCTCTTCGTAGGCCCACTTGATGCGGGGAGCCTTGAACACGCCGCCCTCGATCGCACGTACGTAGTCGCTGAACATCTGGCTGCGTGCCTCGCCCCGCATGATGATGTCCTGGATGAAGCGGTGCTGGCGTGCCTCCTCGGGGAAGAGATCGCTGATAACGTCGCCTACTCCAGTGGCGTCATGACACATCGTGCCGGGGTACTTGCGCAGCACCTCCATCACCTGGCTGACCATCTCGGGCCACGGCTTGCGGTTCTGCCGGCAGAAGTAGACCAGCCTCCAGCCATCGTCGGTGGGGCGCCACACCATGTGAACGGTCCAGTCACGCTTCTTGGCCCAGACCACACCGTGGGCATACTCCACAACAGGGCGGGGGCGCTCGATGAAGATCTCCTCCCCCGGCTTGCCCTCGTAGAAGCCCTCCTCGATGTCCCACATGCGCTCCACGCTCATGGGATCGATGAGCGTGTCCTTCACCGCAGGATCGCCCAGGTCGTACTCGATCTGCCACATGCGGCTGGTGACTTCACGCCGCTTCTGCTCGATCGTGGCGGTCTCCAGCCAGCCTGTGGGATTGTCCGCAGTCAGCTCGGTCTCTCGATAGCACCACTTGTAGGAGGGGAAGCCCTGCTCCTTGGCCCGCTCCAGCATTTCCGTCATGGTGCCGTGCGGGTAGTGGTGCGTGGAGATGATCACCGTGATGGCGGGGATGCGCTGACCCGTGGTGCCTGACACCTGGGGCATGGGCTGGCCGAGCGCAGCATCGACGATGTCAATCTCCATCTCGTCGGCCTCGTCCAAGCACAGCACGTTGGGGTGAGGACCACGTACCGAGCGGGATGACGCCAGCAGTGCTCGAATGCGCCCACCGTTGGTCAGCGTGGTCTCGAAGCGGCTGGGATCTCGTGCCAGGAGATGGCGTGGTGCGTAGTTCTGCCACCACACCTGCTGGCTGATCTCGTGCACGTTCAGGGACTGCGAAGCACTACCGCCCAGCACGTTCACCGGTACTCCGTGGAGGATTGCCTCCCCGATCGCCATCGCCGCCAAGGTGTAGCTCTTACCGCTGAAGCCTCGGGACCCCGTCACCAACACAGTGGGGAAGCGCCTGAAGTACACGTCGCATACCAGCTGGAATGGTGCGATGTGATCGGCGCAGCACTGCTTGCGTGGGAACTGCACGCCCAGCACCGTGCGATACCAGTGCCACAATTCGTCCTCTGTCCTGGGCAGTCTGGTGATCTTGAGGGGTGGGCCGTACGTGGGGATGTCCCCGTAGCTGTGTCGTGCCCTGATGACCTTGAGGGAGCCGCTTGCCATACCCTCCAGAATGTGAATCCGTTGAGTATCCTCAAGGTTGCGTTGGTGCTGTCGCTACCAGCCTTCTGGGATGTCCACGGCGAGTCCAGCGCCGGCCACAAGCTGCTGTGTGGGCTCTGGCTCATCCAGGTTCAGGTTCAGCTTGGAGAACTGCTCCAAGATGCCGCACTTCCAGCCCATCAAGGTGGTCAGCTCGTCCAGTAGCTGCACGGACTCGTGAGTGGCCAGCACAGTGCCAGAGATGGACTTGGTGACGAAGAGGCCATTGTTGATGTAGACACGGCCGTAGCTAGACAGCTTGGTAACCAGACTGCGGACCAGCGCAAAGGTGATCGGGTCGTACGTGATCATCTTGTCTTCGTCGTACTCCAGCTCGAACTGGAGCTTGGCCTGCCGCAGCCCGAGTGGTGGCTGCGGGTCCTCCACCAAGAGCTTGACGTCCATGGCCATCACCAGCCCTCCGGTATGTCGAGCTGCACTGACTCCACGATGACAGGAGTGCTCTCAAGCTCCATCGCCGCCCTGATGTCGGCCACCTCCTTCATGTGCTTGGCCCTGGCCGCAACCTCTGCCTGCCCGAGCTTCATCTCCCTCTCCACCAGCTCCTGGAATGCCTCCAGCGCAGTGCGAGCCTTCATGCCTGTCTGGCCCATCTGCAGCTTCAGGGCTTCGAGCATCTCCTTCTGCGTCTGGTACCGCTTCTCGTCCATGGTCACCACCCCTCGGGGACATCGAGCACGGGACGCTCGGGCAAGTCTGAAGCCTTCACCACGTAGTGAACATCGGGGTAGACACGTACCGGCCAGCCCTCTTCGTCCACGATGCGTAGCTCATCGGGCATGACTCGCTCGATCACTCCCTTGACCACAGCCCCGCCAGGTGCCATTGCGAAGAAGACGTCATCGCCGGCCTTGAACGCTGCCATCACCAGTCCCCCTCGGGTAGGTCGATGGGGAGCCCTGGGCCGGCCACGAGGGGCTCGTGTACTGGCGCTCTCTCGCCACGCCCATACTCCACGATGGCGTCACTGATCGCTGTGGCGTAGTGGTAATGATTGCTGGTGCCTGGCGGGATGATGATGGTGGCCTGTTGATCGTCGTAGCTCACGCCATACGGCTCGGGGAAATTAGCGCTGAGCCTGTGCCTCAAGTAGTTGCCAAGCAGGGCGATTTCACCACGCCCCATGGCCTCCAGCCAGATCTCGACCGCTCCTCGCTGGAGTGTGTAGAAGACGTCGGCGCCGGCCACCTCGATATGAATGGCGTACCGAGGAGGCCACGGCCCTGCTATTGCCCGCACCGTGTTGGCAACTGCAGTCAGCTGAGCTGGAGTCGGCAGAGCATCTACATCCATCAGCTCTACCAGCCTTCCGGTATCTCGATCGTGGGCCTGCTTGCGCTCGTAGTAGCTCGACGCTCCGGGGTCACGAGGATCGGTCCGTCGTCCACGACGAGGTCGAGACCCGGATTTGATGGGACCAGGGCGCTTCCCCACTGCTCTACTTCCTTCCACGATTCGAGCAGGTGATCACTCCACCGCTCCAGGTACTTGAGCATGAAGGCATCTCTCGACATCGTCACGATGTCAGCCACCGGCATCTCGTCGCTGTAGACCCTTGGCGCCAGTGCGGCAGGGTACGTCGGCGGCTTGTCCGTCATGTAGTCGGGCTTGATGCTGAGCTGAGCCAGCCAGAACCGATGGGCGGAGAAAGTTTGAATGCCATCGTGCTCCTTCCAAGAGATGGCTGGTGGTGCGGTCAGGCTGGTTTGCTGGCCTGCACCGTATCGTGGGCCGCCTGCATGGCCGCCACGTAATCTTCCTCATCACCGCCGGCTGTCAGCTCGATCACGGTGCCTGTGTGGCCTCCAGAGGGCAGCGCAGCGCCTTCTGGCCCCCTGGACACCACAGAGGCCCCCAGGAGCTTCATACGGGCCTCTACGAGCTGCAGGGCGAGCTTGTAGTGCTCCACAGAGCCCATCAGCAGGTGAGGGGACAGTGACTCAGTCAGCTCGTAGAGGTGAGCCAGCTCTGCGTTGATGTACTCGGCCAGGTTCTCCGTGACGTTGTTGCGCAACACCTCGGCGTGAATCCGCTTCGCCTCTTCAGGCGTGATGGACAGCGCAATGGCGATCCGCTCCCACGACTGGCCACGGTTGCGCAGTGCGTAGACGTCAGCGGCCTGCAGCATCGGGTCCTTGACCTGAGTCTGCACCTTCCCGTTTGCTCGCAACCGCTTTGTAGCCACTTGAGTATCCTCAACTACTCGATGATCAGGGACACGGTAGAGAGTAGGGACTCCCGGTCTTCGTCGGTGATGTGCTGGCCTGCACGGAACGCCTCCATGGCGATGGCCCGGCCCAGCACGTCAGGAACAGCCTGCACGCTCGGTGCCTCTACGAGGATGATGATGGGCTCATCCACCTCGTTAGCTGACCAGGGAGAGTTGACGGCTGCGAACACGGACATCTACGGGAACCTCTTCGGACTCAAGTTGTGCTATACGCACCATATCAGGACCATCCTCGATCCAGCCATAGCCTCCTGAGGAGAATTCCGCACTGGAGGCTCGGATCACGTCACGTAGCCGGCGCAACCACCGCTTGCGCTCGAACCACGTCATCCCACCGCAGATGGCCTGATCGTAGTGGACTCCCATGCGCAGAGCCCACGACAGGCACTCATCCTCCACTGGGCAGATCGCACAGAGCTTCTTGGCCTTGTTGATGCGCTGCTGCCGGTTGGACTCGTTCGAGCGGTTGGTACGGGTGATCTCGGTCTTCAGGAAGTCGTCGTCGAGCGGTGCGAAGAAGAGCTTGGTGTGGCCCTTGCACTCAGCGTGCTCCTGCCATTCCTCGTGCACGACGTCGTAGCCGGCAGCCGTAGCCATGTATTCCAAGAGCGTCGACGAGATCTTCTGTCGGAGCGCTTCCTGATATTCCTGCGAGCGCTGCAAGTCGGTCGTACGAGGCTCTTCGACTAGCTCGAAGATACTGATCCACTTCTGGCTTCTTTGCTCCGCCATTGCCGACCTGGTCGGCCTTCCACGTCGATTGGTCTACGTGGAGAATCGTCCATCCGCCTTGGATGAAGACAGCCTGCATGGCGCCACTGGTCAGTGACTGAACCATCGTCGACTTGATCCCACCTCGACCCACGACCGGCTTCTCGACAACCACCACTCGATCAACCGGACTCTGCTGCTCCTGGAGAGTAACGGGCAGTGTAGCGAGGAAGTCCTGCGTTACGTACACCGCACGAGCCAACTTCACAGGGCTGAAGGTCTCAGACCCCAAGTCGTAATGGGCGGCATGGCTCACGACAGGGTCATCGGAGCCATCATCCCAGCCACCGACGAAGGCCATGCGAGAGGAGGCTGGGTCCACCCCGATGATGTAGAGATCACCGGAGGGGCTCATAGCCCACCTGCGGCTTGGTCACACGGCTGCGGTGGTGTGCGCACAGGTACACGTCCACGACCCGCTCGCCATCTGCGGCTTGCGCCCACATACGACCCGGTACGTTGCAGCCGGGCCAAGCGCACGTCTCCTCAGGCTTGTCGGTCACGGCTGGTACCTCATGCCCTCGATCATCTGGGCGTAGGAGAGCCGGCGAGAGCCAAGCTCCAGTTGCTTGCGTGCGGTGTCCTGCGCTGCCCGCAACTCACCGGTGCGGAAGCGCTGGAACTGGCTGCCTCGGTTGTAGCCGGGGATGTGGTCGTTCTCCGCTCGCTCGATCAGGTACTCCATCTCGTTGAGCCGAGACAGCACGGCGGTGGCGAACTCCATCAAGTCGGTGGTCTTGTTGATCTCGGGCAAGTCCACTCGGCCCATGAACACGGCGTAGTAGGCGTCGATCTCCGCCCGGCACTCCTCGATCGTGGGCAGTCGCTGGCCCATGGTGGCGTAGATCTTCGAGCGCACTGTGGCCGGGTCTGCTGCGTAGGTGCGAGGGCCGGTACCAATCGAGCGGCCCAGGTTCCGAGGGCTCGAAGGTTGAGTATCCTCAACCTCCTCCTCGATACCGTCCGGTATGACGATGTTGACTGCTTTGCTCATTGCTCTGCTCCTGGTGAGAGATTCAGACCTGGATGCCGTCCGGCACCTGGATGAACACCTGTGACTCACGCTTGGGCCACTGGCTGATCCTGCTGCATACCGCTCGGTATGCGCAGTCCTCAAACGCCTTGCCCACGCCGGTCACGCAGCCGTGCAGCATGGGAGGTAGCTGTTCGTTGTTGACGTGGTCGTTGAGCGTCTCGACCTCTGCCCGGACCAGGTCCATGGCCTTGGCGTAGCGCTCCACCACGACCTCTTGAAGGGGCACGGCGTTGCTGTTGTCCTTCACCCAGTACAGCAGGCTGAACTTGCGCAGGTCCCAGCCCAGCACGTCGGTGAGGGCCATGTAGCTCGACACCTGCAGCACTGACTTGATCATGGCCGCAGCGAACCAGTAATCGGGCAGCTCGTAGTCGGTACTGTTCATCCAGTCGACCATCATGGACTGAGCCTCACGGACCTGGTTCTTCGATGCGCTCGTGGTCTTGATGTCCACGCCATAGCGCCAACCCTCATCGTGAGTCCCAACGGCGTCGATGAGCCCACGAGAGCGCAGCGCAGGCACGTGGACCTCCACCTCGACGTCATCGGCCAAGCCGGCGTCCAGCAAGATGAGCTGCTTGACCATGTGGGCGTTGTGGCCGTCCCAGAAGATCATCTTCATGCCGCCACCGTGGGAGACCTTGCCGTCCACGCCGAGGAAGTTGAAGATCTGCTGGCGCAGGCACGCACCACGGCCTGACGGACCAAACCGACCGGTACGGTCCATCTTGTGCTTGCCCATCAGCAGTTCCGCAATGATGGCGACGTGCTCGGGACTGAACGCCAGCTCGTCGTGCGTCTCGACCCACCTCGACAGCTTGGGCGTGAGGATTAGGGTGTCGATCGGCTGCACCATGCGGACCTGCCGGCCGATGCTGGAGAGGGTCGGCGCCTTGCTCACGGCGTACCCCTCCGTATGCGGCCCTCGATGGTGATGTTGTGCTCGGGGATGTGGATCACGTAGAACGCCTCTCGGCCGGTCAGCTCCGCTGCTCGGATGGTATCGAGCACCTGTGACACTGAAACCTGATGGCTCTTGGTGCCTGGGTTCACGAGCTTGAACTCCACCACGCTGTCATCGTCGCTGGCGTCACCCTTGATGGGGCCGGCTCCGCTGGCCGGGTGCGCTCGCATACCACGCCGTATGGCGAACTGCCGCTCACTCTTGCGACCGGCATCGAAGGCGCTGACGTTGCCGTGATCGACCGGTAGCTGCCTCATGAGAAGAACTGCCCCCGCTCCTGCAGGATCTCGGCGTAGGTGCGCACCTCGATGTCTCGAAGCTCCAGCACACGCATCGCCTCGTGCGCTTCTCGGTGCAGCTCCTGGAGCTTGACCCAGTCGCTGTTCACCTTGGCGGTCAGACGGCGCACGTTGGCGATCCTGTAGGCGTTGATGATGACGCAGGCAGCGTTGATCCCTGTGACGACCAACAAGATGCACTTCAGCAGCTCGATGCTCATGACGCTACGTAGACCTCCTGGCAACGCCTTGCCTCGGTGACCTTGCCGCCATAGCGGTTCTCTCGTGCCACCATCTCCATGGCGAGGATGCGGGCCTCCTCCTCGTTGGCCGCCTCCACGATGCGAGAGACCGTGGTCTCGTGGACGATGATGACGTCGACTCCGTACTTCACGGTATGGACTCCTTCAGGGCTGAACGACAAGGGACGGGCAGGCGGTGAGCAACACCTGCTCCATGAGGGCTTGGGCGTACTCCTGGTTGTCTCGGATCTTGGGGCCGAAGCGCCACATCTCGGTGCCGGTCACTGCCGTACCATCCGGTGCGGTCCACGAGAAGGACTTGCCGCTCACCTCGATGATGCCGAGGTTCACGCCCATGTCGAGCGCAAAGCCGATCTCGTCAACCTCGCCAGCCTCGGTGCGCCACACGAAGCCGACCGGCGGCCCCAGCGGCTGCGTGCGGTCCTTGGTGGCCTCGATCTTGTAGAACACTCCAGAGACGTGGTCGACCTTCACCGCCTTGTTGTGCTGGTAGACGTCGGCCTTGATGGCCTCCTTGCCGACCTTGGTGGCGCTGAACACCACGGACGGGTAGAACAGCACCGGCTTGCCACCCGGCAGCGTCTTGTTCGAGCCGTAGGTGACGCCGATGTTGGTGCGCTCCTGGTTGAGGATCAGGATCGCCGTGTTGCGGTTCAGCGTGTTGATGCGCTTGAACAACCGGTTGGTGAAGCGGGCGAGCGTGGCCACCTTGTCGACCTCGGTAGCCGTCTTGGAGGCTTCCTCCAGCGTGAGCGTGGCCGCCAGCGAGTCCCAGCCGATGAAGGCTGGGTCGTACGCCTGCAGGACGTGCTCGATCACGTTCTCTGCTTCCTCGCCGGTGGTGGGCTGCATGACGATCAGCTTCTCGGGATTACAGCCGATGTGCCGAGCCCACTCGGGATCGTAGGAGTGCTCGGTGTCGATGATGATGGCCAACTCGTCGTGCTGCTGCGCCACTCTGGCGCAGGACAGCATCAGGTAGGTCTTGAGCGTGGCCGGCGCACCGTGGAACAGCGAGATACGGTTGCGGGGCAGGCCACCGCCCAGCATCACGTCGAAGGGCAGCACGCCCGTCTGGAGCTTCGTCAGGGCGAACTCGGGAGCGTCGCCGGTGACGAGTGGGGAGTTGCTGAGCCCAAGCTCGGCGGTGATCTGTGCAGCGATGGCCTTGACGTCGATGCTCATGCCAGCACCAGCTTGGCGTAGGCCCTTGCCTGGTAGCCGACCACGGCGCCACCGGCGGTGACCATCATCGGGCTGACGTTGACCTCGTGCAGGCTGAGCTTGAAGCCCTCGGGGATGTCTCCGAAGTAGGCCATGGCCTGTCCGGTGAGCTTGTGCTCGACGTCGGCCCTGTCGCTGCCTATGACGGTCAGCTCTAGGTAGTGGTTCATGGGTGCGGGTTGCTCCTCTGGTGAGAAATGAACGGTGTTCACGGGGCTGGTTCGAGGTAGATCATGACCTGGTCGGGCAGGTAGACGTGGACCACGGGGATCTGGCGCTTCTCCCCCGGCTTGAGTCCCAGCGGGCGCAGTGCGTTGGCGTCCTGCAGCGTGCGCATGGCGCCATTGAACTCGCCGGTCTCCTTCCAGCTCTTCCAGCCACTGACAGCGGCAGCGAGATCGTCGATGGAGGTGATGACTCCCAGCGACTCGATGGACTCGGCCACGCTGCGGCCGATGCCCTTGATGGAGGCGAGCCCCTTGCGCAGTCCATCGGGGGTGATGGTCCAGCCGGCGGACGCCACCGTGTTGGGCTCGATGCGGGGCTCGTGGATGCGCACGTTGGAGTACATGCGAGCAGCGGTGATGTACTGCTCCTCCTTCGGCCCCTGGCCCTTGCGGTTCACGACATCGAGCACGCCGTGCCAGAAGATGCGGGGATGGTGCACCTGCAACCATGCCGTGCGGTATCCCAGGATGCCATACGGTGTGGCATGGGCCTTCTTGAAGCCGTAGCGGTTGAAGGCGAAGATGAGCTGGAACAACTCCTTGGCCTCCTTGTCGCTGCAGTGCAGCGTGGCCGCAGCGAGGAAGTCCTGCTCGGCTGCCTGGAAGGCGGCCTCGCTCTTGGGGTTGTAGCCCTTCTTGCCGTGCTTGACCTTCATGGCCTTGAGGATGGACTGCGTGGTCTCCACGTCGAGCCCCAGCTCGCCGCACAGGTCGAGCACCTGCTCGGTGAAGATGAACTCACCGTGGGTCGGGCGCAGCACCTCTTCGGCCACCTCGGCGGGATACCGGATGGTATGGGGAGCGAGTCGGTTGGTCAGGAACCGCTCGGTGGCGCCGGCCTCGATGCAGGCAGGACGGAACAGCGCAGCGGCCTGGATGACCTCGTGGATGTCTCGGGGCTTCATCTTCGCCACGCCCTTGGCCATGGCGAAGCCTTCGAGCTGGAAGGTGCCATTGCCGATCTGGCCCATGCTGATGCGGCCCATGACGGAGGGGTCATCGAAGGGGATGCGCTCGAAGTCGTCCCAGCTCCAGCCGAGCTGCTTGCGCATGATGTCGAGTGACTCCAGCGTGCGCAGTCCGAGCACGTCGAGCTTGACCAAGCCGGCGGCCTCCAGATCGTCCATGGTCATCATGGTGACGGTCTTCTTGGAGGAAGCGATGCGCATGGTCGGCACCAGCTCGTCGATGGGCTGCAACGATGAGTCCAGTACGAAGCCGGCGGCGTGCGCACCGTAGGAGCGCCATGGCTTGATCTCGGCCAGTTCCCGGATGCGCTGGCACACGGCGGGGTCGAGCTGCTCGATCTCGTCGACCGACGTGAGCCTTCCGTAGCCCTGCTTGACGAACTGGTCCTCCCCCAGCCGGCGCCGCATCATGTTCTTGAACTGGATGAACAGCGAGCCCTTGCCGTCCTCGTCGCTCCAGCTCCAGCTCGATGGCGTGCACTGCTGCACGCAGCGGAACCGGCGGGAGACGAACTCGATCAGCTCGTCACGGCGGAAGGTCTGGGTGTCCAGGTCGATGTCAGGCGGCTTCGAGCGGTCACGGGTGAGGAAGCCGGCCATCGTCAGCTTCCACTCGATGGGGTCGATGTCGGTGATGCCGAGCGCCCAGCACACCAGCGAGCCGTTGGCCGATCCACGAGCTTGGATACGGATCTCCTTGGACCGGGCGAACTCGCACACCTCGTAGGTCATCAGGAAGTAGTTGGCGAAGCCGGTGTCCTTGATGATCGACAGCTCGTCCTTGGCCCGCTGGACATACTCGGGAGTATCCTTGCCCCGTGCAGTGAGTCCGTCACGGGTGAGCTGCAGCAGCCGCTGGTCGGGGTTGGGGTCCACGCTCGGCATGAGGAACTGGTACTTGTCCAGTGCCGGGATCTGGAGCTGGTTGAGCTGCAGCAGGTGCTCATAGCTTGCCGTGGTCTCATTGAGGATACTCAAGCCGTTGGGGAGCGTGAGTACGTGGTCCTCGATCCACTGGTGGTCGCACACATGGTAGGAGTCGCCGGGGAAGGCGTCCTCGCCGGGGTCACCCTGGTACGCCAGCTCCTTCATCATGGAGTGGGCGTGCTTGTGCACCTCGTCCACGTAGTGGCAGTCGCCGGTGAGGATGGTGGGCAGGCCCAGGTCATGAGCGAGTCCGACCATGCTGGTCAGTACGGCGGAGTCATCCCAGCCGTCGCCGTGGTCGGTGTGATGGTGCTGCAGCTCGACGAAGGTGTGGGGGAACCACGAGGCGAGCGTGCGCAGGACGTGCTTGGCCTCCTCGGGGCCACGGGTCACCAGCTCCTGGATGGGCAACCCGAAGTAGCAGCCGGTCGTCAGGGCGATGTGCTCGCTCAAGCCGGCGTCTTTCAGCTCCGCCAGATCAGCGAAGTCGATGAGCGGCTTGTAGAAGAAGCGGTCCTCGCTGTAGGAGCGACTCACCAGCGCCACGAGCGCCTTGTAGCCGGTGTAGTCGAGCGCCATGAGCCCAACATGCCAGCGGGTACGGTCCTTGTGCGCCTTGGCGTCGGGGACCGAGCGCACCAGGTACGCCTCGACGCCGGGGAAGAACTTCATGCCGTGGTCTCGGGCTTCGTTGTAGCCCTGGAACACTCCGCCCATCACGCCGTGGTCGGTGAGTGCCATCCCTGGCTGGCCCATGGCGGCGGCAGAGCCGATGATCTCGGGGACGCTGTGCAGCGCATCGTTGACGCTGAAGTGCGAGTGGACGTGGGTGTGGAAGAACACCTCTGCGAACTTGGTCATCCGCCTTGCTCCTGATCCGTGCTCTGGTGAGAGGGTGCTGAGCCCCAGCCCCTTGGAGGGGTTGAGGGGCCAGGGCTCAGCGAAGTGAGGCGCCGTAGCGCCGTTGATCAGGCGGCCGGTTCGTCGGCCCAGGGATCGGCCGGAGCTTCATCGCCCCAGCCGTCGTCCGTGGTCTCGACGTTGCTCTCGTCGCCCCACGGATCTTCGGTCGGCACCTCGGTGCTCGGGGCCACCTCGGTGGCGCTGGCCGTACCGGACGGTACGGAGCAGTGCTCGATGATGGCGGCCACCAGAGCGTCCTTCGTGGCCTTGGCCGGCAGGGGCACGGCGTTGACCTCGCAGATGCGCTTCAGCTCGGTGACCTTCATCGAGCGCAGCTTGGTCTCGTCGATGGCCTGCTTGGTGCGGGTGGGCGCCTCCTGGGCGGCCACAGGTGCCGCAGGGACCTCGTCCGTCTCGGCCGGGGTGTCTTCGCCCCAGCTTTCGTCCTGAGGCTCCCCTGCGGCCTCCTGGGCCGTCTGGGTGGCGGGCTCGTTGACGGTCTGCAGATGCGGGGCCGGCGCAATGGACGTGACGGCCTCGTGGATCTCCTGCCGGAAGACCTGCGCCTGCTGCTGCTCCTCGTTGAGGAACTTCTTGAGGACCGACATCATGCGCTCGGTCTGGACGGGGCTGAGCCCCCGCACGGTGAGATCGATCTCGATGCCCACGTCAGGCGGCCTTCTGCAGCAGGGTGTTGGCGAGGGCGGTGGCGATGCCCTGGAGGTTGGCCTTGAACTCGTCCGGCTTCATCTCGCTGGAGACCACGCTGTGCTGCAGCGCCAGCGCACGCAGATCCTTGAGCGGCATGGCCATGAGCTGGTCCACCGTGAAGGGCGCACCAACGCCGCTGTCGGTCGGGATGTCGATCGCCGGCTGCTGGATACCGGTCGGTACGGTCTGCGTCTGACCCTGCGGCGCCGAGTCCTTCTTGGCGAAGCGGGCCGCCGCCGCCTTCACGTTCTCGGGATTGGCCGGGTGCAGGTTGTCGTAGTCCATCTCCAGGACGTCGAGCAACCAGTCAGCGACCTGGGCCTGCACGCCGACCTGGCGGCCATCTCGGAGCTTCAGCTCACGGGCGGCCACCTCGGCCTTGGCGGAGTTGTCCACGAAGCCCATGACCACGAAGGTGTAGCGGGTGTTCAGGCCCTTGCCCGACTTGGTGAGCCGCATCGGGTGGTTGAGCAGCGGCTGGCCGCCGGTGATCTCGAACTGGGCCACCAGGTCGTTGTGCAGCGACTTGGGGATCTTGAGCGCCACCACCTTGTTGACCTCACGCCCGTCGCCGGAGGCGATGTTGGTGATGGCCTTGGACAGGTAGAACGGGGTGAGCACCCGGTCCGACACCTTCTGCTCGCCGGAGGTGACGAAGTCCTCCTCCACCGGGCGGGACTTCAGACCCTCGGGGCCGTGCTCGTCGTACAGCTCCCGGTAGGCGATGAAGTCGGGCGGGTTGATGATGAAGAAGCCCTCCAGCGCTCGGGGGCTCTCGGGGATGTACTGCATGGCCGAACGGCCGGGGCCGGGCTCGTAGCCGCCGCCGCTCAGGTCGGCGTCTGCGGCACGCTTGCCGAGGTTACGGGTTGCCATCTTCTTTGCTCCAATGCTTCTGGTCGAAATGACTACAAAGAGTCCAGTGACGTTTGCCTGATGCTGCCCAGCTCGGTGTGGCCACCGAGCATGAGGTTCAGGGACAGCCGCACGTAGTGCGCTACATCCCTCGGCAACACCCACCGCATCACGTTGTGGTGTGCCGTGCTTGAGGCGTGGAAGACGACGACGTTGCGATCGCCTACCCAACGCTTCGAGTGCTGTGATACCACGCCGGGTGTGACAAGCAAGCTGCCGGCCGTCATCACCTCGGGGAATCGTCCTTCGCTCGTCAGCACCGTGACGAAGCGAGGTGTGTCCACCTCAACGATGTGCCGGGCCTGGTAGGCCCAGCGACCATCGTCCAGTTGCACCACTCGGTGCTGCACGTTCGACAGATCGATCTCTCCATTGAGAGTCGACCGGTAGCGAGCACGTCGCTGGATCTCTTGCGCTCCCGGCTGCGAGCTGCTGACGCCGAGCGTGGCCCACTGGCCTGGCCGGTTCAGCAGCGAGAGGAAGCGATCCTCCCAGCTCTGTGCGTTGCTCATAGTGCGATCTCCTGGTGAGGGAGCCCTTGCGAGATGGTGAGTCCCACTTGGGGTGTCGTCATTGTAGGCAGGTCAATCCCTGCCCGCAACCCTCAACTTGGGCTTTGGTCCACGGCGAACGGACTGCACGGCAGCCTTGGCCCGTTCGACGTCGGACTCGGTGTAGAGGGGGATGCGTGCCTCGCCTTGGTACAGGGCGATCGTGGGCACCACGAGCCCCGTCTGGCGCCACCGGCGCACGGTGCTGGTCGACTTGCCGATCTGCGCTGCTACCTCGCCAACGGTGAAGGCGGTGATGGGCAGTCGAGCAAGCACCTTGTCGATGGACGGCTCTGCCATGGGGAACTCCTAGATGTCCTCGGGGATGTCGATGGCCACGATGGCCGGCGGCGTACTGGCCGGTACGGGAGCGGGGTCGCTCGTCTTGGCCGGACCCATCACCTTGTAGCGGGGCGAGGGCTTCGGGCCGGGCCGCACCTCGGTCACGGCGGACACGGTGGTCATGCGGGAGAGCTTCTCGGCCTCCAGCAGTCCGGCCTCGTTGAGCCAGTTGTTGAGCTTGGCGGGGTCGAGCTGCGGCGTGGTGATCTTGGACCACACGGCGGCGCCGACCGCTCGCTTGAGCTTCTCCTCGTTGATGATGGTCTTCTCGCCCTGGGCGGGGAATGTGGCCTGCACGGCCAGCCCACCCTCGGTCACGAACGTGGTGGACTTCAGCCCCAGCTCGGCCGTCAGTGGGATGATCTGCTCGTCCCGGATCACGTCGGCCTCGGCCTTGGCCGCCTTGTGCAGGTCGGTGAGCTGACGGTGGGAGGCCAGCGCCTCACGCAGCCGCTCCAAGGTGGATGCCTTCTTGGTATCGCTCATGCTCTTGCTCCTCGGTGAGATACGTCCCGGTATGGTACCGGCTGGTATGGCCCGAAGGCCGGGTGGGACTCAGCCCACCCGAGCCTTCAAGCTGTTGCGGATGATCGTGCGAGTAGTCGACGCCATCAGGGAGAGATCCTTGATGTCGAGACCGTGCTGGCAACCGTGGTTGCCGTAGTGCTGGACGGCGCCGCCCATACCGAACAGCACGGACGTGGCGCCCTTGAGGTGGTTGATCTCACCGATCAGGCGCTCCGCCTCGGTGCCGCCGTCCCACTGGCCATCGGTGAGCATCACCAGCATCTTGTTCGACGCCTTGGAGTCCACCAGCCACTGGCGTGCCTCCTTGAGCGACTTCACCGGGCTGGTACCGCCGCTGGTGGTGGGCACCGCCATCATGGTGGGGTTGGTGCGGCGCATCTCGGCCATGAACAGCTTCGAGTCGTAGTTGTAGCTCCAGACTCGGGCCTGGGCGAGACCACGGGCACGAGTGGCGACGTCGTCGATGCCGCCTTTGATCGCCCACACTGCTTCACCGAGCTTGACGCCGTGGCCGACCAGCGAGCCGGACACGTCGATCAGCACGGCGACGTCGATGCTCAGCTCGTTGCGCCGGTTGCTGGTGACGGTCGAGCGGTAGCGGCGCTTGCCCATGCGGCGGTCGATCGGCACGAGCTTGCCCCGCTTGGTGCCGTAGGAGACGCCACCGGCGGTCTGCTCGATCAGCTCCATGAACACCTTGGTGAGCTGGCCCCGCAGCGCCTGCGCCGTCATGGACACGGGCTGCATCTCGTGGGTGAACTCAGCCGCATCGAGACCGACGCCTGCAGCCTCCGCCGCATCCTCGGTCATCTTGTCGACCTTGTTGCCCTCGCTGCTGTTGCGAGCCGCCTGGCCGAGCTGGTTGAGCCGGTCACGCACCTGGTCGAGAGCGGACTTGCCCTGGCCGTTCTGGTCGTTCTCCTGGCCCTCGCTGTCGCCGTCGCCCTCCTGGTCACCGTCCTTGTCGCCCTGGCCGCTCTGAGCGCCGTTATCGGGGCTCTCCTGGGGGCTGTTGGACTCATCAGCTGCGTCCTTGCCGGCCTGGGCGCCCTGGTCCTTCATCTCGCCGTCGTCACGCTTGGAGGACTCGCCCCGCATGCCGCACTGCTCGACGGGGCTGGTGGCGGACTCAGGGAACTCAACCAGCTCCGCCAGACGCTCGGACAGCCGGCGGCCGGTCTCAGCGTCCTCGGGCCAGCGCAGGGTGACGAACTCCTCCCCGATGCGAGTCACCTCGTCGAGCACGCCCTCGTCGATGCCGGCCTCCACAGCCGCCTCGTAGAGCTGGTTGAAGAGGGTCAGGTCCAGATAGGGGCGCATCGCCACGATGGAGAAGGCGGCGAGCACCTGCTTGGGTCCCTGGGTCTGGGCAACCCGCTCCGACTGCGCCGGCCGCAGGATACCTCCCAGTATGCACGAAAGGTCGTACTGGAAGATGGTGCGCAGCGACGGGTACAGACCGGAGTACTGGGTCTCCAGCCGGCCCACCTCGGCGCTGATGAACGCACGAGCATGGTTGTCGGACCAGTTCCGCAGGTGCCGGAATGGCGCCATGTCGCTGTAGACGTTGAGGTCCGCTGCCGCCACCGAGCGATAGTTGGCGGCGGCCAAGCGGATGCCGAGCCCACGGATGTCATCGTTGTCTGCGTCGGCGGCGGCCAGGTCGAAGATGGCCGCTCGGCTGAAGGCGATGGTGTCGCCGTGCGCCTGGGCCAGCGTGTCAGCACCCACGGTCGGCACGAGCGTGGTCTGCGTCGGGTGCGAGCGCAGCATCGAGTCCACCGGGCCGAACAGGGTGGTCAGATGCTCAAGCACTGACGCCTTGGCACGGGTGCGGAGGTCGAGCTTCGCGTCGAGCTTCGCCTTGGCGATGGCAAGCTCCTCCTCGATGTCCTCGGGGTCGTACCCACCGAGGTTGCCGAGCCGGCTGGACAGGCTCACGGCCGGTTCCGAACGTTGCCGGCCTTGGCGCGAACGTTGCCGGCCTTGGCGGTGGTCTTCGGCTGCAGGTAGCCGAAGGCGACCCGGAGCTTGTCGAGGTACTTGGTGTTGACGACATCCCGCACGATGCGGCGCTCGTCCTCGCCCTCGAAGAAGTTGAAGAACATGGAGATGGCGGAGTTGAGGCCGAAGATCTTGATGTTCTCCTCCAGCGCCCGGAGCTGGTTGGTCGACACGGGCGTGGTGATCTGGCCCTGGTGCAGCGAGGCGTTGCGCAGGTCGGCGCCGAGCTTGCGGATGGCCTCGGTCTGGATGATCTTGGCCTCCACCTCCTCGCTGTAGTCCATCTCCAGCGACACCTCGAAGCGGTTGCGGATGGCCTCGTTGAGCTGGTTGGTGCCGGCGTAGCCGGGATTGTAGGAAGCCATGATCAGCACGTCAGCCGGCAGGTCGACGACCACCTCGCCCTCCCAGCGCTCCTGGTCGGGGTCGCTCGGGTCGAAGGTGGGCAGGTACTCGCCGGTGGAGCGCCGGATGGCCTTGATGCCGTGCTCGTAGATGAAGAGCTGCCGGCGGCGGTCGAGCAGCGGGTACAGCATCGGCACGACGTCCTCGTGCAGGCGGTTGATCTCGTCGAAGTAGATGACGCAGTTGCCGATCTCGCACGCCATCCAGAGCGCACCCTTCTGGAACACGAGCTTGCCCTCGGCGTCCTCGATGAACTGACCGACCAGGTGCTCGGGCCGCATGGCCGGCATCACGGTCACGAGCGGCTTGTTGGTCTTGGCGCAGAACTCCAGCACCAGCTCCGTCTTGCCGGTGCCGGTCGGCCCGTAGAGCATGACGTTGCGCTTGCGGACGGTGTCCGGCTTCTTGTTGTGGCGCTCGGTGAGCATCAGGATGGTGGTGTCCCAGATCTCGGTCACCTGGTTGTTGTTGGCGTTCAGCTCCTCGCCCATCTTGCGGCGGGCGTAGCCGACGCTGGCGGGGATGCGCTTCGCCAGCATGGCTGGCAGAGCCGGGGCGGGGACGGCGATCTTGCTGCCGCCTGCGGTGTCGGTGTCGGTGGCCTTGGCCATGGTGCGATTGCTCCTTCGCTGGTGGTCTTCGGGTGAGGGCCTCATCGTACCCGTGAATTCTGGGTAGGGCAACCTTCGGCTTGAGGATACTCAAGGTTGCTGACGGTCAGGGACGAGAAAGGGGCCGCCACCAGCCGTTGGGGTAGCTGGCGACGGCCCCCGGTGCGCCGGGAGAGGCGAGAGGTCAGTGCTTGCGGATCTGATCGACCAGGGAGCCGATCTGGGCCTCGAAGCCGTCCATGAACTGCTTGTTGGCCACGGTGAAGGTGTCACCGTTGCCGATGCGCCGGCCGATGATGTCGCTGGCCGCCTTGGCGGCGTCCTGCATGGCGAACAGCGCCATCGTGATGGCCTCGTCGTTGGGGGTCGGCCCGGCCAACTCATTGAGCTTGGAGGCGAACTGCCCCACCCGGTCACGGGCGCCGGCCACGTCGATGCTGGCGGTGGACGGACCCTGGCGCACGGTGCGCTTGGCCACGGCGAAGCTCGTGCCGTTCTCCTCGACCGCCTGCTCGATGCGGTCGTAGAGGTCCTTGTCGGCGGGCGAGCCGTCGTCGTTGAGCATGCGGGCACGCTCGACGTGGTCGTTGAAGCTGGCCTCGACCCCGTTGACGGTCACCCGGTTCTTCGGGTCACCGAACAGGCGCCAGTTCTTGGCCCAGATCGAGATGTTGGTCGGGTCGACGCCGATGTGCCGGGCCAGATCCTTCTGCTTGACCGGGGTCGACTTGGCGTCGGCCGGGGTGAGCAGGAGGTGGATCTGCTCGGCCACGTCCCACATGTACGTGGACTTCTTGGCCTCGGCGTCGTTGACGGCGGACAGCAGCTTGGTGATCTTCTCGACGGCCTTGGCCTGGTTGGCCGTCAGGGTCGTACCCTCGGCCGCACCCTTGACCTTGGTGTCTTTGCCGGCCGTCTTCTTCTGCAGGGCCGGCTTGCCCTTCTGCACGGCCGCCTTGGCCGATGCCTTGGCCGGCGCCTTGCCGTTGGTGCCCGTGCGGGACACGGCGACGCCTGCGGCCTTGCGGGGACGGCCGGGGCCGGGGCGGCTGGCCGCCAGGCCGGCGGGGATCTCGGCCACGGTGGCCTCCTCGTTGGGCTCGGTGGAGGTCTCGGTTGGCTCGCCTGCGGGCGCCGCATCGAGGTCGTCGGGGATGTCGATGGTGATCACGGAATCGGTCATGACGGTGTTTGCTCCTTGCTCCTGGGTGAACCCTCCCCGCCCGGCGCTTCCGAGTTGAGGAGTGCGAGGCACACGGTACTCACAGCAACGGTTCGTTGCAACCCCGACTTGAGGATACTCACGAGAATCCTCTCTGACGTGGGCGTTTGCGCTCTCCCCATCCTAGAGGTTGTGGGTAGGTCAGGGAGGGACTACGCTCCGTAGATGGTAGAGGCACCCAAACGGGCGCCGACACCTTCACCAGAAGAGCACCTCACCAGGAGACAACAGAGCATGAAGCGCTGGCGGACAGCAGCCGCTTCGCTCGGCCTCGCACTGACGACCACGCTGGCAATCAGCGCAACGTCGGGTGCAGCCGAGCAGGCGGCGCACGAGTGCAAGATCACGGCCCAGCCATGGATGGGCCACTACAACCTGTCGATCGAGATGCGTGACGGCAGCGTCCGCAAGCTGATCGACGCCGAGCAGCACCACCGCTTCGAGACCCCTCCGGAGTCCTTCACCGTGAAGGCGGGCGAGGTGGCCTACGTGCTGTGGGCGCAGACCAAGTACCCCGCCACCGGGCATGACTCGTGGGGCGACGTCCTGAAGGTCCACCCGAGCGAGTGCCGGTGGGCCGATGGCGTGCACTACGGAGCGGAAGAGGGCAAGCGGGACAGCGTCATCATCGAGGACGTGGAGGACGAGCAACCTCCCGCCACGAGCGCACCGAGCACGACGGTGGCTCCCCCGGTCACCACCGAGCCCCCGGTGTCGTCCACCGTACCGACCAGTACGGTGCCCCCGGCTACGACGGAGCCCGAGTCGGAGCTGCCGCCGGCTACCACCCAGCCCGAGCCGCCCTCGGCAGACGGGCACGATGATGAGGTGCCGCCCGACACGCCTATCCAGGTGGTCGCCCCGCCGACGCCGTTTCCCTTCGAGCCACCGGTGACCAACGTGCCGCCCGAGGCGGGCCGGGAGCCGCTGCCGGAGCCGACCACGACCACCACGGGGCTCACGAGCTTGCCGGTGACCGGGGTGGCTTGGCTGGAGTCCGTCATCAAGGTGGGCATCATCTTGCTGGGCGGCGGCCTGGCCTTCGTGGTGATGTGCGGCGGACGGATCAAGGGACTGCGCTGTGCAGATCGGGCGCAAGGCTAGCGAGGTACCAGCCAAGCAGGAGGCCAAGCCGGTTCGCCCGGCTTGGCCTCCTTCGGCATTCACTCCGCACAGCACGCTCGTGCAGCCCTGCTGCGTGCGCTGCGGCAACCGAAGCTCGGAGCTGCGCAACCTGCAGCCGGAGTCGGTCCAGGACCGTGACCAAACCGAGGAGTATGTCGCCTCGGTGTGCTCTCCGTGCTGGTTCGCCATCGAGCACTACGCCAGCCAGAACAACGTCACAGTGGAGGAAGCATTCTGGGATTCAAAGCCATACCGACCGACCGATGAAGAGCTTGGCAGGCTACCGGAGGGCCTGCCTTGGAGAGCCGACCAAGCCCGTCGCATGGAGGCGTGGAGGGCAACCCGTCCCGAGGACCAGAGCTTGCGACCCTGGCCTCAGAGGAAGGTTCTGGTCTACCTCGAACCACCTAATCACCAGGAGCTAGAGCACGCATGCAGCAGACCATCCCCACGTCGTCCGACGCCGCCAACGCCGAGCGACTCCTCATTTCCGCCGTTCTGAACAGCGGCGAGCTGAAGCCGGCAATGGAGGCCGGCGTGACCCCAGACATGTTCTCGGCATACCGTACGGAATGGGAGGATCTCGTCAGCCGTACGGAGCGACGCAAAGGTCAGGTGCCGCTCACAGCAGACTTCCTGCGCACCTGGGGCAACAGCGTGGCGCTGGACTCCACAGACGATGTGGCCTTCTACGCCGACCAAGTCCGCACGCTGTGGGCCACGAACGTCCTACGATCTCAGATGCTCGACGCAGCGTCGCTCACCGAGACCGGCAGCGAAGCCAATCTGCGGCGAGCCCTGGAGGGCTTGCACAGCGTGGTCAAGACGATCAACCGAACCATCGAGCCCGTGCAGTCCTTCTCGCTCAAGGGCAACACGTCGGCAATCGAGGCCGAGGTAGCTCGTCGGTTCAAAGCAGCGCAGGCCAACGGCGGATCGGCCGGCATACCGTTCGGTAGGCCGACGCTGGACCAGTACACCGGCGGCAAGATCGGCTCCCTGTTCGCCATCGTCGCCGCCCGCACCAACGTGGGCAAGTCCTGGGAGCTGCTGTGCTGGGCGCTCGCTGCAGCGCAGGCCGGCAAGCGTGTCGCCTTCTTCTCACTGGAGATGGACTCCTTCGCCGTGGCACTGCGCCTGCTCGCCATCGAGAGCTACCAGAACCGCTCCTCGGTGAACTTCGATCCGGGAGCGCTCGCCAAGGGACAGATCGACAAGGCGCTCGGGCAGTCCTTCGGGCAGTGGCTGCGGGATCTCTCCAGCCGGCTGCCTGGAGAGATCGAGATCATCGACCGGCGCCGTGGCTCGGTCACCACCGCCACCGTGGCGGCCACCTGCGACAAGTACCAGCCCGATGAGCTGTACGTGGACGGCATCCAAATCCTGAAGCCTTCCCGCCGACTCGGCCAGCAGGCAGCGGACTGGCAGGCTGTGGCGGAGGTGTCCGCCGACCTGTTCGACATCGCCGGTGAGGGCGGCATCCCCGTCATCGCATCGAGCCAGATCAACCGCACGCAGGTCTCCCACAACATGCCGCCGGATCTGGAGAATCTCTCCCGCTCCGATGCCATCGCTCAGGATGCGGACCTGGTCGTCACAATGACCGACTACACGCCCAACACCTGGCGAGTCAAGATCGCCAAGAACCGGTTGGGCGGCGGCAAGGGGACCATCTACCACATGGCTTTCCAGCCGCAGCTCGGGCGCATCGAAGAAATCACCGCCAACGAGGCGGAGATGATGCGCAGCATGATCCCGATCAACGGCGGTCTGCAGCCGTGACCGCCGCCGTACGGAAGCGTGCGGCGGGCAGCAGGCAGAGGGTGGCTAGCTCTGGAGCAATCCAGTCCAGAGCTGACACCCTCTTGCGCCAATCACACCCCGATGTGTGGAAGAACCTGCTGCGAGTCGCACACGGCATCGAGTCGGTCACTGCCAACGCAGCGCACCCTCAGGACTCCAAGGTGTCTGCGCAGATCTACGGCGTCAGCGATGCGGCGAAGCTCGTGGGTGTCAACGCCTCCACGCTCGTGGACTGGAGGAAGAAGGGCTACCTTCTGCCCACGTTCTTCGTCGAGACTGTGAGCGGCCGCCAGTCGCTCTACACCCACCAGGACATCGAGCGGGGCCGGCAGATGAAGGCCGACTCCCGTCCTGGGCTCAAGCAGGTCTACAGCATCGGGTGGAAGCAGGCGCACAACACTGCCCGACGCAAGCTCCGGGATCTCTACAGAGACGAGCACCAGGAGTACGTGCGCAAGATCAAGGCGGGCGAGATATGAGGTGGGCGAGCTGGGTCGAATCCAACCTTCCCGATGGGCACTGGGAAGACTCCACCAACTACGTCGCCCCCTGTGCGTTCCACAAGGACTCCAACCCCTCCATGGCGGTGGAGGCGGACAAGGGCGTGTTCGTCTGCCGCTCATGCGGCGCTCGGGGCCGCATCGAGAGGCTGGCCCAGCAACTGCAAGTGCCGGCCGTGCCGATGATCAGCCACGACATGCTCATGCGCAAGCTGAGCCCGCAACCTCTTGAGGATACTCAAGTCGAGCTTTACCGGGAGTACCCCGAGTCATGGCTCGATCAGTTCGACCAGTGGCACCCGTACTGGGAATCACGCTTCAACCCTGAAGTGATCAAGCGCTTCCGGCTGGGATACGACTCAGTACGGAACTGCGCCACCATCCCGGTGCGCAACAACCAGGGCAGGGTGGTAGGAGTCATCCGGCGCCGGCTCGATGGGCGCAAGCCGAAGTACCTCGAACCGAAGGGGCTGCCGAAGCAAGAGATGCTGTGGGGCTCCTGGGAGGCGCCTGATCGCCCCGAGCAGCTCGTGATCGTGGAGGGGCCTGCTGACGCTCTGGCGTGCTGGGAGGTGGGCGTGCCAGCAGTGGCCTTGTGCGGCTCCTACATGAGCACCACGCAGGCAAAGCTCGTGCGCAGGATGTGCCCGCAGACCGTACTCATCGGTATGGACAACGACGCTGCTGGACGAGGCCATCCATACCACCCGGTATTGAAGGAGCCGGCCTCGGGCACCTGGCGAGTGAAGGAACTGCTGCAGGGCCTGAGGGAGACGAAGGTCATCGTGTGGTCAGGCAAGGACCCTGGTGAAATCACGACAGACGTACGTCTTGATGACATCACCTGGGCAGTGGACTGGCTGGAGTGGAAGCGCACGGTGGGCGCTCAAACACGGAACCGATAGCTCCGATTGCCTGTGGGTGACGTACCGACCACAGCCGGCGGAAATGACGGCAAACTGGCACGAAACAGCAGCTAGAACGCTGGCAGGTGCTTGCTATTGCGATGAGCACCTGGCTATGTTGAGGACACCTGAGGAAGTTTGCTCCTTCCCAAGGTGAACGTCGTGGGTTTGCTCGCCTGCGATGCTTCTGGTGAGAGTGAGCGGGCCACCTTCCGAAAGGAGGGTGGCCCGCTTCACTTTGTGGTTCCCGCTGTTTGCTCCGCACCGCTTCTGGGTACACAGACCCTGCCACAGACGGGGTCTAGCTCGCCACTGCCCAAACTGGGTAATTCTGCCTAGGACATGAAGAAGGGGAGCTACCGGCCTCGTTGCCAGCAGCTCCCCTTCGCCAGGTTGCTCGCCTGAATTCTGGACAGGTTACTACATTGCGCAGTGCTCTGTAAGAGCTAGCCCGTCTCGTGCCACCATCCTGATTCGCTACAACGCTCAGCTCGGGTTGCGGTATCAGTCCACCAGCTCCAGCCAGATCTTCCACGAGAGGAAGTTGGCGGTGTTGGCTGTCCACGTCACTGGAGCCGTGTTGGTGACCGAGGCCGGCGTGAGCGAGTTGGTCTGCATGCGCAGCACGAACTCCCCTGGCAGAGCGAAGCAGAAGCCCGTGTACTTGGTGCTGCCGTTCGGGCGCATGATCACGAGCCCGTCCTGATCGCCGTTGGTGAGATCTGTCGAGACCTGCCACCCTGTGGGCAGCGACACTCTCCACTCCCCAGTACCGAAGGTAGTCGCCCCGCCGACGTTGATCACGCCTCGGTAGAAGCCCACCGATCCGAAGCGCTTGAAGCGCCCTGTGATCGATCCTCCAGCGCCGAGCACCGGTGCGGTGCCCGAAGTCGTCCAGGCCGGCGTGAAGCCCTCCAGAGGCGCCCACAGCTCGTTTCGGTACTGGAAGGGGATGTTGGGCGCATCGAGCTTGCGGATGAACTCTCGTGCGTAGTCCCTGGGGAATGCGGTCGGTTCGATGCCAGGCATGAGTATCCTCAACTACTGGTAGGAGCTGGTGTCTGGAGCAAGGTCCACCACCATCCACTCGTTGCCTCGGTCGTCGACCTCCATCGTGATGTTGTAGATGCGCAGCTTGCCCGTCCAGTCGAGCCCATCGTCTTTCACGGTGCAGCGCACACGGTCCCCGAGCTTGATCGTCTCGTAGCTCGCCAACTGCGATGGCTGGCGCACCTTGGCGGTGAGGTACATGGTCGGCAAGCCGGTGTAAGAGATGATCTGCTGCGTTCGGTTGTCGACCATGGTCTGGTTGGTGAGCTTGTCGTCCTCCCACGATCCGAAGAGCTTGGGTAGGTACAGACGCAGGTTGTTCGCCACGGTGTAGCGCTGGCGGAGCTGTAGCCCCTGCTGGCCGTAGCCTCCCACTCGCACCGTGTTGGCAGTGCTGCGGGCGCTGTAGGTCATCTTCAGTTGATCGACGCTCTGTCGTGTCTTGGAGCCCCACTCGAAGGCCACCTGAGACCACGGGTAGATGGGCGTGGCTGCTGCTGCAGATCCCGTGCCGGTGATCGTACCGACCTCGATGGGGTTGGTCCCGCCGGCCTCCCAGTCACGCCCCGCAGCGCCGTTGAAGGTGGAGCTGGGTCCATAGCCGTAGAAGCCCCAGAAGATGCCGTAGCCATACTGCATGGTCTGGAAGTAGGGAGGGCCAGACCCCAGGTAGTAGTCCCCCGAGATCTGGTCGTAGCGGCCGATCACCTGGTGCCAGTCCACTCCGGCCAGTGTGAGCAACTGTCGGATCAGCTCGCCCACCTTCAGCTTCTGGTACTCGTACCAATATGGCACGTAGCTGGTGAGGTAGGTGCCACCGGGCACGAGCGAGGAGAAATCCACCACCTTCATCTGAGGAGTCTCCACTCCCTCGACCACCAGCAATGAAGAGATGAGCGAGCCGATGGAGGTGGAGGCACCGTTACCAGCGAAGTCGGTGCTGAGCTGGATGCGGTCGTAGAGGCCGATGATCTCCTCGCACTGCAGCGTGGCGAGGTGCGAATCCGACGAGCGCTCGATGTCCCAGATGTTGCCGGCCCACATCACCTCGGTGTCCCGCAGCACCCAGATGGTGGCCGCCACAGGCACCAGATTCTTCTTCCATACCAAGGGGTACTTCGTCCAGAGATCGCCCAGCTCGTTCTTGTTGACGGTGAGCGTCATCGTGCCCACCTTATTGAGCGACTTGGTGATGGACGCCATCTTCGGCGTCAGCTCAGCGATGGGCGTGCTCGTGCGAGTGTAGGAAAGCCCGGTGGTGCCCGAGCTGCCGTCCTGGAAGTGGACGACGAAGCGGTACTTGGCGCTCACGAGAGCATCCACCATCCCCGCTGCCACTGCAGGGTGCCGGCGATGGGCAGACCGCCCGGCATGGAAGCGCTACCGGTGAAGGTGACGTTGACAGCCAGCGCCAGTTTGTTGCCGCCGATGGGGCCAGGCTGCAGCTCGATCCAGTGCGAGGGGAAGGCGTGGGTGTGACCGATCTGGGCGCCGCTGGAGTTGGTGATCGTGCGCACGTAATTGGTGACGTAGTTACTCAGTGAGCTGGCGATGGTGTGACCGCCCGGCAGGGCTAGCCACATCCACTGGTAGTCGGTGCAGTTCATGAAGACGGGGTTGCGTGCCGGCCCCTTGATCTGCAGCACGTAGCGAGGCGGTGCGTCGCCGCTGATGATGATGTCGGGCGGACTGATGCCCGAGCGCACCGTGTTGATGTTGGTGGCGACGTTGGCGGGGTTCTCCCATCCGCTCATGGAGAACTCGAACATCGGGATGGTGGCGGTCTGCGGCACGCACTCGTAGAACACGGGGTCGGTGGCGAAGAAGCTGATGCGCACCCGCAGTGTCCGCATGCCGGCCCGGCTCACGTCCTGCACGTCGACCTCTCGGTACCTACCGTAGAGTACGTACTTGACCCCGCCGTACATGAAGGCCAGCTCCTGCTCCTCGCCAGGGTTCATCACCGGTCGAGCTGCGCCCATCAGCAGGCCCATCTTGTAGCTGAGAGCGCCGTAGCTGGTGTCGTGCACCTCCACGCTGAACTGGATGCGCCTACCGGTCGGTATGTCGGCACCGGGACGCATCCCGCTCCGATGCCACAGTGGAGTGTCGTCGGTCAGCAGATCGGGCCAGATCCACGGGTTGAAGTCAAGAGCCCTGGCGTAGCTCTTCGGGTCGAAGCCCGTCTTCGTGCCGGGGCACGCCAGGTAGGCGCCCGAGTCTGAACCGATCTGCACGTCTCCGTTGTTCTGGAGAGATGTTCCTGCCATTACCGCCTCGCCTGCTCCCACAAGGCAGCGTCGAACCACTCCTTGGGGTTCTGCTGCTCGTAGATGTTGATCGTACCGTTGAAGCCTCCACCCGCAGACTTGCCGCCCACCGAGAGGCCGTACTCCGCCAGCGCCATCAACTGCTCACGGGTGAAGACCAGCTCCTTGTTGCCGGTGAGGTTCATGGCGTTGACCGCCTTGTCCGCACCGGGGTGCAACACGCCGCCGGAGTCGTACAGCCGGGTCTTGTTGGCGCTGCCTGGAGGAGCGATCGGGTAGCCGGTCTTCGGTGCGATGGTCTTGAGCACCGCCTGCGCTGCCGCCTGTCCGATGGCGGTAACCGCCTGGATGTTGGCGTTGACGTCGGTGACCGCCTGGTTGGCCACGGCCATGGAGCCCGTGATCGAGGGCGCCGCTTCGTCCGAAGCATACTGAGCGGTATCGAAGAGCCCCTGCTGGAGGTTGGCGCTGAGACCGGAGAGATCCCCGATGGTGCCGTTGATCGAGCCCATGGCCTCCTGCGCCTGGGACGCATCGAGGGTGACTCGGATCTTCGCTTCGTAGTCCCGAGCAACGGAGTCGAGCATGCCCTTGATCGTGTCGACCTGGCGCATGGCCTCGTCGATGAGCACCTGCGCCTGGGTTTGCTTCTCGGTGGGGATCGAGTCCAGGTTCACCAAGTAGCCGTTGATCTGGTCGGCCAGCTCGGGGAACTGATCTCGCACCTTGATGAGCGAGTCCTTCAGGAGCTTGTTGGCGGTGGCGCTGTCGGCGGAGATCTTGCCGGCGGCGGCCTGTGCCTTGATCTCGCCCTGCACCGCCCGCACGTAGTCGTTCAGCGCTCGGCTGCCGCCACGCTTGAGCTTGTCCCGCTGCTCCTCGTTGAGGTAGACGCCAGTGAGGAGCGAGCGCTGGTCGGCAATGGCCTGGTTCAGCTTGTCGAAGCTGTCCTTGCGTGCCATCTCCGCCTCGTTGGCGTCGATGTAGACCCCGAGGTACTGATCCCAGGCGTCGGTGATCCCCTTGATGCGGTCCGTCAGCGACAGCGCCGCACTGGAGGAATCGTTGAAGCCCTGCACGATGCCGGGCAGTTGCTGCTTGACCTCTTCCAGCCTGGTCGCCAGGTACTCGTTGATCGAAGCGGCGTCCTTGCCGATCGCACCGGACTTGGCCATGGCCTCAGCCTCGGCGGCGATCGTACCTACCAGGTCGTATGTTTCCTTGCGCAGCCCCCGCACCTTGGCGGCGCCGTCGAGCGAGGAGGAGCCCAGCTCAGAGATGGACTTGCCGAAGCCCTGCACTGCATCGACACTGCGGTCCTTGGCCAGGTTCGCCGTCATCATCACGCCGATGACGTCGTCGAAGGCTTCCTTCCACTTGCCGACCCAGTCCATGTTGGCCAGCGCCTCGTTGTAGCGCTGTGCGTTGTCCGCAGCCGTGCGAGCAGCATCCTCGGAAGCTCGTGCAGCCTCCTGGGCGGCCTTGTTCTGTGCGTCGATGGCGGCCTGCGTCTGCGGCCGGCTGGCGGAGGAGTCAGCGATGGCGGACTGCACCTGCTTGGCAGTGTCTGCGGCCTCCGCCTTCATCGATTCGAGCTGTGCACTGAGCGCCCCGCCGATGCCCTTGGCTGCCACCCCGAGCGCCTTGTCCATCCACTTGGCCGAGCGCATCATGATGGCGGCCATGGCGTTGACCGTGTCGATGGCCTTCTTGATGCCGGCAGCGGCGAGGCCGTTGCCGAAGTTGACGCCCATCGCCACGCCAGCGTTGTGCATCGTGGCCTGGTTGCCGGCGATCACCGCCAGCATGGCGTTGACTTGGTCAATCATTGCCTTCTGGGCCGGGTCCGTCTCGACGACGTTCTTGCCGAGCTGCGCAGCCTGAGCAAGCGCCGCCTGCACCTGCTCGGCCGTGGCGCTCGCATCGGTGGCGACGGAGAGGAAGTCCTGCACGGCCTCGTTGTAGGAAGACGCTGCGCCCTTGGCGGTGTTGGCTGCCGTCGCCTGCAAGATGATGAGCGCCGACGTGACGGCGTTGGCGTCGTCGGCAACACTCTGCTTCATCGTGGTCAGCTCTTCGGTGAGCGTCTTCATCTCTTCAGCCGTGCTGGCCTTGAATGCGCCCTGGCCCATCAGAAGCTGCTCAACGATGGCCCGGTTGCCGTTGGCGGTGGCTTCCTTCGTGGCATCGACGTTGGAGTTGATCTGCTGGATGAGCGTCTTGGCGTAGTCGCCGCCCATCGTCTCGGCGTCCTTGAGCAGGTTGCCCATGGCGTCGCCCACTGCCATCGGGCCGGCCTTGATCAGATCCTCCACGGCGGACTGGTTGAGCCCCATGGCCATGAGCTTCGAGAGATCGCTCCAGAAGTACTCCACCCGAGCCCGCTGCGTCTCGTAGTAGGCCAGCAGGTCGTTGAAGCCCATGACCTCCTTCTGCTTGAGCCCTTCCGCAATGGACGTCATTCCATCGGTCCACTGCTCAGTGGCGGAGGCGAACTCGGTGACCTTGTCCTCGATCATGGCGATCTGCGAGGTGGTGAGCTTCGAGTAGTCGATCCACGACATGGAGTTGGTCTGCAGCACAGCGTCGATCACGTTCATCGACGACTCGATGTTCTTCTGGCTGTCCTGCTGCGCCTTGATGGCAGCGGTGCTGTAGCTCAGCCAGGCGTCCTTGCCCTTGTTCAGCAACTCGGTGAACGCAGCAGCCTGGCCGGGGTCCTTGGCCACCTGGGTGCCCTTGCCGACACTGTCGCTGGCCTTGCCGGTCTTGATGATGCCGAGCCCCCACCACGGACTGTTCTGGCCCTTGGTGCCGTGCGCCTGCATGTCGCCCAGCTCTTTGTCAATCGCCTGCGCCGCTGCACGAGCGATGTCCATCTCGCCCTTGAGCTTCTGCAGCGCCTTGGCGTAGCCGTAGATACCGGCCTGGTTGTTCCAGTACTCCTTCGAGGAGTCGATGAGCCGCTTCTGCTCTTCGTCGGTGTCCGCCATGGCCTTGGACAACAGGTAGAAGCCGGCGATGGCAGCAGCGATGCCCAGACCCACCCAGCCGCCCATAGCGGCCCAAGCAGCCGTCGCACGGGCTGCCAGAGCCTGGAAGGCCGATGCGAGCGCCAGAACGCCGTTCACGGCCTCCTGGAGGGCCATCCCGACCAGCGCTGCCGTCACGAGCACGGCAGCGACCTTCGTCTCGGCCAGCACCTTCACGAGGAAGGCCATGGCGGTCAGCATCGGATCGAGCGCAGCGACGACCACCTTGATGGCTCCGAGCAGACCACCAGCGAGCACAGTGACGAACTCGGACACGTCGTCAACGACCTTGGCGATCGAGGGCGAGATCTCCTCCACGAACTTCGAGAAGGATGCGACTGCCGGCGCCAGCGCAGCGACGAACGCAGCCGCCACCTTGACCACCTGAGCGATGAGCCGAGCGAAGGCGTTGCGCAGATCCTCGTTGGTGACGATGAGGGCCACCAGGAAGCCCTGTACGCCCGCCAGAGGCCCCAGCAGGCTCCCCAGGCCCGGAAGCTGCGCCAGCCACGTAGCGATGCCAGAGACAGCCAGAGCCTTGCCTGCAGCGCCCACCTGCGCCACGACGTCTTTGATCTGACGCATGACGGCGACGACCTTGGAAAGGTCCATCCCGGACTTCTCGAACTGCTTGAAGTACTCCTTCGCCTGGGTGAGCGGCGAGGCAAGCTGTGTGATCCACGCCTTCATCTGCGTAGCCACCGGGTTGCCCGGCCCGAAGGTGGCGAGCGCAGCCTTGGCCAGCGCCGTGGTGAGGAACACGGCCTGATCGAAGACGGGCAGCATCATGTCGCCCACGACGGCCGTCAGCTCGCTGGCGTAGCGAGACAGCGAGCGGTACGCCTTGTAACCGCTCGTGAGCGATTCCTCGTAGACGCCTTGCACGTTGGCGGCGTCAGCGATGACCGCATTGACCATCGCTTGCTGCTTCTCCACTTCGGTGAGCGCAGAGGCGGTCTTGCCCAGCTCCTTGGCGTAGGTGGCGAACGCCTTCTCCTGGCTCACGTTCACGCCGGCCGTACGCAGCACCTCGGTCTGCCGGCTGACGATGCCGTACATGACTCGGTCCAGCGTCTCAGACGACGGCAGGCCGGCGATGACGGCCATGTCCTGCACTGCACGAGCGAGAGCTGGTGCCCGGCTCACGTCGAGCCCGTATCGCATGAACTGCGTGAGGGTGTCCTGGGCCACGCCCGACTCGATGCCGAGATCGATCAGCGCCTTCTTGGCCTTCTCGATGCCGAGCGTGGAGACGTTGGCGTTGTCGCCCATACGGTTCAGTACGATCGCCAACTCCTGGGAGCGGCCTGCAGCGAAGACAGCCTCGGTGACAAAGCCCTTGAGCCTGCTCGTTGCCGTGGTGATGATGTCGAAGATGGCGAAGCCTCCGGCGAACTCCGCCATGCGTCTGAGCGAGCTACCCGACTCCTTCGCTTGGGATGCCAGCTCCCGCAGCTTGTTCTTCGCCTTCTCCGTACCGACCGGTACGGCGGTGCCCACTCGCTCGGACAGTCGAGCAGCTTGGTCGGCCAAGCTCTTGGCCGCTCCCTGGGCTTCACCCATCTCGGTCGCCTGCGCAGCGAACGCACGAGAGGACTTCACCAGCTCCACGTTCAGCGCAGTGAACTTGTCGGCCATCTGCACCCAACGCTTGTCGTCGGATGCTTCACCGATCTTGCGCATCTCCACCACGAGCGATGCGTACTGCTTGCGCAGCGTGATGAGCCCATCGGCCATCTGCTTCTGCGCAGCGCCGGAGCGCTGGAAAGTCAGCGCCATCTCGCTGACCGCAGTGGCGACCGACCTCGCCTCCTGCGCCAGCTCCTTCATCGAGGCGACCTGAGCCTTCTGGCCCTTGGTCTTGCCGAGATCTTCGTCCGTGCGCCGAGCTGCCCGCCCGAGCTTCATGACCTCCTCGGTGGCGGTCTTGAAGCCCGAGCGGAACTCCCGCACTTCAGCAACGAGACGGGCTGCAACCGTGGCGACGGTGTAGGTAGCCATCTAGATCCTCTTGAGTATCCTCAATCGAAGAAGGCCCCGCCTCCTCCACCTGCATTGCCGCCCTTACGCATCGCCTGGTTGCGCTCGTCCTCGTCGGCCTTGACCTCGAAGAGCAACTTCCATCCGGTGATCTCGTAGCTCGACATACCGTCCAGCATGTCCTCGACCCCCATCCCGAGCTTCAGCGCCAGCTCGTAGTAGAAGCGCAGCTCCGTGCCAAGGGCTAGGGCTTTCCCAACTCCTTCTCCGCCTCCTTGTCCATGCCGGACAGGTGCTGGGCGATCTTGCCGAGCCGGTCGAGCACGGCGCTGGAGCGGGAGTTGATCAGCTCCTCGTCGCCCTCGTTGAAGAGCGGGGTGCCGGTCTCGGGGTCGTAGACGGTGGCGATCAAGAGCGACGGGTAGAACCGCTCCATGTCGACCTCGCCCTCGGAGTCGGGGTCCACGACGTCACGCAGGAACCGGGCTCGGGCCTTGCCCGTCATGCCCCGGATCTCCACGACCTCGCCGCCCCACTCCTCGACGGTCACCAACTCGACCTTGACATCGACGAAGCCGAGGATGCGATCCCGCTTGCTGAGCTTCACGGGCGCTTCCTCGGCTTCGTTCTTGATCACTTCACTGTGCTGAGCCATGGACTCAGCGTGCCGTTGTGACTAGGTCACTCCAGGTTGCGTCAGCCGGCCACGATCGGGGACAGGTTCGGGTCCACCAGGCCGAAGTAGAAGTCGATCGGGTTGGTCGTGGGAGCCGCCGTCAGCTTCACCCGCATGTAGCGAGCGATGGCAGCGTCCGCCACCACGAGCTGAGTGACCTCGCCAGGCTGCAGCGTCACCGACGTCATGCCACCGAGCGCAGCCCAGGTGGTGTTGTCGGCGCTGTCCTCCATGATCACGGTGGCCGCAGCGGTCGACGTGTTCTTCATCTGCAGCAGGCCGTAGCCGTTGTAGGTGGCCGCACCGTAGGGCGAGCTGGCGCCGAAGATGGTCTGGCGATCAGCCACCACTGCGAAGGGGGTGGTGACGCTGGTGAGCAGCCGGTCGGTGCCGAACCGGGTGAGGTTCTGGCAGATGTAGAGCTGGCCGGTGATCTTCATGTCCATGTTCAGCGCCACCATGTCGGCCACGGTGTTCTGGACGTTGTAGGAAGTCACCAAGCCACCGAAGGCACGGGAACGCCGGCCGGCCTGTGCACCCTCGGACGAGTGGATGACGTTGAGCACCTGCTCCTTGCCGAACTTGGCGAAGAGCACCGTGTCCGAGCCCTGCTCGGTGCCGGTGGTCGCCGTGGCCTCGAACATGCCGGAGAGGCTGGCCGAGTAGTCGGGCAGACCGGACACCCACTGCTTGATCGTGTCGCAGAAGGCGGTGGTCTCGGGGGTGTCGACGGTGGCGGAGACCGAAGCCTCCTTCAGGTAGCAGGAAAGGTCCACGCCGTCAGCGATGATTCGGGTCTGACGGCCGTGCCGAAACTGACGGGCCACGCTTTACTCCTTGGACGTGGCGGCTCGGGCCGCCCTTGGCTTGGCGTCCTGGACAGGTTCCAGATCGCCTTGTGCAACCAGGTGCTCGATGGCCTCGGTGGTCATCGGCACTTCGTCAGTGGAGAAGAGGCCGCCTTCTTCCAACACGACTTCGGCGCCGTCACGGTCGACGGTGGTGATCCTGTTGTGGACCCTGAAACTGGTCGCCATACGGCCAGCGTGTCGAAGTAATGATGCGTCCTCAGGTTGAGTACCGACCGGTACCCACACGTCCACCTCGCATCAATGCTTCTTGAGCTTGATGCGTGGCATCAGTCGTCGTCGTCCCCGAAGGTGCCCATCTGGCTGTCCTGCCAACGCTGCAGAAGCTCGGCGCCCCTGGATGGCTCCTGGGGCGGTTCTGCCGGCTCGGGCGGGCCGTCCTCGGGCTTGATGGCGAGCAGGCCCTTGAGCCGGCTCTGCGCTCCCTGCAGCAAGGCGGTTAGCATGTCGACCTCCTGCATCGCCGCCTCGATGAGTTGCTTCATCTGCTCGGAATTCATCACACCAGCCCGTAGGTGACATCGAGATTGGCAACGAAGAGCACACGGTGGCGGTCGTCGTGCTCCAGCAGCTCGGGGTCAGCGGCTGGAGAGACGTTGATGATGCGCACCGCACCCTGCTGCAGCTCGGTGATGGCCAGCAGCGTGCTGTAGGCATCCCAGATCCTCGTGCGAGCTGCGTCGGCATCGTCGGCGCCGGCACGGGAATGGAGTTGGATGCGGGCGGAGGAGCTGTACTGCCCGCTCATCATGATGTGGGGCGGCGGTGCTCCGCCGTACTGCGTCAGCGAGGTGAGCGTGTCGGGGCTCTCTGGCATGAAGTCAGCGAAGATGTTGGTGCCGTACGTGCCCTGCCCCTGCGCTTGGAGGTACTGCGCCAGCGCCTGCGATACGAAGCTCTCGGTGGCCCACGTCATGACATCCCCGCCATCCACGAAGCGATCTCGGCCTGCATGGTGATGGTCCGATCACGCACAGCCTTGAAGAGGTACTTGTTCTTGCCTTGCCCGACAGACTTCGGCCGCTCGTGCACCACGAAGGCGTACTTGGATGCCGAGCCGCCGAAGCCCATCTCGATGATGAAGCCGTCCGGGTAGGGGATGGCTTCGGAAACATACCCACTGGCACGGAGCACGCCGGTGACGACGGGGACGTAGACCGCCTTGGCCAACGTCATCGTCATTTCGGCCCAGAGCTGCACCCCCTGCACAAAGCGCTCCTCCAACGCCCTGCCATAGGTCTGCAGCTCGTTGATGGTGGGCTCGTACTGGACCGAGAGGCTGAGCATACCTGCCGGCATGTTCAGCCCCCGAAGGTCAAGCGCCAGTGATCGAGCAGCCCGGTCTCGGCGTCGACCCACGAGTGGATCTCCAGCACCGGACGCTCACTGCCATCGGGCAGCACGACGTGAGAGCCGTCAGCGAGCGAGGAGAGATCACTCGCCTTGACGTAGCAGGCCCCGCCAGTGACCACCGAGGATTGCGCCTTCGGAATGGTCTTGGTGCGGCCGGTGGTGACGTACGCCTTGAACGGGCCAAGCGTTGCACCATACTGAGCGGTACCTGTGCCCGAGACGCCGGTGCGGGGCTTGACGTAGACGTCCTGCGTCATCATCGACTCAAGCTCCAGCACTACAGCGTCTCCCACTCGTAGCTGCTCAGCTCAGCGCCGGGCGTGTCGTGCATGCCCACGCCGAACAGCGAGGCGACGTCGGTCCACATCACATCGGTCGCCATGGCAACGCTGCCGCTGAGCGGATCGAGCTTGGTGGCCTGAGCCTCCAGCCACAGGGCGTACTCCTGCAGGTCGCTGATGGAGAACTGCTTGGAGTAGGACTGGTCAGCGATCGACTTCGAGGTGGTCGTGCCGTCCTGGGAGAGCTTGGCGATGTCCTGACGGACCATGGCGACGGCGGCCTGGTAGCCGCTGCCCAGGATCTCCACGAGGGTGTCGATCGTGGTGTCGTCGAAGCGATACGGCACGGTATTGTCCCGTGCCAGCGCTCGTGCGATCTGCCGATCCGTCAGGGCCATTGCTTCACTCTCCCGCTGCGAGCCAGTCGATCAGGCTCTTGCGCTTGCGGCCGTCCAGCTCCAGCGCCGTGATCGCATCACGCATCGCCGGGTGCTCGCTGACGAACGCCTTCACCTCGTCCACGGTGTGCAGCTCCGGGTCGAAGGTCACTTCTCCTTCGGCCGCTGCACCGGAGCTGAGCGGATCTTCGTCACCGGCCGGGGCATCGGTGCTCGGGTCTTGCCCTGCCTCGCCGCCGGTCTCAGCCCCTGCGCTCTCTTCACCGTGCTCCTCGGTATGTTGCGCCCCGCCGGGCAGCTCCTGAGAGGGCGGCTCCAGCACAGCGCTGCCCGACGGGGACACCTCCAGCTCGTGCCCCTCGGACAGCTCCATACCGGGCGCCATGGGGGAGAGCATGATGGCCTTGGCCCGCACCAGGCGATTGATCACTCGCTCACTGCCGCAGAGCTGGAGCAATCGATCGTGCGAGACGAACTCGCCTGGACGGAAGTAGTGCGTACCGAGCCGTAGGTCTCGGTAGAAGATGATGCTGTAAGCCGCCTGACTCATGGTCCAACAATGAACCAACCCCGTCCGAAGACGGGGTTGGCTCTCGCCCCAGGGAAGGAGCAGTTGGGGGAAGGTGGGTCAGGAGACCATCGTCGAGAGGTACATCCCGAGATCGCTGCAGATGATCCGCATGTCGAAGGCCGCCTCGATCTCGATGCGGTCCGACGCCAGATGCTCCAGACGGAACTTCTTGATGCGGGTCCCACCGCCGGCACCGAGGTAGCCGGTCCACTGGAACTGGTAGCCAGCGGTCGGCGTCATCAGCGACGGCGAGGGAGTGGTGTAGCAGAACAGGCCGGCCTTGCCGAACATGAAGCCCAGGTTCGGCGTGGCATACACGCCCGGCTCTGCCAGCGACGTCGCCTGGATGGCGTCGGCCACGATCACCCGCACGCCCAACATCGAGGAGACCAGCTCCTCGGTGAGCACACCCCGCTGGGTGTACTTCACACGGTCGATGAGGGCCGGGTGGTTCTTCAGCGCCGACATCACGTAGGGGCCGATCACCAGCGTGTTGTAGGAGAGCCCGGTGGCCTCCTGCTTGGCCACACGCCACTGCTCGACCTGCTCCACCGGATCGCTGGAGTCGTTGTCCCAGCGCAGGAACTGCGTGCCGGTCGGGCCGGAGGCAACGCCAGCACGGTCCTCGTGCCACACGCCGGTCTTGAAGAACCGGGAGATCCAGATCGACTCCCGCTTGCGCTGCATCTGACCGACGAGGATCTGCGTGGCGTCACGGTCCAGCGAGAAGACGCTGTCAGCGTTGGCCCGAGTCATGTCGGGGATGTCAACGTGGAGGCCGTACACCGGGGTGTAGTAGGCATCCAGCTCGACTTGCCAGCCGGTCTCAGCGGTCTCGGCACCGGGGGAGCGAGGCTCCACGTCCTGCCGGTAGAACACGCCCTTCGGATAGCGCCAGAACTGATCGCTCTGGTTCTGGACGTTGATCACCGGGAAGACGGTGGAGTGAACGAACGTGCCCTGCGACTGGTAGGCCACGCTGATGTTGGAGAGAGGACGATTGACGTGGAGATCGCCAATCAACGGCTGACCAGGCATCAGACCACACCTCCTGCGGTGAGGATGACGGAGAAGTAGTCGCCCGCCGAAGCCGCCGGCTCCTCAGCGATCCCGATGAAGGTCTCGGTGGAGGTGGCGATGCGGAAGCGGCCATCGGAGTGCACCGTGATCTTGGCGCCACGGGTGACCGGAGCCTGCGCCACGCACTTGACACGACCGCCGGTGGCAACGGTGACGTTCTCCGGCGTGGTGCGGACCTCGACGGCGGTGACGCCGAGCTTGTCGGTGGTGCCGGGGGAGAGGATCACCCCGACGAAGTCCTTGCCGTTGGCGGCGAGGACGACGGTCTTGTCCTGGGTCGTGGACATGCCAACGGCCCAACCGAACTTGCCGGTCAGATCGGCGCCGGCTCGATAGGTGAAGATCCCGTGAGGGGCCATCGTGCTCATCGGGCTGCACCTCGCATGAAGTCGGCGTTCCAGGCGTCATACGCCTTGGGGTCCATCTCCATGGCCTTGGCGATGGCGTCGGCCTCGGAGATGCCGGGCTCGTCCGCACGGGCCTTGGCGATGGCGGCGTCGAAGCGGTTGAGCGGCTCGCCCGGCACGGCGTGACCCGTCTCGGTGAACAGCTCGCTCATGCCGGCGTCGGCACGCTTCATGATGGCCACCAGACCGTTGAAGGCGTCCTCGCCCATGGTCTCGCTGGCGGCCTTGAGCACGGACCCGACCTCGCTCGCACGACCCAGGTGGCTGAACTCGTCGGCCGCACGGGCCTCGAACTCACGCACGATGCGGGCCTCTCGCTCGGCCTTGGCGATCTTCTCCGCTTGCTCCAGTCGGGCGTTGGTCGCCTGGAGTGCCTCGTGCTGCTTGCGGATGAGATCGGCGGCCGGAGCAGGGAGCGACTTCAGGACCTTCTCCAGATCCTCGTCTTCCATGGACTCCTCGTCCTTCTCGTTGTCTTCGTTGCTGCTGTCGCTGCCGTTCATCTTCTCGATGACGTCCTCCTGAGCGAGGACGGTGTCCTCCAGCGACAGCAGGTACTTGGTCACGTCATCCGGCAGCCCCTGGAGGGTGTCTGCCGAAGGACGAACCTGGGGCTGCTGATTGGGCATGTCCCAAGTCGTATCGGCGGAGGAGTCCTCATTGAGGTTGTGCCTCGTCTTGTGGATCACCACTTCCGCCGGGCCGTTGTCGCCAAGGTCGCACAATGAGACGAAGTCCAGGCGCAGCTTGTCGATGCGCTTGCGGGCCATCAGTCCTCCACATCCACACGGACACCGGTGCCGCCAATGGAGAAAGCCTTCCAGCGGCCCTTCTTCACGTCAGCCCATACCGTACGGTCCAGTACCTTCATGCCGATCCACCAACCGGTGGGGCAGGTACCTTCGGGCAGCCCCATCTTCTCGACCTTGTCGGGCGTGAAGACCATGGACTCGACGAGCGTCGCCACCACCTTGCCGTTGTGCATGACGTCGCCGGAGCGGCTGTCCATCACGTACTGGTAGGCGGCTTTCTCGATGACACCGGGGTCCTCGATGAAGTCACCGGAGAAGTCGAACACCTGCGTACCGTCCGGCATGTGCGAGACATAGGCCCAGCCAAAGACGATCTGCTGCTCGTCATTGAACTTGGCGATGCTGGTATCGATGGCCACGAGCCGATGGTGGCTTGAGGATACTCAAGCTCCGGGTTGAGCATGCCCTTGGGTATGGCTACGATCGTGCTCGTCGAAAGGAGCAAGACGTGTTGCTGTTCCGCAGCATCCACCGAAAGCTCGACCACATCACCAGAGCACTGGAGGAAGCAATGACCACCGTGACCGAGGCCGTAGAGGCCCTTCTCAGCACCGTCAGCTCGATGAACCTGCGCATCGAGGCCGACGTCAAGCACCTGCAGGATCTCCTCGTGGAGGCACTGGCCACCCGCAGCGACGCCGAGGCGGAGATCGCCCGGCTGAGGGCGGAGGGGGAGGCGGCCGTCGCTTCGATCCTGTCGGCCGTTGACACCGTCAAGAACATCGACCCGCTGCCGGACTTCCCGGTGGTGGAGGAGCCGCCCGTCGTGGAGCCGCCCGTCGTGGAGCCTCCGGTGGAGGAGCCCGTCGTGGAGGAGCCGGTGCCGGCCGACGAGAGCGACGCCAAGGAGCTGTGATCAGCTCCAGAACGTGAAAGAGCCCCCGGCGTCAACCGGGGGCTCTTCCTTCAGATTCTCACCTCTGAAGCGATTCACTTGGAAGGAGCAATTCGCTCAGGGGAGTGTACCAGGGCGGCGGACCGAACCGTCAACCCTCGTCTCGGGTATCGGCATAATTGTTGTTATGCACTCAGGACCGCCGTCTCTCTGCGATGAAGCCTGCAACCACGGCACCGCCGATGATCGCCAGGTTCCTCACTGCGACCAGCCAGTCAGGCCAGTTCTGCATGGAGATGGTCTGCCAGAAGGTGCTCACGGCGCCAGGCTCCTTTCCCAGCCAGGCTTGTCAGGCTTGCGCTGGCCAGCAGCGACAGCGACGCACTTCTTGCACAGCGCTTCACCTGACGGCGGCTGCCAATCATTGCGCACTGTGAGGATCTCGTCGCCGCACCAGACCATCGAACATACCCGGTAGTACATCGACGATCTCGGGCGCTCGTCACGCACTAGCAAGTGCCAGCGCCCAGGGCTCCAGCGGCCGCCTCGTGACTTGGCCACCTTCTTCACTGCACCCTCTCCTCTTCCTGCCATCCCCAATCCGTTTCCCGGAAGAGTCGGCCTGAAGCGTCGAGCGCACGCCGCATCTCGAAACGCCCCACCGCACACAAGCAGTAGTCGTTCCAAATTGGAGCAACATCCACATCAACGCCGGCAGCTAGAAGCTCACCCGCAGACTCCAGGTTCCTACCGTCAAGCAACTCAACGATGGCACACATCACAGCCCCAGTGCGTCAGCCAACAACGTGCCGGCAGAGATACCGGCCAGTACGGCGAAGACGTACAAGCCGGCCAAGATGAGGTGACGGCGCCGCAGCGGCTGGCTGCGGTACATGCGCCTGACGAACTCCCACCAGTGCTCGGGAGGCGGCGGGCCGATGGGATCGAGCCAGTGGTCGGTCATGACGCCTCCCCGCTAATCTCCCAGCCGTTATCGGGGTAGACGGCGAGGTTCCACGAGATGGCCGCCAGCAGCGAAGCGAGGTCGTCACTCTCTCGCACCTCACCAGTCGACGCACACACCGCCCGGTATGCTCCAGGGGCGGTGACGACGGTCTTGCGAACACGCTCGATCTCTCATGCGCTCACGACGCCTCCTCCATCTCCACCCACTGCACGAGCTGCGCTCGAAGCGAGCTGGCAGTGTCGAGCCTGGCGATGAGCCACTGCGCTCGATGCTTGGAGTCGGTGTAGCCGAACGTCTGCGTGGCGTTCATGCGGACGGTGGTGATCGTGCCGTCATTCAGCACTCGGACCACCCAGGGATCGATGCGCACACCCTGCAGCTTGCCCATCGGATCACGGTCGATCTGCACCTCGATGCGCCACACGAAGCCCGTGCGGTCGCCCTCGGCCACCGTCCACCTCGTGACGAAGCCGGGCGCCTCGACGACGTAGTGGTGGGATACCGAGGGGTACTTCTCGATGCCGGTGTGCTCGCTCACAGCCCCATCTCCTCTGCCAGTCGCTTGTGCTGGCGCTTCAGTTCCTCGGGCGTTGCGTTGCGCATGGCCCGCTCGAAGTCCTTGACCGCCTTGGAGACCTTGTCCTCTCGGTCGATGTCGATGCTCTGCTTCTTCACAACCCCATCTCCTTGCCAGCCTTCATGGCGCTGGCCTGAAAGGGCAAGTTCTCCTGCGCCCACGTGATCTCGCTGGCACAGTTCTCCAGATCCTTGAAGAAGTCGAACTTGCCGACCTCGGTCGTCGGCTCGTCCATGTCGACCAACTGCTGCAACCGCTCGATCTCGCTGCGAATGATGTTGCGGATCTCCTCGAAGTTTGCCACCTGTTTGCTCCTTCCGTACTTGGTGGTATGGGCCGGGGGAGGAAGCCCCTCCCCCGGCAGGCGGGTCTCAGTGACCCAGGTAGGTGATCTGCTCCCAGTGACGGGCGTGGCAGTTGTGCTCGGACTCGGGCCGGTCCAGGGCGCTGAGCGCCCAGTGAGCGACGGCGTAGGGGGTGCCCATGCCGTAGCCGTTCGGCTTCTGGTCCGCCGTGGCCTGCTCGGCCGGCGTGAGCGCCTCGAACCAGGCGACCAGCTCAGACGGCGCCGGCCTGGGGGCCGTGACGGTCTCGGTGGAGGCCACCATGGTCTTCTGGAAGCCCGGCTTGGCATTGCAGCCGCAGTTCTCCCAGATGTCGCTCATGACCTGCACGCTGGCGTAGCAGTAGGCGGTGCCGGCGTGGTCGTGGCTGCAGCAGCGGATCTCTCGCTCCCCCACGACCTCGGTGGTCATGAGCGCCTTCCAGGCCCGAGCGGCCCGGTTGGTCTCGGCGTCGGTCGGCAGCTCGGTCACCAGCTCGACCAGGGCGGAGCCCTTGGCCTTGGTCACCTTGGCGCTGCGGCCGGAGAAGAAGGTGACTTTGCCGGCCACCCGGACAACGACCTCCTGGCCCTTCTCGAACAACCGGCGCACGTTGGTGCCGTGCGAGGCGTCGAGCTTGGCGGGGAAGGTCACGAAGACACGATCGACGAGCAGGGCCGAGCCCTCGACGACGATCTTGCGGGTACCGTAGTCATCGACCTCGAAGCCGATGATCCGGCCCTCGAACGACACCACGTTGGGGTTGGCCGCCTGAAGTCCGGCAGCGGTGGCCTTGCGCTCGCTCCGGCGAGCATCGGCCTTCAGCCGGTCGTTGGTAGCCAGCAGTTGGTCCACGAAGCCCTTGGGGGCTTCGCCACGATCCAGGGTGCCACGCAGCTCGTTGGCGAGCGTGGCATCCTTCTCCCCGATCCACCCGATGATGCGGCTGGCGAAGACGGCCTGCTTGGTGGTCAGGTTGCTCATGGTGGTTGCTCCTTCCGATGCCGGGCCGGTGAGGTGACCCGCACTAGTTATCGTACAGGCGTGAGGAGTCCTCAACAACCTGTCTGGGGGAATTTCTTGAGTATCCTCAAACCGGTGAGGGCGAGGCCGAAGCCCCGCCCCCGTTGTCCGGTGTCGCTCCTTTCTGTGCTCGGTGTGGGTGTTGGAGGGAACTCAGGCCCGTTGGTAGGGCGAGCGAGCGAACGTGGGGTGGCTGGGCGACGCCAAGGTCTTGGCGGTGCAGCACCTCTCCTCGTCCATCCGCACGGTCAGGTGGAACCTGACGCTGTGATCCTTGCCCGTCTCCTCGGACTGGCGGTTGTACTGGCTGGCGATGGTCTTGAGGTTGTCCAGGATGTTGGCGACGGCTGGGTCGATCCAGTCACGCCCGGTTGCGGGGTCCACGTACTGGTACGGGGTGACCCATCCTCGGACCTCGATGCGGATGCCCCACCCTCCGGCGTGGCTGGTCTTGCGCACGCTCACGTCGAGCGTTGCCGGCAAGAGACCCGTCCGCTTGGCCCGCTTGATGTCGTCTCGGATCAGCCCTGTGATGGCGGCAGGCTGACGGTCGAACGTGGACGCATACCGGCTCCCGACCCACCCTTCGCCGGGCACATACCCGACTGGGGGCGAGTCGATCGGCGGTAACGTGCACGCTCCAGCGGCAGTGACGCCATCTTGAACTTCCTCGTGGGACACCAGCGAGAGCTGTCGGGGCTCCTCGCCGCTCACGACGTGGATGCGGTTGGCCAGCCGGCGGCTGGTGGTGACCACATCGAGACTGAACTTGTCGCCGCTGCTCTTCGGCAGGTACCACAAGCTCTGGCGCTGGCTCCATCGCAGGCCGAAGCCCTTGATGACCAACTGAACTTCCTTCTGATCCCTCGTCACGCCACGCACGACCAAGCCGTGCCGACGATCCGCAATCACCTCCACTCTCGCACTGTTGGTGGCTTCCGGCATGCGTTGCTCCTTCCGGGAGTTTGCCAGGGGCTGGTGAGGGTCCTCTGGTTGCTCCCGAGTGTAGCACCGAGTTGTGCGTAGGGCACCGCCCTGCTAGATGATGTAGGGGGCGAAAGCACGCCAGGCGCTGAGCGGCTGCGTGATCTTGCACCAGGTGCCGCCCAAGCGCTTCGCACGGCCAGCGGCGTGCATCAGGGAGTCGGACCAGCCGACCGGCTTGCCGTCGACCTCGACGAGGTAGGCGGGGATGAGGGGGTCGTTGGGGTCCTCGACGACAGCCTCGGCAGGCGCAGCGGCCTCGATGGTGCTCATCGGCCCGCCACCTCGGCGGCCACGGCGGCCTTCCAGGTCCGGCGCTCGGCCCGCTTGCCGGCCCGGTCGGTACGGCGGCGAGCACGCTCGGGGTGGTTCGCCACGTAGAAGCGGCGGTAGTCCAGGCGGGTCCAGGACTCGGACTTGCCGATGGTGCCGCTGGCGAGGGCACCGAGCATGGGGGCGGTGGTGTTGGTCATCGGGCTGCTCCTTCCGGTGAGGTGCGCCCCCAGGGTGAGAGCTGGAGGCGCACCTATGAGGTTAGCGAACTTGAGGAGTACTCACAACCCCTTGGCGACGAAAGCCGCCTCCAGGCCACAAGCCTCGTCGATGCCCCGCACGAGCACGTTGGTCACGAAGCGGAGCTGGTTGTTCACGAAGCCGCCGAAGCGCTGGGCGTAGACGGTCTGGCCGATCGTGTCGGCGGAGAAGAGGCGCAAGGCGAGCGAGTCGACCCCGACCCCATAGCGGATCAGCTCCGCCATCTGGCGGGTGGCCAGCTCGATCTCGTCCTCGGGCGAGAAGGTCAGCTCGTGCTCGGCATGACCCAGGTCGTGCCAGAAGCGGAAGGCGTGGTTGCCGGCCGCCGTGGTGTAGACGATGTCGGAGCAGCCGCCCGACCAGACACGGAACTTGCGGCCCGTCTCGGTGCAGTCGGCGTACTCGGCCACGACGGCCTCGTAGGTCTCCGGCGCCACGTCAGCGGCCACGAAACCGAAGCCGTGCTCGACGAGCTTGTTGGCGGCGATGCCGAACACCGCCACGGTGAGGTTGCTTCGAGCGATGGTCAGGTCGGTGGCGTCGATCATGGAGGTTGCTCCTTCCTCGTGGCCCCCGGTGAGAGGAGGGGCCGGCACTGATCATGGTATCGGCGGTTCCTGAGGACTCCTCAACCATCACCGTTAGTGATTTGAGTATCCTCAAGCTGTCCGACGACGGCGCCACTCCTCCACCAGCTCGGGCGGCGGGAACCCATCGGCGTCGGACTGGAACAAGCCCCAGGGGGTATCCCAGATCCAGCGGGAGTGCACGGTCCCCCACTCCTTGGTCACGCTCGGGACCTGGTCGAGCCACTCCTGGCACTGTCGTGCGTCGGAACCATGACGGAGCTTGGCCACCTCGGCCTCCAGCTCCGCCACACGAGCCTGCAGCTCAGCCTTCGTCGCCATCGCCGGGCACCTCCTCTCCCAGCCGGCGCAGGGCGGCCTTGAGGGCCTCCCACTCCTCTTGGGTGGTCGCCCCGGCGATCACCGTGTTGACGTCCTCGATGAGGCTCAAGCGATGCCCTGTGGCCATGTTGTGGAGGGCGGAGCTGTCCACGATCATGCTGACGATCTCCGGCAGCGTCATGAACTGCGCTATGTCGTGCACGAGACGGTAGCAGTGGAAGTAGTACTCGCCCCACTCCGCCAGGCTCGTGATCGGCCGCTCGGTGGTCTCCCGGCGGATCTGCTTGACGCAGCTCAACCACGTCGTCATGGCCCGGCGCCGAGCTTCGACCATCTCCATGCTGGGGTCGCCCAGGTAGTGCCGCATGCCCATCGCCACGAACAGGTCGGGCGTGGCCTCGTAGCACTGGTGGCCCTCGTGCTCCTCGTTGGCTTCGTCGATACGCCGCCACATCCAGGCCGGCAGCGCTACCTTGCGCTCCTCCCAGACGACGTCCTCGGGCGCCATGCCCTCGGAGGCGAAGAAGTGAATGCTCATGGTTTGCTCCTTGGTGAGGGTCTTACCGTGCCCAGTCTGGCAGGTCATCGGGCAAAGCGAACGTACCAGCAGGTATGTAGCTGGGCTCGGCCACCACGATGTTGTTGGCGAAGTACCAGCTCACCTCGGCTTCGCAGTGGCACAAGCTGTTGTGCACCTGCTTGGTGTGCTTGCACGAGCGCAGCCAGATCTCTCGCTTCTGGTACTTCCACGCCTGGCAGGTGCAGCTCAGCTCCCATTCACCTTTGTGCTGAAAGAAGCGCACCTCGTAGCTGCTGACCCTCGTAGAAACCGTCGATGATCTCGTCGTCCGCTTCGAGGCTGCGCTGGACGACATCACGAAGATGGTGGTGTCGGGGCCAAGCCCCTGAAGCGCTGTAGCGCCAGGGATGATGGCCCCGACACCGATCGAGGAGTGGCTCACGACGGCAGCCCGGCGAAGGCGTCCTCCAGCTCGGCCTCGGTGTAAGCCGGCTGGGCGGAGCCCAGGGTGACGGCCAGGTCGGTGGGGACCCAGCCCTTCAGGCTGTCGCTGTAGGTGACCAGGCCAGCCCGAGCGAGCCGGCGGGCGACGGAGCCGACGTGGTGGCAGCCGCCCTCGCCCGGACGGTACTCGCCATCGGGGCAGGTGCAGGTGAAGCACACGGCGTGGCCCTGGCGGGCATCGGCCACCCGGACCAGGTAGTTACCCCGACCGGAGTCGGAGGCGACCACGAAGCCACGGCGGGCCATGTCGATGCGGGCACGGCGACCACGCTCGGTGGAACGGACCCAGGCCCGAACGGGTCGGGTGGCGCCGGCCATGAAGGCAGGCGACAGGTCGTCACAGAAGTTGGCGGGCACGTTCTTGGCCATCGGGTTGCTCTCCCTATGTGCGTTGCTCTGGTGAGGTGTCCTCATTGTAGCAGGGGGGTGTGACAGCGGAACAGGGTCCTTGGCGACCTACCCAGAATTCGCTAGCCTCGGCAGATCCCTACGGAAGGAGCTAACAGCGTGACGGACTACGAATTCACACGGTGCCGGGCGTTCGGCCACACCTGGTCCGACCCCTACATCGACCAGAAGCTCGACAAGGAGCGCCGGATCAAGCGAGGCGTGTTCGACGGGCACGTCATCGCCCAGGACTGCCGCTGCGGGGTCCGCCGTGTCGGGTTCATCGACCTGCTGGGCAACATCTACAACGGCCACTGGGCCTACACGTACCCGGAAGGATACCGATGGGTATCCTCGGAGCCCACGACAAGAGCCGACTGGCGCTCCAGCTTCCTGAAGTCCAGCCGGCTCAAGTCCAGGCGTCGCTGATTTCTTGAGGATACTCAAACTAGTGGACGCAGTTGCTGCCGACCGGATCGGCTGACAGGTCGCCGCCCTGCCACTGCGCTAGAGCTGTCTGGGGGCACACCAGCTCCCCGGCAGGGTTGCGGGCTTGGAGGTGGAGGTGCGGGCCGGTGCTGTGCCCGGTGTTCCCCGAGCGCCCCACCTCCTGGCCCGGCTCGACGTAAGACCCGTTGGCCACGGTGACCTCTGTCATGTGGCACATGGTCCACCACCAGCCGTCCGTGGTCTGGATGCGCACACCGTTGCCGCACGAGCTGTCCCCGATCACGGTGACCGAGCCGGCGACGACAGCATAGAGCTGCGTACCGACCGGTATGCCGTAGTCCCACGCCGGGTAGTCGTGGTGGGTGGTCTCGATGTCGGCAGGGTCGATGGGCTCGTGGACCGGCAGAGCATACTTGCCGGTACGGAGCGACTTGAGCTTGCCGTCGTTGGCGCTGTCCGCTGCCCAGCCGAAGGCGCTGGCGACGAAGCCGGCGCCGGTGGACAGCTTGTTGTAGCCCGACTGCTTCAACTCTCCCCCGGCCCAGGTCCACCACGCTTGCGTGCGGTGGGTGAACTGCCCAGCGGCGCTGTCCTTCTTCTTGGCGAGGGGATCACCGAGCTTCGTGAGGTAGCCCTGGATGGTGTCGATGTAGTTGCGGGTCTCACGGTACGGCGGCACTCCCCCGTACTGCTGCACAGCTCCAGGACCGGCGTTGTAGGCAGCGAAGGCGAGCTGCCACGACCCGAAGGCTTCGTACTGCTGGCGCAGGTACCTGGCCCCGCCACGGATGCCCGCAACAGGGTCCCAGCAGTCCACGCCGAGCGATCGAGCGGTGGCCGGCATGAGCTGCATCAGCCCACAGGCGCCCACCTGTGACTCAGCGCTGGGCTGGAAGGCGCTCTCGGCCCACGAGACGGCCAGCAGAACGTCGATGGGCACCTGGTAGTCCTCCGATGCCTGTAGGTAGGCGTCACGCCACTGGTCGGCCTCTGACGGCGCTCCTGACGGCCACGAGTACGTGAGCCGGGCCGCCCCGACAGAATCGGGGCCGATCCCTAGCTGCGGTGCAATGAAGGCGACCGCTACCGCCAGCACGATGAAGCTGAGCAGAGCGTGACCCAGACGGATCACGCCGCCCACGGGTCAGGCGCCGGGAGCGGGAGCCGGCGCTGCCGGTGCAGGCTCGGGAGCCCCGCCGCCGACCTTGGCGAGACCGGCCTGGATGGCGTCGATCACCTCCACGCTGATGTCGATGGCCGAGCCAACGACGTCGCCGGCCTTGCCCGACACGAGCTGCCGGCCGGTGATCCCACCGGCGATGGTGCCGGCCGTGGCGATGGCGACGAGCGTGAGTAGCAGGACGCCGTAGATCAGTCGAGTCATGGTGTTGCTCCTTCGGTTGGTGAGTACCCCTCAGTATGGCGCACTCGGTGGTTGATTCCTAGGTGAGATCTGGTGATTCGAGCTTCTCGGCCAGCAGCTTGCTGAGCTGGTCCAAGGCAACGTCGAGCATGGCGGTCGTATTGCTGCGGTCGACGCCGATGCCATCGAAGTACTCCCGCAGCCTGATGTCGATCTGATCGAACTGCCGAGACTTCCAAGACTCGGGGTTACCAAGCGCCGAGCGAGCTGACTGCACGTACGCCTTGTAGCTCGCCTCCAACTGCTCGTACATACTGGCCGGTATCCACTCGTGGCCGGCGAACTCGATACGCCCTCGCACGAGCGGCACATCAGCCCACTGGCCGGCAGCGTCACGGAAACCTCGTGCTGCTCTCGGCACGTCGATGATGCGCACGCCTCGCTTGTCCTGCAGGATGCGCAACGCCTCGGTCTGGCGGTTCATGCGCATCATCAGCGAGGACATGCGCTGCTTGAAAGCTCTGTCGATCAAGTCGTTCAAGTAGGTGGTGCTGCTCATGCTGTTGCCTTCGGTCGTCCGTTGGCCTTGGCGATGGTCAGGCCCCCGTTGTTGTTGATGATCTGGATGTGGTGCAGCAGGTCTTGGTACCGGGCCGGGTTGCCGCCACGGCTGGGGCTGAGGTTGCCCTTGGCCCGCTTGACCGCTTTCTCGTAGTTGGTGCCGTTGTCGTTGATGAAGTGCTCCGCCTTGGTCAGCGTCTTCGGTCCGGTGGCGGCGGTGGCGATGAAGTCCAGCGCCTCCCAGATCTCTGCCACCAGATCCTGGTCGTCGTCGTCCCAGCCGTCTTCCTCGGGGAGATCGAGCTGCGGCTGCTGCGGCGGAGGGGGCGGTGCGATCTGCACGAGCGGCGGAGGCACGGCGGGGCCTGGCGTACCGATCGGTATGATCTTGCGGCCCTTGAACGTGGCCTCTCGGAAGCCCCAGATGTCCTGCGGCTTGTAGGTACGCAGCGCCGACACTCGGGAGGCTTCGAGCCGCTCGGCATCGTCGGAGGCGAAGTAGCCCTTGGCCATGCGGGCAAGGCCGCCCTCGTCGCTGAGCACAGCGGTTCCCTTGTACTTGGGGTGGTCGGGGATCGAGGCGGCGGACACTCCCCCGGTGGCGGTGCCGCCCTGGCTGTTCTGAGCGCCGGCCTGGTCGACCATGCGGCAGGTGATGCGGGTGTCCATCGAGACGAGCGCACCTCGGGGGAAGCGTTCGCTCGATGCGTGCTGCGTGGCGAGCCAGGAGTCCATGCCGAGCGCTCGCATCAGGCGCAGCATGTCCTCGAAGATGATGGTCTCCTTCTGCTCGCCACCCACGGACACCTTGCGCTTCTCCAGCAGCGCCGCCGGAAGCTCAGTGGGCTCGTCCACATAGATCCGAAGGTACGGGTCGGTATGGTCGCCAGAGGTCTTCTTGGACTTCACGCCCATGTAGCGGTTCATCTCCCGGTACATGGCCTCGTAGGCGTACTCAAAGAACCGCACGACGTCGTCGGGGCGGGAGATGAACAGGCCCACGCCCTCCTCCCACACCCAGCCGTGCATGCCGCCCTTGAGGTCGATGTAGACGGTGAACACGTCGAAACACTCGACGTCATAGCGCAGCGATGCGTCCATCCAGCTCGACTTGCCCGAGCCGGGGGCGCCCTGGTTGAGCACCCGGCGCTCGGTGAGCTTCATGGTGGTCTCGGTGCCGTCCTCCCAGCGCCCGAGCGGTCGAGGGTCGTTCTGGCTGGCGTAGTGCCACGCCCACCATCCCGGCTGGTATGGGTAGGGCAGGTAGTCGGCCAGCGGGTCGTCGTAGACCACCATGAGGTCGCCCTCGCCGGCTTCGTGGTCGGCGGTGACGATCATCTTCGAGCGCTTGGGGCTCGGAAGCTGGCCCTTGAACGCCAGGTAGCTGAGCATCGGGTGCTCGAACATACCGAACAGTCTGCGGTGGCGCATGTCGTACCGGAAGCCGGCGAGGTACCAGAGGTTCGCTCGCACCTCGCTGGTCCATGCGTCATCGAAGAGGGTCTTGCCGATCATGTCCTGGATCTGCTTGAGCGATCCGCCGCCGGTGGCTGACATGATGACCACCCGGTGCCCGTACGCACGCCCATCGGGACGGGCCACCTCTGTCACGTCGAGCACCACAGGGCGCACGGTGGCGCCGGCTCGCTTAGTCTCCAGGCCCACGGTGGTGATCGAGCGCTCCACGGCGAGACGCATGGCTGAGCGCTGCAGGGCGGAGTGGAAGCCCGCCATGGTGGGCACGTCGCCGTGGCCCATGAAGCGGTGCCAGCGTGCGGCCAACACGAGCAGGCGGTAGCCGGCCCACATAGTGAGCACGAGCACACCGACCCAGCCCATACCGAGCAGTACGAGCAGGCCGATGATGCGCAGCACCCAGCGCACGGGCGTGATGATGATGCGCCACAGCAGCGGGTGCTTCTCCCGGATCTCCAGCGTGCCGTAGGCGTCGTCGCCCCACGAACTTGCCTTCTTCAGGATCTTGAACAGCAGGATGCCGACCAGTACGGCAGCGATGATGAGGATCATGACCTGGCCCTCACGTAGTGGAAGAGGGTCAGATCTTGGCTGTACTGGTCGCTGCGCTCGGGGCGCCACTTCTGGCCGGGGAAGTTGCGGCTCAGGCAGCGCTTGGCCGACTGCGGGTCGGTGGCCTTGATGCCGACCGCACGAGGCATGAGCGGCGGGGCCGGGTTGCGGTACTCGACCACGGCGAAGGAGCCGTGCCGGTACTGCTGGGCCATCTTGCCGTTGGGGATACTCAAGCGGCGCTGGCGGGCGTGCTGGGTGCGGGGGTTCACCCACCAGCGACCGAGCTGCTTGGCGTTGCCCTTGAGCCCACGGTCCCAGGTCTTGCGTACCGAGCGGTATGCATCACGGGGCCTCTCGGTGACCCGGTAGCCGGCCCGCACCATGGGGGTGAGCGCCAGCAGCGCCACCACCACGAGCACGGCGAGCCAGAACCACTTGTTGGTGAGCAGCCCAGCGATGTTGTCGACCCAGCCGGAGGCGGAGCCGATCCAGCCACGGTGCTCGAAGCCCCACTGCCCGACGTCAGTGACGGCGTCGCCCACAGAGGGCACCACCTGGGCCGGCGAGAGGTCCCAGAGCCACGAGTCGTTGGCGACCTGCTCCACGCTCTCAATGGCGATGGTGGAGGGGATGGAGACCCACGCTGCGGCCTCGGGGAGGCGAGCGACGGTCTGCGCTGCAGCAATGGCAGGGTTCGAGCTGGCCGCCGTCTGCACGGCGTCCTTGGCGATGTCCCAGAGATCACCGAGACTCACGACCGCTCCTCGGGGATGATGCAGGCGATGGCGAGCAGACCGGTCACGAGGGTGATCGGGACAGCGAGCATCAGCTCGCCGCTGAGCCACGCAAGGACGGTCATCGCACCGAACAGCAGGCCGATGAGGAAGCCGTGCCCGGCGGCGTCGGTGTCGGTCTCTGCCGGCATGTCAAGCTCGCCGGCCGCCGTGCCGGTAGGGACGGTCCCAGTTGGCCCGCATCTTGTTGAGCAGGATCGTGGGGAAATCGATGCCGTGGATGGCGCAGAACAGCGCCACGCTGAGCGTGCCGTTGGCGACGGTGTCTCGAAACCAGCCGGCTTCCCTCGTGTCGCCGGAGGTGGCCTCCATGCGGGAGATACCGACCAGTATGTCGTCGAGCAGGCTGATGATCTCGGCGTCGCTACGTGACTTGGTCAGATCGTCTGCGTCGATCTTGCTGACGAGGCCGGTGCACCATGTCGCAATGGCCACCAGAGAAGGGCTGGCGGGCAGCCGCTCCATCTCGGGGATGAACTCGTCCGTGGCCTCATCGAAGGCGAGCGTGTCGGAGCTGCCCCGGCCCTGGACGTAGGCGTCGTACAGCCGGATGAGCACGTCCACCAGCTCCTCGGCCACCTCGACGTGCATGGTCTCGGGCGGCGCCTTGCGGTAGCGCTCGAACGCCTCCAGCACCTCGCTGGCGAACAGCAGGCGCTGCTCCTCGATGGAGCGATCCCCGCTCTCCCACCAGCCGTGCGCCACGGCGCAGTTGTGGACGTCGATGCAGATGTCCTCGATCGACGCCGTGCGGCTCAAGAACTTCTCGGTGTGCGGTACTTGGTTCATTGCCCCTGCTGCTCCTTCAGGTGAGATCCCGCCAGTGTAGCGGGCTAATTTGGATATGTCACCACTACTTGTGGGCAAGCCTCCGCACGACGCTCTGCCATACCGTGCGGTGTGCTCGGCCGAAGCCGTAGTGGCGGGGAAAGCAGATGGCTCCCCAGCTCCACACGGCGACCCAGAACAGCGCCGGGATGGTCTCGATGCGCTCCCGCTTGCCGGTGACCTTGGCGCCCATGAAGCCTTCGGCGCCGCCCCAGAACTGCCCGTGGATCTTGGCCTGCCACGAGCCGTAGAGCTTCGCCCGGTTCTCCACCGCCTCCCGCTTGGATGGCCGGGTAACCCGGATGATGCGCATGTCGATGCCCTTGGCCCAGTCCTGCTTGCGCCAGTGCTGGCGACCATCACGCTCGTGGCCCCTGATGCGGTTGCGTGGGTTCACGGTCTCGCCTGCGTACACGGCCGGCGTGAGGTGCGGCGGCCGGGTGACGTCGTGGCGGTACAACCAGTAGACGAAGGACGGGTAGCGCCGCCGCCAGCACCACTCCAGCTCCAGGTACCACAGCACCGTCCAGGTGGCCAAGGCGGTGCAGACGAAGGCCATCAGGTCGATGTAGATGCGCCAGCCATCGGGCCACAGCAGCGGGACGTGCACGGCGTCGAGGTAGTGCACGAGCGTGCACAGCGCCGCCACGGTATAGAGCATGAGCGCCACCATGAAGGCGTTCTGCAGGTCTGAGGCCGGCGGCTCGCTGTAGACGTCGCTCGTGCGGGTGATCCGCTCGAACTGGTCCCGGTCCGGGGTTGGGGTCAGGATCACGCTCATGCCGCCCGCACCTCCAGCTCGTCGACCCAGACAGCGCAGACGGCGCACTGCTCGATCTCAGCGGCGCCGCCGCACAGTGCGCAGTCCTCGGGCCGGTACGGCGCATCGGCTGCGTTGCAGCCTGGGCACGGCACGGGGAAGGTCACAACGTGCTGGCAGGTATGTTCCATCGTCGGTGCTCCGATGTCTCTCCGGCCGCCCTTGCTCGGCGGCTCGGTGGCTCTGCTCCTGGTGAGATTGAGCGTCGTTCTCTAGCTGGTCACGAGGTTGATGTTGAGGCTCTGACCGTTGGGGATACTCAACGGGCACACCTCACTACCGGGAGTGAGTACCCGCACCACACCGCCGAACATGCCTGCTTCGTCTCGATACAGCCACAGCTCAGTGGCCTCGCTCGTGGCAAGGACAGCCAGCTCGACCTCCCCGATACCGTCCGGGATGTTCAGGACGGGCTCGGAGAAGTCGGTGATGACGGGGGCGACAACGGCGGCGAACCAAGCGGCGAACATGGTGCGGATACTCCTCGGTACGGTCTACAGGTCGTTGGGGAACTCGATCCCGGTCCTGCCGAGATCGGTGCTGCTGAGGTCGATGTCCCCGAGCTGGTCGGTGAAGTCGGCCACCAGCTCGGGGAACTGAGCGTCGAGGTCGGCATCGCCAACCACGCTGGGGGTCTCGAAGTCCTCGGGGCTGTGATGCTGACCGCAGCCGGGGCAGGGAATGCGACCGCTGCGGATCTCGCCTCGGGCAGCGTTGATGGCGTCGTCGAGGGCGTTGCCCACGGTGGGCCGCATGACGTCGTCGGCCGAACGGCTCACGTTGAAGAACTGGTCCAACAGCTCGGGCGCCAAGTTGTAGAGATGGGCGTTGGCGGTGACGCCGACCTCGATGCCCTTGGCGGCGTTCTCCTTCACTACCTGATCGACTTGGTTGCGCTGCATGTAGCGAGTGAGCCGCATGTCGTCGATGACGCTGGCCTGGTCCCTGAAGCTGGACATGACGGTGAAGAACGCAGAGCAGACCGCCCGCAGTTCCTCGGCGCTGCACTCTTGGAGCTTCTCGACGAGCCGGTGCGAGCGCAGCACGCTGATACCGACCGTGCGCTTGGTGGAGTTGATGGCCAGGGCGTCGACCTGGCTCTCGGTGCGGAAGCGGATGAGGTGCAACATCCACGTCGGCACACCGGGGTCGACCGTGGCCATCCACGCATCGAGGGAGCTGAGTACGGCATCGCCGGCCTGCTTGGCCTGTTGCTCCATGATCGGCAGCACGGTACTGAAGCGGCCGTCACCGGCGCCGATCGCATCGAGGGCCATCTCGGTCTCGTGGTGGGTCAGATCCGACACCATGCGGTTCATCGAGTCGTAGTCGTAGGCCAGCTCTCTAACCGCCTCCAGCAGCTCGTCGTGCTCCAGATCACGCACCAGCTTGGAGAAGAACAGCAGCATGCCGTTCCACGCTGCGGTGGTGAGGAAGGTCCGGTTGAGGGGAACCTTGGTGATGTGAGGGGTCTGGTCGGTCTGATCGGTCATGGGTGCTTGCTCCTTCGGTGGTGCTCTGTGCTCTGGTGAGATCACTGGCCGGCGGGAGCCGGCGCAGTTGCAGGTGCGGTGGTTGCTGATTGTGCCACGGTGGTGGTCGAAGCGACAGGGCCGTCCGGACCGGTGGAGCAATCCACCAGCTTCACCTCGTTGTCCTCGGTGCGGGCGCCGGAGAAGGTGTAGCCGGCCTCGGCGCCAGCCTTGGCGCCGACGTAGAGGTTGCACACGCCCACGCCGGGGTTCTGGCCGATGTAGGTGATGGCCGCCACCGAGGCGGTCTCCACCTCGCCGTTGATGATCATCACGGCAGAGGGCCGCACCGGGAAGCCACCGATCTTGACGCCGGTGGGCAGCGCCCGCATGGGCACGAGCGACACGGGCGTGGTCGTCACGGTCGTCGAGCTGCCGCCCGTACCGCCCGGTACCTGGTTGATGACCGTGGTAGACGGAGCCCCAGCGGCGCAGCGCATCAGCAGCAGGCCGAGCAAGCCGGCGCCCACGTAGGGGGCCACCCGCTTGAAGCCGGGGAGCTTGGACTCCTTGGCGTCGGCCTGGCTGGGTTGCTCCTGGGAGCCCAACGTCGGCGCCGGCTGGCGCTGCGTGGGGTCGAAGGGCAGCGGCGGCGGGCTACTTGGTGCCGCAGTAGAGGTCGAGGCCGCAGGTGCCGCCTGGCTCGTCGCTCCGTTCGCTGCTGCTGTCGCTGACGACTCGGTCTGATCCATTGCTCGTTTGCTCCTGGTTGGTGGTGCTCTGCTCCGGGTGAGAAGGGGTGGTTGTGGTGCTCGTGCTCACGAACTGTGCGGTGATGCGCTGCGCCTCGGCCCCGTTGTAGTGAACCACCGCACTGCGAAAGGGGGTGAAAGAGACAGTCAGCACGTTGGGCTGGGGAGGGAGATCGTCGCTCGGCAACACCTCGGGCCACAGCGCTTGGGCTGCACGCTCTGCCGCTGTGAATTGAGGATACTCAACCCGAACGTAGGCGTCTGCTCGCTCCACGTTGAGCGCCTGCAGCCCCAGAGCCCCGAGCACGCACACAAAGCCTCCGACCCCGAAGGCAAGCAGCTCACCCAACCGGGGAGCTGCAGCATTGCGGGACGATGCTGTGCGATCGGCCACCACAGCGCCGTGAACGGCGCTACAAGGCGCCTGCGGGCCTTCGGGTGACGGTTGCACCGGAGAGGCCATGGCGGAGCCCTGCAGGGCCTGGCTGTCGTTCGGTCCGAGCGCTGGGGCATCGGGGGCGACGGCGGGACGGCAGCCCGTGGTATCGACCGGAGCGGGTCCGAGGCTGGACGGCGACGGTGCCGGGCTGCCCGGCTGCGAGGAACGAAGCAGCCGAAGGCAGCCCGAGTCTACCGGAGCTGTCAAGTCCGAGGCTCCCGGCGCAGTGAGATCCGCAGGTGCGGACGGCACGACGGCGTCATCCGGGGACGCTGCGGGCGTGCCGGGCGGCTGCATGGTCTGGCGGAGCTTCGACAGGGCGGCTCGGGTCGACGGGCGCACGGGGGTCTCAGGCGTCTCGGTGGCTGCCGGACGCAGCGTTGCGGATGCCGGGCGTGCGGCCTTCGGCAAGCTGTGCGGCGATCTCGTCGGTGGAGGGGATCAGCATGTTCTGCGTCTGGTTGTAGAGCGCAGTGATGGCGGCATCGAGCGCACGAGTGGGCGAAAGGTTCGTCCTACGTGCGATGGCCAACAGCCGGGCCTTGCCCACCTTGGACACACCCATCTGCTTGTCGATGGCCTTGGACTCCACTGTCCAGTCGGGATCACCCACGCTCGCCACCAACTTGTCCAGGTCGGCGGGGTCGAACCGCATCAGCTCTCGTGCGTTGGGCAGCACGCCCGCATCGAGCTGAGCCTGCAGCAGGTTGATCATGGCGGCCTCGGGGGCCACCTTCGGGTCTGACATCTTGCTCCTTCCGTACCACCAGGTATCTCCCAGTGAGTTGGGGGTGAATTCCCTGGCAATTGCTTGGCGGTCCTCATTATGGACACGTCACCGACCCTATGGCAACGGTCGGCTCAAGATTTGCCCAGAAATGGCAGAGCCCCGCAGGCGGTGGTGGTCAGACCATACCTGCGGGGCTCTTGGCGGACAGCGTTCCCTGGCGGGGGAGGGCGCCGGCTCTCGTGGAGTCTACGTGCCCGAGCGACGAATGCAATACCGAGTGTGAGGTGTTGCGATTGTGAGTAGGGCACGCTACGCTCTGTAGTTACTCCTTTCACCAGGAGCGTCAGAGCAACCAACGACAGGGCGCCAGCATCTGCGCCCGGAAAGGCCAAGGGCCGCCCCCTGCTTCCCGGCAAAGGCGGCCCTTGGATCAACTTGAACAGTGAGCTTGAGCATACCCACTGGTACCTCCCTGTGCAACACCCCCGACGAGATTTCCGCCTGGGAACTCGGGATTCTCACCAAGATTCGGGTCGAGACGCACATCACCAACAAGGCCAGCCTCGTGGCGCTCATCACCGGCCTGGCGCAGTGTGCACTCAAGGACGATGCCGGGGTCTGGCACATCGAAGCCACCAAGCGGCACCTCGCTGCGCTCACCGGCCTCTCCCCCTCCGCTGTGTGGCGGGGCCTGAAGTGGCTGGGTGAGGAGCGCCTGCTGTTGCTGGAGCACAGCGCTTCGATGCGCTCTCGCTGCGAGCGCAGCCTGTTCTACCCGTTGCTGCCGGCCGGGACCAATGCTCGGGACTTCTTGAAGAACTACTCAGTAGCTCTTCCTCGTTCTCTTTCCCCCGTATCTCTTCACTCGAAGAGCAGTGGAGCATCTTGGTCCGAAAGGGAGAATGCGCCCGTGACCAGCCTCTCCGACCCCCGACACAACGTCTGGTACGGCCGGCGCACGGCATGGCTGGTCTACGCCACCATGGGCGAGAATTGGGCCATGCCGATGACGATGCTCCAGATCCGCCAGGAGACCGGCCTGAGCTTCCATGCGCTCAAGGACGCCATCGACTGGATGGTCAGCGAGGGGCTGATCACCTGGGCCGACCAGGACGGTCGCTGGGAGCACCGCATGGTGGAGCTGGTGCATCTCGGCACCGCCGCTGAGCAGGAGCTTGACCGCAACTGCTTCGACCGGCGAGGTGAGCTGCTGGCCCGTATCCGTGCCGAGCGAGAGGTTCACCGGCTGTGGATCGCTGCCGGCTGCAAGACCAAGTTCGAGCTGAGCCAGTGGGCTCAGGACTGCTACCGGCGCTTTAACGAGCGCCTGACCCTACGAGCTACGAGGATGGCCACACCATGACTGGAGTGTTCGTTGATGGGCACGGCTTCGAGCTGCCCAACCCCGCCCTGTTCGAGCAGTTCAGCGCCGTGATCTACACCGATGGCTCGTGCTCGTCCTCGGACCGCACCGGTGGTTGGGCGTGGTGCTCGGTCGACTGTGAAGGCGACATCGTGGAGTACTCCAGTGGTTGGACGAACAACACCACGATCAGCCGCATGGAGCTGGTGGCGGCTGTGCAGGCTCTGCACGCTCACCAGCTCGGCAAGGTGGTGATCTTCAGCGACAGCCAGTACACGGTCAACGCCATCGGCACCTGGGCTGAGCGCTGGAACCAGCGAGGGTGGCTCACCTCGGTGGGCCGTTCGGTCGAACACCGTGACCTCATCGAGATGGGCTGGAGGATACTCAAGCGATCGGGCAGCGAGATCCGCTGGGTACGAGGACATCGCCGCACGCTGGGCAACATCCGTGCCGATGAGCTGGCAGGCAGGGCTCGTGCCAAGGCAGTGCTGGAAGGTCTCGGTGATGCGCTGGTCGAAGCAGACCGACCAGCATGCGACGTGGATACCGGAGGGTATCTCTAGACAGCAGAAAGGCCCCCGAAGGGGCCTCTCCACTCACCTGTGAGAGTTACCAGCTCTCAAGAGCAATGCACTACTCTCCATTTAGAGCACGGCGCAGAGCTTCTGTCAAGGCTTCCGCCTCGATGTCCCCTGGCATGAGCATCAGCTCGGGCTTCTCTGCGCTCTTCTCCACCTTGCCGGTACCGCCAGTGGGGATCTCCTCGAAGCTGCCGAGATCGAACACGGCGAGCTGGTTGCGGGCACGTCCTGCTGCGATGGCAGCCTCCTTCTGGTCAGGCGGGAAGACCTCCACCACGTCGATGTAGACCTTCTTGGAGGACTTGTCGAGCCAACCCCCGAGGTAGGTGTTGGGCTGCGAGAGCATCGCCCGCTTCTTCTTCAGCCAGCGGTCGACCTTCTTGGAGTCGGACAGATCCTTCAGGTTCAGCACGAGCGAGTGCTGCGGAGGATGCGCCACGGCGATGCCCTCGGAAGGCATCTCTCCAGTCATGCGGTTGACGGTGAAGCCGCCGGCAGTGCGCACGGCCCTGCGCACCCATGCCGTGGCTTCGCTCGTGCCGCCGGTGCCGGCATACTCGCCGGTACTCTCCCGAGGCTTCAGCGGCTCGTGGGCGGGCTCGTTCTTGCCACCGTGAACCGACTGCGGCGTGCCGGTCGACTTGTGCGGCCCAGGCCCCTGGTGCTTGGCGATGATGGCTGCCAAGCGTTCTTGTCGGGCCTCATCGAGGCGTGCAACGGGGTCGATGGTCATGAGCCATCCTCCGCTTGAGGATACTCACGAGCGAGTTGGGCGGCCACTGCCCGGCTCATCTGCGTGGGATCGTTGAGGTAGTCGATCTGCTCCTCGTCGAGGCCCTCGTAGGGGTCGGGCTCCTCCCCCTCATCGTTGTCGGTGAAGGGCATGCGCCCCACTTCGCCGCTCATGGCTGTTCCTCCAGATCCTCAATTAGGATACCCTGCTGGGCACCCCTTTGCACATCCCGTGCCTTGTCGATCTTGCCGTCGTAGCGAGAGGGAACATACCGAGCGGCATCCCCGGTGATGTTCTCTTCCTTGTTGGTCCCGCCTCCTTCGGCTCCGGGGAGCTGCCGGCGGAACTCGGCCAGGATCTTCCAGCTCTCCTCACGGTCGATGTCTCCACGAGCGGCGGCGTGCTGGATGTTGCGAGCGGTGTCGACCATCCATGGCGCTCGGGCCTTGGGGCTCCACTCCTTGCGCCACTGCTCCCAAGTGATCGACTGCATGCGGCGGCCGATCATGCCTCGCTCCTTGGCGGCCTCACGGTATGCCTCCACGAAGATGGGGTAGACACCCACCGTGCCGGCCTTGGTCGACTTCGGCGCACCGGGCAGCGTGATCGAGCCCTTGGCGTTGGTGATCTCCGTCGAGGCGGTGGTGACGGGGATGCCCAGGCCGATGCCATACGCATGGGTATCCACGGTGACGTCGTCGAACTCCTCATCGTGCGGGTCACGGATGTTGTTGTAGAAGGCCCGGATCTTGTGCTGCTCGCCCATCTGCTGCGAGATGTTCTCGAAGGTGGGGTTGCGGAAGATGGACACCGAGCGCATGAGGTTGTCGTTGGACTGCCAGCGCACGTACCGGGGCTCGCCGTCCTCCTTCACCATCGGGTTCTCCTCGTGGTCGATGACCTGCAGCGGCCCACGAGTGTCGGAGATGGCCCGCACCATCTTGCCGGCGTCGAGATCGCTCAGTTCACTCAACCTCTTGCCGGCCATGTCCTGTGGTAGTGGAGCGTCCGGCTCTTTGCCGTACATCTCGGCCTGCTTGAGCTGCAGCGCTCGATGGGCCTTCAGCACATCCTTGGTCACGACGGGGTCCTCGTGCAACAGGCGCACCACTTCTCGTGCCATCGTCATGTTGTCGTTCCAGTCCGCCTGTGGAGAGAGGCGAGCCATCACGGCGTAAACGGCGTCGGGGTGAACGCCAGTTTCCTTGCTCCACTTCGTGCCGAGCTTGTTGGCGATGGGGTACCACTCGCCCCAGCGCTTGGCATCTGCAGGGTCGGCACGGTCGTGGATGTCGAGGATGTTCTGCTTGATGCGCTGGATGGCCTTGTGGACGTACCCCCGCACCTTCTTGGCGTCATCGGAGGCGTCGGGCTTCAGATCCTCGAAGCCGGCGACCTGGCCGAGCTTCTCCATCCACTTCGCTGCGATCTCGGGGTCTTCCTTCATCGCCTGGTCCACGGACATCTTGCGGATGTCGTGCATGGGGTGCGGCTTGTCGGCGCCCTTGACCTTGCCCTTTGGCGGCACAGTGGAGATACGCCCGCCCGAGGTCCACCGGCCGAACTCGTCGTACTCCTGCTGAGCACCGGAGCCGTTGCGCTTGGTGCCGACCGTGCGCTTGAGGATACTCACGCCGCCAAGCTTCAGGCGAAGCCGGCGCTTGCGCACCTCCATGATGGTGATGTCGTCTGGGTCATCTGCGAAGATGTGGCCATCCCCGCCAATGTCACTCATGGTCGCTCCATACTTACCGGTACGGCTCTTATGCATTTGATCCTCCAGACCCAGATCACGGAGGATCTGCTGCACGTCTCGCTCGATCGAGACGTCGATGCCACGTCGCTTGAAGATCTCGTCGGTGGTCTTCAGCACCGCACGCTTGTGCGGGGTGATGGCGAACGACATGGCCTCAGCGAACAGCTCCACCCGCATGGTGAGCGGGTCTCGGTGGTAGCTGGTGGCGTATGCCCACTCACCCCACATCGACTGAGTGTCTTCCGCTTCCTGGTGCACGAACTTGGGCGGTAGGGCACGAACGTGCATCGATCCATTGGCCAGAGCTTCTTCCCAGCGATCGACCATCTCCTTGTACTTGGTGTTGGAGAGATAGCCACCAAGACGTGGAGCTACCGAGTCGATGGCGTGGGACATCTCGTGGTTGAGCACGTAGGCCACGGCATTGCTCTGGTCTTCTGGGTCTGGGTAGTCACGGGCGATCTTGTCGAACGCCTTGCCGTTGATCGAGATCGTCTTGCTGGTGCCACTGTGAGCCGCAGACCAGCCTTTGTCCACGCCCTGCACGTCGTCGAAGTTGGTGAGCACCCTGATCTTCGTCTGGCTGCTGGCTTCCCACAGCGCCTTGTTGGCCTTGCCAATGCCTTCAACGATGTGCTGCGGAGACATGGTGGACTTGCCACGACCGAACTTGATGTACTCGTCCTGCCAACGGATGCCGTTGGGGGCAGTCATGAAGTAATCGTGGTAGCGCATCTTCTCGTTGAAGACGGCCTCATACCCAGCCTCAGCCGCTGCCTTGTGCTCGGCGCCTGGACGGATCTTGCCCTTTGCCGGCTTGGCTGCATCGGCAGCGTCTTTGCCGGCGTAACGCCCACGCTCGTCGTAAGGCTGCTGGCCTCCTCCGCCGTTGATCTTGGTGCCCTTGACGGCCTTCTCGATGACCGTGCCGTCGTCCTGCACTTCCCAGATCTCGGCGGCATCCTCCGCAATGGCCTCGATGTCCACGTCGCTCAAGTGGTCATCGTTCCACTCGGTATGGTCGTCGAGCGGGGCGTTGGCGTGCACGTCGCCCATCAGCACCTTGCGTAGGCGCTGCTGGCGCTGGCGCTCCGCCATGCTCTTCGGTCCGGGCATGCCAGCACGGCCCCAGCGGCGGTACTTGTTCCAGTGTGCGTTCGAGATGGCGGCGGCTGCGCTCTTGGACTTGCCCTGTCGGCGCAGCGCTCGGTACACCCGTGGCCACTTGATCGAGCGTCCATGCGGGAACCGGGCCGAGGTGTGGATCTTCTTGTCGACCGTCTCCATGGTCTCAGGCTCCTGTTCGTTCCAGCACCTGCCAGGTTGCTTCTCCCAGCTCCCTGCGCAGCTTCTCGATGGGGGTGACGCTCTCGCCGTCCGTACCGACCAGTACGGCCTTGGTCTGCTCCTCGGTGAGGAAGCCGGGCATGAACAGCCCGTGAGTGCACCGGCAGTTTGGGTGCATGGGCGGGTGGTAGATCTGGATGTCTCCACTCGACCGGCGTGGGCCGGGGCACAGCCAGTAGCCATCGAGCGGAGCGAAGGCCCGGTCGCCCTTCATCTGCTGGCAGCGAGGGCACAGCTTGTCGTCCCTCGTGACGATCCAGAGCTTCTGCACCGAGCCTGGTAGCTGCCGGATCTTGACCTTGTGCTGCCAGAGCCCGAGCTGGCCGGCGTTCTGCGCCGCCATGATCTCCGTACGGGCCACCATGCGGGCTCGGACGGCCAGCAGGCGCTTGGCGTACCTCGTGGCCGCAGCGGCGCTCCTGGACGGCCCCAGAGTGCCCGCTGTGGCCGCTCTGAAGCGCTGCACGGCCTTGCGGTGCGACGGGAGCAGCCCAACGACCGGAGCGATGCGCCTGGCGGCCTGCATGGGCGTCATGTCGCCCCCTACAGCCTCCCACACGAGCTGCCGCAGGTCTTGGCGCATCTGGTAGTTGGTGCGCTTCACGAGGTCGCCAGCACGCAGCCTGGCCCACTCCTGCGCCTTGGGGTTCACCAAGTTGAAGCGGAAGGTCAACTCGACCTGGCGGGGCCGGCTGAAGCTGGCTGCCTGGGTGCGGATCGCCTCCGCCACCTTGAGGCTGGTGTCCTCGTACACGCTGCGGTACAGATCCTCGATCTGGTCGAGGTCCATACTCTGCAGTACGCTGTCGAGCTTCTCCCACGCTCCCATGTCGCCGGCCTGCATCTCGGAGAGCACACCGGCGAGCTGCTGCACGTTGATGGCGCCGTTGAGGTAGCGGAAGATCACTTCGGCCAGCCGGCCTTCGAGATCGCCCAGCCCGTCGACCAACGCCTGCATGAACTCCTGCTGCCAGTCAGTCTCGTTGAATACCGACTGGTATCCCTCCATGGGCTGCAGCCATTGGGCGATCTCGGCGGCGATCTCCTCCCAGCTCGCCTTCTCGATGCGACTCACTTGCGTGGCGCCTTGCTTTGGCGCTGGCGGGCAGACGTACTGCCTGGTTTGGCGCCGCCCGGTTTCTTGGGGTCCTCCTTGCCCATGAGCTGCGTAGAACGGCGGGTGGCCTCGGTGCCGGCTTTGGTCTGCTCGACCCCTGCCTTCGTGGCCTCCACGCCCGCTTTGGTGGCCTCGATCTGCGCCTTGGTGTGCTCGGTGCCGACGTGAGTGGCTTTGGCCTGTGCAGCCTTGACGTCCATGTCGGTGCCCATCGCAGCAAGGCCCATAGCCTGCTGCTGCATCTCCATCTCCTTCTGCGCCTGCTGCTCCGCCCGCACTGCTTCGTCGATCTCGGGGAAGTTGGCCAGCTCGAAGAGGTAGTCCTCGAACTCCTCGTTGGGGAACAGCGGGAAGCCGGCGCTGGCGAGCTTGGTGATGAAGTCCCCGATCTCGGACAGGTTCGGGGTGACGATCTCTCCAGGCTCCAGCGTGGGGAGCTTCGTTTGGTCCAGACCGTTGAGCTTGAACAGCCTCGGGATGGCCTGGCGGTTGAAGACGTCAGCGATCATCTTGGCCCAGGTCTTCAGCGCCTCGTTGAAGAGGTTCACCTTGTCGCTCGACAGCGCCCACGAGCCCACGTTCTGCGTGCCCAGCAGCAAGAAGTCGGCCAGCACCGTCATGGCGATGCGAGCCTCGTAACGGCCGATCACCTCGTTGGTATTGAACTGCCGGGCGCCGCCAGTGGACAGCAGCTCGAAGCGGAACATCTCCTTGCCCTGTGCGTCGTACGCCAGCGGGAACAGCACGCCCTCTTGGCGGTCCCGGCGCACTCGGGTGACGAGCTGCTGCAGGCTGTTGCGCAATGCCACCTGGCCCTGCGTCATCTTGTCGGCCTCACCGAAGTACTCCGGCGGCATGAACGCCACAGGCAGACCGGCGAGGTCTCGCTCGATGCCGATTCCCTCGATCTCTTCCAGCCGCTTCTTGAACCACCACGGGCGGTAGGCGGTGCGCAGGATCGACACGCCCTCTGGAGAGTTGCGTCGGCTGGTCGTGCGGAACAGGAGGAACTTCTGCGAAGGGATGAGCACGTCGTCCCAGTGCGGCGGGGCGAGCTGCCGCATACCGAGCAGTTTGCCGCTCTTGTCCTCGAAGTTCCAGCCGTTGAGCGTGTCCTGTGCACGGATTGGCAGGCGTGCCCAGCCGATGCGACCGTCGTCGAAGCGGGAGGACTTGGTGTCATCGTCCTTGTGCCCGTCTCGCTTCTTGTAGACGATCTCCAGCACGCACCAGCCATACACCAGGAAGCTCATGATCTCGGAGATGACGTCACTCCACGTCATGTCCATGTCCTGGATGCATTCCTCGACGAACTCCGCCAGCTTCTCGTGCTCCTCGGTCTCATCGAATGGAGAGACGTGCCACGAGATCTTGCGCATGAGCATGTCGATCACGAACAGGAACGCACCGACGATGGGATCGTTCTGGGACATCTCCCGGTACACGTCGATGGCGAAGCGGCCCTTGAGCTGGGGCAGCCACTCCTCTTCGAGGACGGCATAGTCCTCGCCATAGCGCTTGAGACCGGTGACGCCGATCTCTGCGGCCATACGGGCCGGTATGCGCTTGGTCGCCTCGGAGCGCTGCTCCAGCGCATCCTTCTCGCCTTCCGGCTCGGGGTCCGGCGTCGCCACTGCTGTCTTGGTGGGCATGGCCTCAGCGTGACGACGAAGGCCCCAGTCGTGAGGTTGTCACAACTGGGGCCGTACTGCTTGGTATTGTGGCCTAGCCACTACTCGGGGATCGGAAGACCCTCATGGCGAAGAGCTGCCTCCAGCCGCTCGATACGCCTACGATCCTGCTCTCGGAGGGCTTCCAGCTCCTCGATCCGCTTGAGCGCTCGCTTGACTTCGTTGTGGAGGAGGCCCTGCCACGAGGTGTCCTCTTCCGCACGGGACTTCCGCCACTGGATGATTCCGGTGGTCAGGCCGGTAATTACCGTACCGATCGCACCGATGATGCTGAGAATGGGGGTCCAGCCCACGGTGTTACCGCCTGGTGAGATGTGGAAGGCCGGTAGCCGCCGCTACCGGCCAGGAAAGCTTCAGGGCATCCGCCAGCCCTTGAGCGTGAGCACCGGCTTGACCACCGGCATCAGCTCGACCTTGCTGTAGGGCTCGCCGGCTTCCACGTTGCCAGGGACCATCTGCGGAGCCACCTTCGGCACCGGGTTGACGATGGGGGTCGTGGCACGGCGAGCCAGCACGGAGATGAGACCCGAGACGACCAGCACGAGGGCCGAAGCCATCTTGCTGATGCCGCTCTCGGTCCAGCCGAGGCCGAACAGTGCGGACACTGCCAGCAGGATGCGGACGACCTCTGCCGTGACGACGGGCTCGCCACGGAAGAAGCCCTTGATGATGTCCAGGAGCTTGCTCATACAACCAGGGTGGCTTGAGTATCCTCAATCCACAGGTTGCCGCTACGCCTCGCTCGTGTCGTTGACATCCCCTGCGGTATCCCGCCCCACGAGCAGCCGCAGCGCCCGGAAGGTCTGGAACGCCATGGCCTCGGTGTGCCGGGCGGCCTGGGTGTTCTGAGCGGCCGTACGGTCCGCCTTCTTCGGCAGCGCCTTGATCTTGGCGTAGGCAGCCTGCGCCTTGTCCATGGCGTCGAGCAGCGCCGCTTCCTTCTGGTTGGGGTTGCGGGGCATGGTCAGCCTCCCAGGGCTTCGGCCGTACGGTTCAGTATGTCGACGAGCGCCGGCACGGTGACCACCGGCAGCTCCGCAGCTTCAGCGAGCACGGCAGCAGCGGCGCTCACCTTGCCGTCCACGTCGCTCGGGGGCACCACGACCACCTCGGGGTCGGGGTCCACCGTAACTTCGGGATAGAGCGCCCGCAGAGCCGCCCTGGTGAGCCCAGAGGCATCGCTGGGGATGCGCTCGGGGTGAGCTGCCACAGCCTCGATGAGCGCTCTGGTGGCCTCTCCGAAGGTGCCGTCCCACATGACGTGGGTGGGAGCCTCGTCCTCGCCTACCCCTCGGTACGCCGGCACCTTGTCGCCACCCGCCCCCTCGACTTCGCCGTCTTGCACAACGTGGGCGCCGAAGCCGGGGTAGTCGTTGGCGCTGTCCTGGTGCCCGATCCAGCAGGTCTTCGGGATGCGCATCACGGCGTCAGCCGCTGCTCCCGCACTGACGAGTATGGCAGCCATCACTGGCCTCCCTTGTAGTAGTAGCTCAGCAGAGCCTGGTCGGCAGTGACCAAGGCTCGGCCAAATGTGAGCAAAGCCTCAAACTCGAAGTCTTGGAAGTTGGCAGCAGAATCGCCTCTCCTTCCTATCTTGCCCAAAGCTGCGTGCGTCACCGCTCCCACAGCAGTTGAATCAGCAGAGCTGGTTGCTCCATTTACATACTCGACGCAGCCTGAAGCTCCTCTTCCTGTAATACTTGCTGTATAAACCCCACGAGCTGACACGCCAGCAGCTATGGCCGCCGACGATACCGCAGCGATGTTGGTCCCATCACTGAGTCTGACGTATCCAGCGTGGTTGGTCTGCACGCCAATGTAGAGAGCTTCGTTGGATGCTGGTTCCGTGGAGAACAAACGGCCGAAGCTGACCGGCGTGGCATGCAACCGTGCAACGATGGATACTGCGGCGTTGTCTGTCACGCCCATAGGTGGCAGTGCGACGGCAGGGACGTCGATCCAGTCGTCGGTGCCGTGGAGGATAACGCTGCGGGCGCTGGCCGCCACCGGGGACTGCACCACCGCCTTCCGGCCCGACG
>ERZ650311.23-NODE-23-length-98443-cov-15.905303_pt1 | contig 98443 bp, 89 predicted proteins | sample MGYA00376247_ERZ650311 | MGnify/ENA primary metagenome ERZ650311 (study PRJEB26733, sample SAMN07839324) | wastewater metagenome | biome: small river; feature: stream; material: water | place: USA: North Carolina | collected 2016-07-28 ... | reverse complement strand
GGGCAATGTAGGGGTAGAAGATGCCCATGGCGTTGCTACCACCGCCCACGCAGGCGATCACCGCATCGGGTTGCTGCTCGGCCATCTTCAGGCTCTTGAACATCTCGGGCATTTGCGTGAGGCATTCCTCACCGATCACGCTCTGGAAGTCGCGCACCATCATGGGGTAGGGGTGCGGGCCGGCCACGGTGCCGATGATGTAGAAGGTGTTGTCCACATTGGCCACCCAGTCGCGCATGGCTTCGTTCAGGGCGTCCTTGAGCGTCTTGCTGCCCGACTCGACCGGGACGACGGTCGCGCCCAGCAGCTTCATGCGGTAGACGTTGGGGCTTTGGCGCTTGACGTCTTCGCTGCCCATGTAGACCACGCATTCGAGGCCGTAGCGCGCGCAGATGGTGGCGGTGGCCACGCCGTGCTGACCGGCGCCGGTTTCGGCGATCACGCGCGGCTTGCCCATGCGCTTGGCCAGCAGGGCCTGGCCAATCGTGTTGTTGATCTTGTGCGCGCCGGTGTGGTTGAGGTCTTCGCGTTTGAGGAAGATTTGCGCGCCACCTGTCTCGCGGCTCATGCGCGCGGCGTGGTAGACGGGCGAGGGGCGGCCGACGAAATGCGCCAGCTCACGCTTGAACTCGGCGATGAAGTCGGGGTCGTTCTGGTAGCGGGCGTAAGCGTCTTTGAGTTCGTTGATGGCGTGCGTCAGGGTTTCGCTGACAAAGCTGCCGCCATAAATGCCGAAGTGGCCCCGGGCATCGGGCTGGTGGTAGTCGTACATGGTCAAGAGGGGAGAGGGTTTCAACAGGCGCTGTTGTCGGCGGACCGCACCGCATCGACAAACTGCCGGATCTTGTCGGCATCTTTCAGGCCCTTGCCCGATTCGATGCCGGAGCTCACGTCAACGGCCAAAGACCGTGCGCGTGGGCGCAAGGCCCGAATGCCATCGGCCACGTTTGCAGGTGTGAGTCCACCAGACAAAACGAGGTGAGCGTTGACGCTTGGTGGCAGGAGTGACCAATTGAAAGCCTTGCCGCCGCCGCCAAAACCCTCGACATGGGCGTCGAGCAGGATGGCCTGCGCCTGCTGAAATTCAAAGGCGAAGTTTAACAAGTCGAAGCCTGGGCGCATGCGCGCGGCCCGCCAGTAGGGGCGGGGCCGGTGGGCCAGTGCCTGTTCACACAGCTGGGGGGTTTCATCCCCGTGAAACTGCACCACGGCCCGCGGCAGCAGGTCCAGGCCGTGCTGCACCGTGCTGGGCTCGGGGTTCACGAACAACAGCACCGGCGTCACCGACTCGGGCAAGCCCTGGGCCAAGGCCGCAGCTTGCTCCAGGGCCACGTGGCGGGGGCTGGGCGGGTAGTGCACGAAGCCGAGGTAGTCCACCCCGGCCTGCACCGCTGCTTGCACATCGGCCGCCCGCGTCAGGCCACAGATCTTGATCAGGGTACGCCGAGTCATCCCGGCATTGTCGCCCGGCCATGGCTGCCGCCGCTTGCCGCTGTGTTACCTTGCCGGCCGAGCGCCTGCACGGGTCGGTTCAAGGCTCGTCCAAGGCTTCTCGATCACAGCCAGGACTTGCCCATGCTGATCAACTGCGTGGCCTACGGAGAGGGCCACAAGCTCTCCGACATTCCCACCGACGACATCGATCAGTGGCTGCACAAGCCCGGCTGCTTTGTGTGGGTGGCGCTCAAGGACGCCAGCGAGGCGGAGCGCGCCTGCCGGCTGCTGGCCGACATCAGCGGCATTCCGGTGGTGAAGTCCAAGAACCTGGTCGAGGCCACCCAGGACACCGGCGCCTTCGTGCAGCTCTCGGGCGTGCTCAAGCGGGTGGCCACCAAGCTGTCCAAGACCTGCAACGACCTGCGCCTGCTGTCCAGCGGCCCGCAGGCCGGCATGGGGGACATCAAGCTGCCGCCGCGGCAGGCCGGGTCCTCGATCATGCCGGGCAAGGTCAACCCGGTGATCCCGGAGGTGGTCAATCAGGTGGCCTTCGAGGTGATCGGCAACGACATGACCGTCACCTTCGCCGCCGAAGCCGGCCAGCTCCAGCTCAACGCCTTCGAGCCGATCATCGCCCACAGCCTCTTCAAGAGCGTGCTGCACCTCACCAACGCCTGCCGCGCGCTGGCCAGCCACTGCGTCGAGGGCATCACCGCCAACCGCGACGCCCTTCGCGAGAGCGTCGCCCGCTCCATCGGCATCGTCACCGCCCTCAACCCCTACATCGGCTACGCCAACGCCACCGAGGTGGCCGCCGAGGCCCACGCCAGTGGCCGGGGCGTTGCCGAGATCGTGCTGGAGCGCGGCCTGATGAGCGCCGGCCAACTGGCCGAGGTGCTGCGCCCCGAAGTGCTCACCCGGCCCCAGCCCATCCCGACCCTTCCCGCCAACGCGACGACCGCCCACGCCGCCTGATCCCCACCCGCATCCGACCACGAGGAATTCATCATGAAAATGAACCGGCTCACGACCCTGATCGGCATTGCCCTGCTGCTCGGCGTCATCGTCGGCTACGCGTGCAACACGCTGGCCGGTAGTCCTGCCCAGGCGAAGGAGATCGCCAGCTACTTCGGCATCCTCACCGACATCTTCCTGCGCCTCATCAAGATGATCATCGCCCCGCTGGTGTTTGCCACCCTGGTGGCGGGCCTGGCCGGGATGGGTGACTCGAAGACCGTCGGGCGCATCGGCGCCAAGGCGCTGGGCTGGTTCGTCGGCGCGTCGTTCTGTTCGCTGCTGCTCGGGCTGGTGTTCGCCAACCTGCTGCAGCCGGGCGCCCACCTGGGCGTGCCGCTGCCGGACGTGGGCTCCGCCACCAACCTGAAGACCGGCGCCCTCAACCTGAAGGACTTCATCACCCACGTCTTCCCGAAGAACATCTTCGAGGCGATGGCGGCCAATGAGATCCTGCAGATCCTGGTGTTCTCGGTGTTCTTCGGGCTGGCCCTCGGCCACCTGCACAACCAGACCGCCCGCAGCCTGGTGTGCACGATGGAAGAGGTGGTGCACGTGATGCTGAAGGTCACCGACTACGTGATGCGCTTTGCCCCGGTGGGCGTGTTCGGCGCCGTGGCCGGTGCCATCACCACCCAGGGCCTGGGCATGCTGCTGGTGTTCGGCAAGCTGCTGGTGAGCTTCTACGTGGCGCTGGCCGCCCTGTGGTGCGTGCTCATCGCCGCCGGCTACTTCGTGCTCGGCAAGGATGTCTTCCGCCTGCTCAAGCTGGTGCGCGGCCCGATGCTGGTGGGCTTCTCCACCGCCAGCAGCGAGTCGGTGTATCCGAAGCTGATGGAACAGCTCGAGAAGTTCGGCATCCGCAACCGCGTCACCAGCTTCGTGCTGCCCCTGGGCTACTCCTTCAATCTGGATGGCTCGATGATCTACACCACCTTCGCCGCGCTGTTCGTGGCCCAGGCCTACGACATCCCGCTCACCCTCGGCGCCCAGATCACCATGCTGCTGGTGCTGATGGTCTCCAGCAAGGGCATCGCCGGCGTGCCGCGTGCATCCCTGGTGGTGGTGGCCGCCGTGCTGCCGATGTTCGGCCTGCCGGAAGCCGGCCTGCTGCTGGTGCTGGGCATCGACCACTTCCTCGACATGGGCCGCACCGTGACCAACGTGCTCGGCAACGCCATCGCCACCGCCGTGGTGGCCAAGTGGGAAGGCGCCATCGACCCGGTGGACCCGGCCCTCGCCGACATCGAAGAAGCCCTGCCGGTGGAAGGCGACGACAGCGTCCCGGCCCTGGCTTGATGGGAAGGTGGGTAGTGGGGAGTAGGGAGTGGGGCCCACTTCCCACTTCCCATTCCCCACTCCCCACCCACCCACCCACCCACCCACCAACGATCCTCCCTGATGAGGGCGGCCCTCCCATCCGCCCCATCTCCTTGCCCGGCGCTCCCCCGCGCCGGGCTTTTTTCCCTTCCGGATCATGACTATCGACTGGTTCATCCTCGCTCCCGCAGCCTTCTTCGCCGGCATGGTCGATGCCGTGGTGGGCGGCGGCGGGCTCATTCAGATTCCCGTGCTGCTGACGTCCTTCCCTCAGACAGCCATCCCGACCCTCTTCGGCACCAACAAGGTGTCGAGCATCGCCGGCACCGGCGCCGCCCTGTGGCGCTACGCCCGGGCGGTGAAGATCCCCTGGCGGCTGGTGCTGCCCGCCACCGGCGCGGCGCTGGTGGGCGCGTGGCTCGGTGCGGCGGTGGTGGCGTGGCTGTCCCGCGAGGCGATGCGCCCGCTGGTGGTGGTGATGATGCTGGCGGTGGCGATCTACACCTTCCTGCGCAAGGATCTGGGCCAGACGGAGACCCACGCGCCGCGCCCCGGTGACGCCTGGCGTGGCGCGCTGTTCGGGCTGGTGATCGGGCTCTACGACGGCTTCTTCGGGCCGGGCACCGGCAGCTTCCTGATCTTCGGCTTCGTGCGGCTCTTCGGGATGGATTTCGTGCGCGCTTCGGCCAGCGCCAAGGTCATCAACAGCGCCACCAACGTGTCGGCCATCGCCTTCTTCGCCAGCCACGGGCCGATTTTGTGGGCGGTGGGGCTGACGATGGCAGTGTGCAACCTCGCCGGCGCCCAGCTCGGCACCCATCTGGCGCTGCGCCACGGCGCGGGCTTCATCCGCAAGGCCTTCCTGCTGGTGGTGGCGGTGCTGATCGTCAAGCAGCTCCACGATCTGCTCTGAGCCCGCGCGCCGCCGCTGCTACCATAGGATCAACCCCCCGCATTGACCACCATGTCCCGCCGATTCCTGCACAGCCTGCCGATCTTCCTGCTGATGCTGGCCCTGATGAGCCTGACCGGCTTCGTGGCCCACCGGCTCGCCGAGCAGCTGGGCCTGGCCGAGCTGCAGGCCACCGGGCTGCACCGGCTCGACCTGTACTCCGCCAGCCTGGAGCGGGAGATCGGCAAGTACGCCTTCCTGCCCGGCACCCTGGGGCTCGAGCGCGACGTGCTCGACCTGCTGCGCCAGTCCGACGGCGCCCACCTCGCGCCCCAGGTCAATGCCTATCTCGAACAGCTCAACGAGCGCGCCGGCACCCTGTCGATCTACGTGATCGACGCCAAGGGCCACGTGGTGGCCACCAGCAACTGGCGCCGGGCCGACAGCTTCATGGGCGAGGACTTGTCGTTCCGCCCGTATTTTCGTGACGCCATGGCCACCGGCAGCGGGCGCTTCTTCGGCATCGGCACCACCCGCGGCGAGCCCGGCTACTACCTGGCCTCCACCCTGGTGGACGACAGCCGCACCCTGGGCGTGGCGGTCATCAAGGTCAGCCTCGACCAGCTGGAAAAGACCTGGAGCACCGTCGAGGCGCCGGCGATGGTCAGCGACGAGAACGGCGTGGTGATCCTCGGCTCGGTGGCCGACTGGAAGTTCACCACCCTGCGCCCGCTGGACGACGCCACCCGCAGCGCCTTCGACCAGACCCTGCAGTACAACCGCCGCGCCCTCAAGCCCCTGGGCCTGCAGGAGATCGCCGAGCTCGACCACGGCGCGCGCCTCGTGCGCATCGCCCGCGCCTCGCCCGAGCCGGTGTCGGTGTATCCGGTGGCCGGGCGTTTCCTGGCCCAATCGCGCCCGCTGCCCGGCACGCCGTGGACGCTCACCGTGCTGTCGCACCTGGAACAGGTAGACGACATGGTCCAGAGCCGCACCGCGCTGGCGGTGGTGGGCGCGGCCTTCATCTTCATGCTGGGCATGATGCTCGATGAGCGCCGCCGCCACCTGAAGGCCAAGCTCGCCGCCCGTGCCGCCTTGCAGAAAGCCCACGACGAGCTCGAACGCAAGGTCGAGGAGCGCACCGCCGATCTCTCCGCCGCCAACCAGCAGCTGCAGGGCGAGGTGGCCGAGCGCACCGCTGCCGAACGCACCCTGCGCGCCGCCCAGGACGAGCTGGTGCAGGCCGGCAAGCTGGCGGTAATCGGCCAGCTCGCCACCGGCATCGCCCACGAGCTCAACCAGCCTCTGGCCGCGCTGCGCACGCTCTCCGGCAACGCCGCGCGCTTTCTGGAGCGGGGCGACACCGACACCGCCCGCTCCAACCTCGAACGCATCGGCCACCTGGTGGACCGCATGGGCAACATCACCGGGCAGCTGCGCGCCTTCGCCCGCAAGTCCAGCGGCAAGGCCCAGCCGGTGGCCCTGTGCCGCGCCATCGACAACGCGCAGGCGCTGCTCGAACAACGCCTGCGCCAGAGCCGCGCCGAGGTGCGCCGCCACTGCCCGCTGCCCGAACCCTTTGCCCTGTGCGACGCCAACCGGCTGGAGCAGGTGCTGGTCAACCTGATCGGCAACGCCCTCGACGCCATGGACGACGTGCCCGAACCGTGCATCGAACTCGACGTGGCCGTGGTCGGCGACCGGGTGCGCCTGTCGGTGCGCGACCACGGTCCGGGCCTCGCCGACGAGGCGCTGGCCCACCTCTTCGAACCCTTCTTCACCACCAAGTCGGCCGGCGCCGGGCTGGGCCTCGGGCTCACCATCTCCGCTGGCATCGTGCGCGATTTTGGCGGCACGCTCACCGGGGCCAATCACCCGGAAGGCGGCGCCGTCTTCACGCTGGACATCCCCCTTGCCGACGAGGCCGCCCGCCATGAGTGAAACCCCCAAGGTCCTGATCATCGAGGACGACCCGGATGTGGCCCTCGGTTGCGAGCAGGCGCTGCAGCTCGAAGGCATCGCTGCCGAATGCGCCGGCAGCGCCGAGGCCGCCCGGCGCCGGCTGGGGCGGGATTATCCCGGCGTGGTGGTGAGCGACATCCGCCTGCCGGGCCTTGACGGCATGAGCTTCCTGCGCGAGCTGCTGGCGCTCGACCCGCAGCTGCCGGTGGTGATGATCACCGGCCACGGCGACGTGACGATGGCCGTGCAGGCCATGAAGGACGGCGCCTACGACTTCATCCAGAAGCCCTTCGCGCCCGAATACCTGGTGGACGTGGTGCGCCGCGCGCTGGAGAAACGCCGGCTGGTGATGGAGGTGCGCGATCTGCGCCAGCAGCTCGAGCAGCGTGACCTGCTCGAAGGCCGCCTGATCGGCCGTGGCCCGGGCATGGAGAAGGTGCGCGCGCTGGTCAGCGGCCTCGCCGACAGCGCCGCCGACGTGCTGATCCACGGCGAGACCGGCACCGGCAAGGAACTCGTGGCCCGCTGCCTCCATGACGCCAGCCCGCGCCGCAAGGGCAACTTCGTCGCCATCAACTGCGGCGGCCTGCCCGAAACCCTGTTCGACAGCGAGATCTTCGGCCACGAGGCCGGCGCCTACACCGGCGCCGCCAAGCGCCGTATCGGCAAGATCGAGCACGCCAGCGGCGGAACGCTGTTCCTCGACGAGATCGAGACCATGCCGGTGGCCATGCAGATCAAGCTGCTGCGGGTGCTGCAGGAGCGCACGCTGGAGCGCCTCGGCTCCAACACGTCGATCCCCATCGACTGCCGGGTGATCGCCGCCACCAAGTGCGACCTGCTGGAGCTCTCCGCCAAGGGCGGCTTCCGCAACGACCTGTACTACCGCCTGAGTGTCGCCACCATCAACCTGCCGCCGCTGCGGGAGCGCCGCGAGGACATCCCGCTGCTCTTCGAGCACTTCCTGCTGCAGGCCGCGGCCCGCCACAACCGCCCGGTGCCCGACACGCCGGCCGGGCGCATCCAGCAGCTGATGGGCTACCCCTGGCCCGGCAACGTGCGCGAGCTGCGCAACGTGGCCGACCGCTGCGTGCTGGGCATCGAAGGCGGCTCGCCGCCCTTTGGCGAAGCCCGCCCGGACGGCCCCCAGCCGCTGGCCGAGACCGTCGAAGCCTTCGAGCGCGCCCTCATCGCCGACGCCCTGCGCCGCCACGGCAGCCTCGCCCGCGCCGCCGAGGCGCTGGCGGTCGCCAAGACCACGCTCCACGACAAGATCCGCAAGTACGGGCTGGGCTGAGAGGCCGGATTCTCCCGTAGGCCGGATGTAGGTCGGACTTCAGTCCGACAACACGGGTTGATCTGGCAGGGCATGTCGGACTGAAGTCCGACCTGCAGGGCGCTCCCTGATGTGTCGCCGCCGGGCTGTTTGGCACCGAAATTGCTGTGAGGCTCCAAGCCCTTGCAATTTCCGGGGTTTTTGTCTACAACCCGACACGGCTCATCCCACCATGACGGCCAACAACGTCACCACGCGCTACTTCACCAGCTACAGCGGCGTGCGCCTGCCCCTCAAGCTCGTCGGCGAGCTGGCGAGCGAGGACATGCGCAACCGCAACACCTTCTACCGGGGCGGCTTCGATGCCGACGGCCGGCTGGTGCGGTGCGAGAAGGTCGTCTATGGCGAGATCGAGGTGTGTCACGAGTACCGGTATCACGCCGATGGCCGGCTTGCGCAGGCCCTCATCCACGACGCCAACGGGGAAGAGGAATGCCTCGACTACCCGGCGTGAGGCGGGTTTCGTGAATGCCGGTGCTCACCACCCACAAGGAGTCAGCATGTCCGTCGCACCCATCAAAGCCTTTTCCGACAAAGCCCGCGCCACCGCCGAACTGGGCGCCCAACTGAAGGCCTGCCAGAAGATCAAGGAGCTGCGCGCCCTGGCCCTGGCCGAAGGCTTCGAGATCGAGGAGAACTCGCTCTACCCGCCCAACGAGCCGCAGTTCACCGAGGAACAGCTCTCCGAGCGCCTGGTGAAGGCCCTGCTGCGCGCCTGAGCGTCGGCGGTACGCCCGAAGCCCCGTCCCGCTGCGGCAGGCCGGGGCTTCGTGTTTTCAGTAGGTCTTGTAGGGCAGGAACTTGCCGCTCATGGTGATGCGCACCCGGTCGCCCTTCGGGTCGGGTTCGCGGGTCAGATCCATGTTGAAGTCGATGGCGCTCATGATGCCGTCGCCGAACTCCTCGTGGATCAGCGCCTTGAAGGTGGTGCCATACACGTTGATGAGCTCGTAGAAGCGGTAGATCAGCGGGTCGGTGGGCACCGCGGTGGGCAGCGAGCCCTTGTAGGGCACCACCTGCAGCTGGGTGATCGCCGCTTCCGGCAGATCGAGCGCCGCGCCCACGGCCTTCGCCTCGGCTTCGGTCAGGGTCATCTGGCCCAGCAGCGCGGCGGTGCTCCATTCCTTGCTGTGGCCCACCACCTCGGCTAGCTGGGCCCAGGTCAGCTTCTTCTCGATCTTGCGGGTGACGATCAGGTCGGTGACTTCTTCGCGGTTCATCTGGGGACTCCTTATGGGGAGCCCCCAGCTTAGGGGCGCGGCGGTGGGGTGGGAAATACGTTGGATTGCGTAGGGGGCGCGGTGACGGTGTCAGCGTCCTGTGGTTGATGGCGCGGGGCAGACCTGCGCCGCCAGTGTCGTGCCTTCGTCGAACTGCGCGCGAAGACGATCCCATTCGAGGGGCGAGTCGGTCAGGTAGTTGCTGGTGAGTTGCTCACCGCCGCTGAAGTGCATCCTGAGCTGGCGGTTCTTCGCGAGCCGTAGCCGGCAGTCGATGATCCGACGCATCTCGCCCACTTCCAGGATCCGGGTCGCCTCCTGAGGTGTGGCGGCGGCAAGCTCGCGAGACTGGGCGAGACCGACCGGCGTCAGCCGGGAGCGTGTCCAGACGGCTACGAAGTCGCCGTTCCGGGTGAGCGTGGATCTGTCGTAGTGCGACACGTTCATGCGGTCCTGGTTGAACTCGACCCAGTCTCCCGGGCTGCCGGGCTCCGGGACCGGCGCAAGGACGGCCCGCACATGGGCCGCCGTGGTCAGCGGCTTGCGGTAAAGGACGGTCTCGCCCTGGCTGCCGTCCACGGCGAGCAGGTGGATGTGGTCCGGGCCTTCCACGCGCACCCGGCGCCGGCTTGTCGGTCCAGGCGTGTCGCCTGGCGGGAAGGTGCGCTCGATCTCCTCGACGAGCACGTCCCGCTCGATCGTCCACTTTCCCTCCGCATTCTGGGGGCGCACCATCTCACTGGTGGCAATGCGGTCCACCGCCGGATTGAAGGCTGTCGTGCTCATGAAGCTCCCGTTGCGCAGATACGTGCGCTCAATGGAGAACGAGCCGTTCTCCTTGATGTCGTCAGCCCACCAGGTGCCGAAGAGCAGGTCGGCCAGGCCGGCATCGACGGTGGCTTCGGCAGGCACCAGCGCTGCTGGAGAGGCCGCCAGAGCCGGCCCGGCGGTGAGCGCCGTCAGCAGCAACGCGGCGGTGAGGCTTCGCAGATTGATCGTTTTCATGATGCGCTCCTCGCTGGTCAGGGCTTCACGCTGCAGGCGATGCCGGGGCCGCCATTACGGTAGGAATCCGGATCGACGCGCTCCCACCGTCCGGGCTCGGCGGTCGGTGCGTTCATCGTCATGTCGCCCCCTTCGGACGTCGTGATGCGTATCTGCCGTACCCTCACCAGATTTCGCTGGCAGTCGATGAGCGAATAGGTGCGGATGGCCTTGAATGTGGGGGCGCGCTGTCCGCCTGAGGCACGTTTGTTCACCTCGGCGATTGCAGCCTCGCTCAGGTCCAGCCTTACCCATGCACCGACGATGTCGCCGCGTCGATCCAGGGTGCGTTTGTCGTAAAACGCGGTGCCTGCCGGTGCGCGCGCGAACTCGACCCAGGCGTCGTCACCGCCCGGGTCGGGCACGGCCTCTTTCATGCGCTGTAGGTGTTCCTCGGTGGTGTCGGGCTTGCGCGTGAACACCATGCGCACTCCACTGGACATCGTGGTTGAAATAAGGTGATCCGCATCCACCGGGGTGATCTGGAAGTGCTTGGAGAGCGGCACCTTGAACGCGGGGTTTGACGCCTTCCGTATCGTGCCGTTGATCGTGTCGCCGTCCACCGACCACGTGCCGCTGTACTCCAGCGCCGCCGAGCCGAGTTGCGGGTTGGTCTGCTTCGCAACCCCGGTGAAGCTGCCGTCGGCGGCGTAGGTGAAGTCCTGACTCACGGGCGAGCCGCCATCGAGCGAATCCACGTACCAGCTGCCGGTGACGTATCTGGCAAGCTGCCCGTCCCGGTAGACCAGATCAACCGGTTCGGTAACGGCGCTCTCGGCGATGGCGCCCGGGGCAAGACCCGCCGCAAGAAGAGAAAACATCAGACCAAAGGCAAGGCGTTTCATGGCGCGACCTTTCATCAGGCGGGCGCAGGCACCGGCCCACGCCCTATCTGAAGGTCATTCAACGCCTGTCGGATCGGGCATGCAAGTGCGCTGGCACGCGCCCTTGCTAAAGGTCAACTTTCCCGCTGCCAGAGCATCCCGTGGGTGACGATGAACTGGTACTTGCGGCGGTGTTCGCGGATCACCAGGGGCATTTCCTCCTCGCGGCGCAGCACGAAGCCTTCGTCCCGCAGGAAGGCCTTGAGGGCGTCGGCGCTCTTGATGGCGGCGCCGTTGTTGCTGTAGCCGCCGAGCCAGGCTTCCCGCGGGGTGAATTGCTCCAGCCACGAGTAGGGCGAGAACAGGGCGACGAGACCGCCCACCTTGACCAGCCCGCGGTGGCCGCCGAGCCGGCCGAGGAGCGACTTGGGGCTGGGCAGGCGGCACAGCAGGTTGGCCAGCATCACGGCGTCGAAATCCACCAGCTCGGCGGGCAGCGAACAGGCGTCGGCCTGGCGGAAGCTCACCCGGCTGCGGTCGATGGCGGGGTCGATGCGGGCGGTGACGGTGTCGCCCAGGTCGCCCTCGTCGCGGCGGAAGTAGTCGCGGCTGCCGGTTTTCTGGAGCTGCTCGGCGGCGTCGATGAAGGCGCGGGAGAGATCGACGCCCAGCACCGCTTCAAAGCTGCGGGCGAGCTCGAAGCTGGCGCCACCCACCGCGCAGCCGATGTCCAGCGCCCGGGCGGTGCCGCTGCCGTAGCGTTCGGCGCCTTCCAGCAGCCAGTGGGCGCAGCGCTGGGGGAAGGCGGTGGAACACTGGGGGCCGCCGGGCCAGGGCATCTGGGTGGCCGGGGCGCCGTGGTGGAGGAGCATGTATTCGTCCACGACGCGGGCGTCTTCATACACCTGCCGGCCGGCGTCGGCGGCGGCGAGCTTCACCACCCCGCCGTCGTGGTCGGCCTGCACCACCCGGAAGCCGGCGTGCTGGAAGAAGTGGGGGCGGAAGTGGAAGCGCGCCCACACGCTGGCCTCGTCACCGCACGACACCCACGAGCCGCCCAGCATCATCTGGTGCTGGCCGTCGTAGCAGGGGGTGGAGAAGTCGTCGTAGTAGGGATGAACCTTGCTGCCGGGCAGCGGGTTGAAGTCGTCGCCGATCCACTGCCACAGGTTGCCGAAGACATCACGCACACCGCTGGCGGCGGGCTTGCCGGCGTCCACGGGCCAGGGCGATCCGCAGGCGAGCTGGGTGTTCCAGCCCGTCTCGCGGCCGAGGGTGGCGCCGTCCGCGCGGGAGGCCGGGTCGGTGTCGGCCCAGGCGGCGTCACGCAGGGCCTGGTGCTCGGCTTCGGTGGGCAGGCGACAGGGCACGCCGTCGCGATGGCTGCGCCAGGCGCAGTAGGCCATCGCCTCGTGGGCGTTGACCTCGGCGGGCCAGTTCCAGGGCATCGGGATGGTTTCGAAGAGCGTGCGCAGGCGGTAGCGGTGCAGGCCGGCGGGGCCTTCGGGCACCCAGAAACACGGCCACTTGCTGTTGCGGAAACCGCGCCAGGCCCAGCCGGCTTCGGTCCACCAGCGGGGTTCGAGGTAGCCGCCAGACTGGATGAACTCCAGGAAGGCGCCGTTGCTCACCAGCAGGTCTTCCACCTTGAAGGCCTGCACGCCCACGCGGCGCTCGCCGTATTCGTTGTCCCAGCCGAAGCTGGGCCAGTCCACGGGCTTGCCCATGCGCACGGCGGTGGTGGCGATATCGACCAGATGCGGCGTCGGGAAATCCTGCCCGGCCTTGGGCGGAAAGCCGGTCTCGGCGCCAGCATCGGCGTGGAGTGCCGGCCAGCCGGCGGGGCGGGCGAGGAAGGCGACGGGCAGCTCGCGGATCAGCACCGACGAGGTTTCGAGGTGGATGCGCTCGTGGTCGAAGCCCATGAACAGCGCCCACAGGGGGTGGTTCATGGTGATCGGGGCGTGGCCGTCGGCGAGGTCCGGGTGGGTCTCGATGAGGTTGCGGACGGTGGTGTAGACCTGCTGGCGATAGGTGTGGGCCTCGGCAAAGCTGGGCCACAGCATCTCGTTCTTGGACATGTCGTCCCAGCGCATCTCATCCACGCCGGTCTCGAAGATCCGCTCGAAATAGGGGTTGATGGGCGCCGGGATCAGCCCGGCCACCCGCAGCTTGTTGATGTACAGCGCCGCCGGATGACAGTAGTAGAAGATCATCGGGTGGCGCAGGTGGTGGTAGGGCGGCCGGTAGAAGGCCTCCTCGCCCTGCAGCGCGGAGAAGAGCGTTTCGGTGAGCGTCCAGCCGTTGTCGAAGACGGCCAGCACCTGGTTGCGGGAGCAGGTGGCGAGGTTGGGCGCGGGCAAGGCCGTGAGGGTGCCGCCGGGCTGGCAGCCGGGGCAGGCGGACGGGGCGAGGCCGGTCCACCACCAGTCGGCGCGCGGGCCGCGCAGCAGGGCGTCGTGTTCGCCGCGGAGATTCTGGCGCCAGGGCTCGATGGCTGCGGGCAGGGCGGGTTCGAGCGTCGGGTGGGTCATGCCGTACTCCTGAGGTCTTGTTGTGCTGAAGGCCAGACTTTAGTCCGACTTTGGCCGGGGTGGGGTGGTGTTGGGGTTTTTCCGGGGGGCGTCAACCGGCCGGGGCCGTCGTCAGTCGAAGAGTTCCCCCTGGGTGGACCGCTCGTCGGGGATGGGCACGGCGTCGCGACGGATCAGGCTGCTCACCTTCACCCCCAGCAGGCGGATGCGCCGATCGAGCGGCACGCGTTTGAGGCATTCGCCGGCGGCCTTGCGGATCGCCGCGGCGTCGCCCACGGGCAGGGGCAGGGTCTGGTCGCGGGTGACGGTGTGGAAGTTGTCGAAGCGCAGCTTGAGGCCCACCGTCTTGCCCACGTAGCCCTTGCGGGCGAGATCGTCGGCGAGCTGCTCGCACAGGCGGGTGAAGCGGGTGGACAGCTCGGGTCGGTCGCCCTTGGGGTGGAGGTCGCGCTCGAAGGTGGTCTCGCGGGAGAGGCTCTTGGGCTCGCTCTCGGTGACCACCGGGCGCTCGTCCTCGCCCCGCGCCGCGCGATGCAGCCACACCCCGTAGCGCTCGCCGAAGTGATCCTGCAGCCAGGCCGGATCGGCCGCGGCCAGCTCGCCGATGGTGACGATGCCCAGCTCCTCCAGCCGCGCGGCGGCCTTGGGGCCGATGCCGTTGATGCGCTTGGCAGGCAGCGGCCAGATGCGCGCGGGCAGGTCGTCGGCGGTGACCACGGTGATCCCGGCGGGCTTGTCCAGATCGGAGCACAGCTTGGCGAGCAGCTTGTTGGGGGCGACGCCGAGGGAGCACGAAAGCCCGGTGGCGTCCCGCACCGCCTGCTGGAGCTGCAGCGCGACCAGCCGGGCGCCGTCCACGGTGGCGTCCGGGTTGAGGGCGGAGAGGTCGATGTAGATCTCGTCGATGCCCCGGTCTTCCACCTGCGGCGCAAGGTTGCGCACGGCGGCCTTGAAGAGCCGCGAGTAATGCCGGTAGGCGTCGAAGTTGGCCGACAGCAGGATGGCCTCGGGCGCCAGCTGGGCGGCCTTCATCAGCCCCATGCCCGAGTGTACGCCCAGCGCCCGGGCCTCGTAGGTGGCGGTGGTGATGACGCCGCGGCCCACGTAGGTGGCAAGGCGCGGGAAGTCCCCGCCATCGCCGCCGGCCCGGCGTCCGCCCACCACCACCGCCTGGCCGCGCAGTTGCGGGTAGCGCAGCAGCTCGACGGACGCGAAGAAGGCGTCCATGTCCAGGTGGGCGATGCTGCGGGAAAGGGCGGGCATGAGCAGGCGGCGGGTGACGGCGGGGCTATTGTGCCCCAAGGCGCGGAGGGCGCCATTGTAGGTCGGACTTCAGTCCGACAGACCCGGCCGGATCGAGCAGTGGTGTCGGACTGAAGTCCGACCTGCAAAGGGTGCGTACAGGGCTTGGAATGGGTGGCGAGTGCGGGCAAGCTGCGCCCGGTGTGATCGAGGAAGAGGCTGCGCATGGCGACCGAGCGGGAATTCATCGAATACGTGGCGGATCAGGCTGCATCGGCGGGGAGCATGAGCTTTCGCAGGATGTTCGGCGAGTACGCGCTGTACTGCGAGGGCAAGGTGGTGGCGCTGGTGTGCGACAACCAGGTGTTCGTCAAACCCACCGCGCCGGGCGCGGCGTGGGTGGGCACGGTGACCGAGGGCTTTCCGTATCCCGGCGCCAAGCCGTGGATGCTGATCGCCGATGAGCTGGACGAGCGGGACTGGTTTGCGCGGCTGATCCGCCTGACCGCCGACGCGCTGCCCCTGCCCAAACCCAAGAAGCCGAAGAAGCCCAAGGCGGGCTGACTTTCCTCCACCGGCCCGGCCGGGTCACAATCGGCGCTCCGCGCAGCGCGCACTTGATTGCAGGAAGACCATGTCCCGGGATTACTTTGCCCACAAGGCGGCGAGCTTTGACCAGAACCCCGCCCGCGTCGACAACGTGGCGGCCATCGCCGAGGCGCTGCAGGCGACGATCCGCCTCGACCGGACGATGCACCTGATGGATTTCGGCTCGGGCACCGGCCTGCTGCTGGAGCGCATCGCGCCGCTGGTGGGCAAGATCACCGCGGTGGATGTATCCGAATCCATGAACCGCCAGCTGGCCGAGAAGATCCCGAAGCTGGGCTGCCCGGTGGACATCCGGCCGGTGGATCTGGTGCGCGAGGCGATCGACGGGCCCTTCGACGGGATCATCTCGTCGATGACCCTGCACCACGTGGAAGACATCGGCGCGCTCTTCCGGCGCTTCCGGGCAATGCTGAAGGACAGCGGCTTCATCGCGCTGGCCGACCTCGACAGCGAGGACGGCAGCTTCCACAGCGAGGACACCGGCGTCTTCCACAACGGCTTCGACCGGGCCGAGATCAGCCGGATTGCCGAAGCCGCGGGCTTTGGCGAGGTGGCGGTGGTGTCCGCCAGCGTAGTACGCAAGCCTCAGCGGGATTACCCGGTGTTCCTGCTCACCGGGCGCTGCTGAGGTTTCGTCCGCCCCATGAAAAAGGCCCGCCGGAGCGGGCCTTTCGCTATTTTGGTGCGGGTGGATCAGCGCTGGCGGCGGCGCAGCACGAGGCCACCGACGCCCAGGGCCGCCAGGGCGAGGGTGGTGGGCTCGGGGATCTGCTGGGCCTGGAAGCCGGCCACCACGTCGTCGGTGATGCCGAGCACGAAGAACTGGTTGGGGTTGGCGGTGGGGGTGCCCTGCACCGACACGGTATCCAGGAAGTCGTTGTCGTTCACCACGATCAGGGTGTGCTGCAGCACGCCGTCCACCAGCACGTCGGGGCCGAAGGCGAGACCTTCGATCTTGGCGGGGATGGTCCGGTCGGTGAAGCCGTTGGCCTTGAGCAGGGTGACCAGATCGACGAACAGGCTCTTGGCGACGGCCTTGGGGGCCAGCGCCGCTTCGCCGGTGAGGGCCGAGACGTCCGCCGCGCCGGCGAGGTCGACGCGGTAGAGCTTCTTCTGGACGGCCTTGGAGTCGTCGCCCAGGCCCTTGCCGTCGCGCTCGTCGAGGATGAACTCGTGGTCGTTGATGGCGACGATCTCGCTGATGCTGCCGTACTTGGGCTTGGCGACGGTGCCGATGTTGTCGAGCTTGTAGGCGTATTCGTGGGTGATCTTGCCGCTGGCGATGTCGATGGTGACGATGCGCACGGTGCTGGCGTCGGTGCCGCCGTCCTGCTGCAGCGGGCTCTGCATCACGCCCACCAGGGTCTTGCCGTCGGGGGTGATGGCGAGGCCTTCCATGCCCTTGTTGGCCACGCGGCCGCTGGTGTTGGCGCTGATCTCGGTGGCGCCCTGGGCCGACAGGGTGCTCACCGCGAACTTCTCGGGCAGGGTGAACACGTTGATGCGGTTGCCGGTGGTCTTGTCGAACTGATAGACGTAGGGGCCGTACTCGTCGGTGATGAAGACGCTCTGGCCGTTGGCGGCCACGCGGATGCCTTCGGGGTCGAAGCGGGCGTTGTTGCTGTTGGTGGAGAGGCCGGCGCCAAAGGCGTCGGAGCGGCCGGTGAAGTAGTGCTGGCCGCTGCCGCCGGTGAGCACCGGGGCGCTGCCGTAGTTGAGGGCGCTGGTGCTGGAGAGCAGGGTGGTGCCGGTGAGGCTGGGGCTGAGGGTGGTGACCGCGCCGGTGGTGAAGCTGGCGCTGGCAAGGCCGAGGCTCACCGTCTGGTAGCGGGGAATCCACGAGGTGGTTTCATCCACCGCAGCGTTCCAGCTGCTGGCGTTGGGGCCGCGATCGGGGGTGGCGTAGAAGGTGTCGCCGCCGGCCCAGGCGATGGCCGAACCCAGGCCGCCCAGGATGCTGGCGGACGCGCCGTTTTCGAGGGTGCCGCCGAGGCCGGACAGATCGGAGCCGGCGAGCTGGCCGATGCCGATGAGGGAGACCCCGGCGTGGGCGGAGTTGGCGGCGAGCAGGGCCGGCACGACGACGGCCAGCAGACGTTTGGCGAACAACATGGGGACAACTCCTTGCAAGGCGGTGGATGCAAATCCGGGAAACACTACGCAAGGACTGTTACGCGGGGGTTAAGCCCGGTGATTCGGTTGTCCGGTGGGGAATGGGGCGGTGTCGGACTGAAGTCCGACCTACAGGGCGGGTGGTGCGCTTTGTAGCGGGGGATCGGGCGGTGGTGCTCTCTGTAGGTCGGACTTCAGTCCGACATCCGCCGTGCCAGGATGACGCATCGGGCGGACCTGATGATCCACGGACGCCGATAGATGACCGATGGGCGCGGAGAGATCGTTGATGGGCGCCGTGCCATCGATCATCTGGCGCGCGCCATGATCGATCTCGCCGGCACCATCGTTGATCCGATAGTCCAAACCATCAATGGGACGCTTCCCATCGAGGGTGGAGACTATCGGATGAAGGATGGAAGGCGCGAGATGCTTGATCTACGGGCCTCCGCCCTTCATCCGGCGGGCTCAGGCTGCGGCTTCGGCGCCGGCTTCTTCCTGCTGCTGCAGCTGCCACATGCGGGCGTAGGCGCCGCCCCTGGCGAGCAGGTCGGTGTGGTGACCGCGCTCGATGATGTGGCCTTGATCGAGCACGATGATCTCGTCGGCGTTCATCACGGTGGACAGCCGGTGGGCGATGACCAGGGTGGTGCGGCCCCGGGCGGCGGCGTCGAGCTGGGCCTGGATGGCTTTTTCGGTTTGCGAGTCCAGCGCCGAGGTGGCTTCGTCGAAGATCAGGATGTCGGGGTTCTTGAGCAGGGTGCGGGCGATGGCGACGCGCTGCTTCTCGCCGCCGGAGAGCTTGAGGCCGCGCTCGCCGACGCGGGTCTCCCAGCCGTCGGGCAGGCGCTCGATGAAGCTCGACAGCTGGGCGGCGCGGGCGGCGGCTTCCACCTCGTCGCGGCTGGCGTCGGGGCGGCCGTACTGGATGTTGTAGAACAGGGTGTCGTTGAACAGCACCGTATCTTGCGGAACGATGCCGATGGCGGCGCGCAGGCTGTCCTGGGTGAGCTGGCGGATGTCCTGGCCGTTGATGCGCACGGCGCCCGTCTGCACGTCGTAGAAGCGGAACAGCAGGCGGGCGAGGGTGGATTTGCCCGAGCCGGAGTGGCCCACCACCGCCACCGTGTGGCCGGCGGGGATGGCGAAATCCACGTCGTGGAGGATCTTGCGGGCCGGGTCGTAGGCAAAGCCCACGTGGTCGAAGCGCACGTCGGCGGCGCCGCGGGCGAGGGGCTGGGCATCGGGCGCGTCGGCCACTTCGCGGTGGGTGCCCATCAGGCCGAACATGCGCTCGATGTCGGTGAGGGCCTGGCGGATCTCCCGGTACAGCACGCCCAGGAAGTTGAGGGGGATGTAAAGCTGGATCAGGAAGGCGTTGACCAGCACCAGGTCGCCGAGGGTCATCCGCCCGTCGGCCACGCCCAGCGCCGCGCGCCACATCATCGCGGTGACGCCGCAGGCGATGATCGCCGCCTGGCCCACGTTGAGCAGCGACAGGGACTTCTGGTTCTTGATCTGGGCGGCCGTCCATTTGGCCAGCTCGGTGTCGTAGCGGCGGGTTTCGAAGGCCTCGTTGTTGAAGTACTTCACCGTCTCGAAGTTGATCAGGCTGTCGATGGCCCGGGCGTTGGCGGCGGAATCCAGCTCGTTGGCCTGGCGGCGCAGGGCGGTGCGCCAGTTGGTGACCTTGAAGGTGAAGGTGACGTACAGCGTGAGGGTGAACACCGTGATGAGGGCGAAGCTGGGTTCGTACTTCACCAGCAGGATGCCCACCACCAGCCCGATCTCGACGAAGGTGGGGAGGATCGAATACAGGGTGTAGCTGATCAGCGAGCCGATGGAGCGGGTGCCGCGCTCGATGTCACGGGTGAGGCCGCCGGTCTGGCGTTCCAGGTGAAAGCGCAGCGACAGGGCGTGCAGATGGCGGAACACCTGCAGGGATATCTCCCTCACGGCTTCCTGGGTGACCCGGGCGAACACCAGCTCGCGCAGCTCGGTGAGGGCCGAGGTGGAGAAGCGCAGCGCCCCGTAGGCCACCAGCAGCGCCGCCGGCACCACGATGAAGGCCTGGTCCCGGGAGAGGTCGAGGCCATCCACCAGCTGCTTGAAGACCAGCGGCACCGCCACGTTGGCGAACTTGGCGCCGATCAGGCAGCTGAGGGCGAACAGCACCCGCCACTTGTAGGCCCACAGGTAGGGCAGCAGCTTCTTGATGGTCTGCCAGTCGTGGCGTTCGCCGCTGGCGGGGACGGGAGGGGGGCCGGAAGGGGAGCGACGCATTTGGGGGCAGTGAGGAGTAAGGGGTGAGGAGTTAGGAGGGCTTTGCTGGTCGAGGGTGCGCTGGCGATGGGGTGTGGGTGGGGCGGAAGGAAGCAGAAGGGCAGGGTGTGGCCTCGTTGCGTCTTACCCTTCACTCCTCATCAAACGCACCGCCAGCCCGATGAACAGCACGCCGCACAGGCGGTCGAGCCAGGGGCCGAGGCGGGGGCGGCGGGACAGCAGGCGGCCGATGTGGCCGGCTGCGAAGGCCATCGAGCCGAAGATCACGACGGTCTGGGCGATGAACACGAGGCCGAGGGCGAGCATCTGCAGCGAGACGCTGCCCCGGGCCGGGGCGGCAAACTGGGGCAGGAAGGCCAGGAAGAACAGCCCGACCTTGGGATTGAGGGCGTTGGCGACGAAACCCCGGGCCACGTCGCGCTGCCACGGGCGGGGCGGGGTGCCGGCCGCCGGGGAAAGGGCGCCGCCGCTACGCAGGGCCTGGATGCCCAGCCACACCAGCCATGCCGCGCCGGCCAGCTTGAAGGCCGTGAACAGCCCGGCGGACGCGCGGATCAGCGCCGCCACCCCGAGGGTGGCCCAGGCGATGTGGGTGAGGCAGCCGGCCGCGCAGCCGAGCCCGAAGGCCAGCCCGGCGCGGCGACCGCGGGCCAGGCTCTGGCCGATGACCATCAGGTTGTCGGGCCCTGGCGCGAGGGTGATCAGGACCGAGATGCCGAGAAAGGCGAGCAGCGTGTCGAGGGTGGGCATGGCGCCCGATTCTGGGCGGCCATGGCCGGGGCGTCAATGTGTGTGCGTGTGCTCGTTGCAGAGCAGGGACGGATCGCTCACGGCGGTCTCGCCCATCTTCTGGAGGTTGTCGAGCACCCGCATCGAGGCGCTCTCCATCTCGTCCAGGTGGCGCAGCAGGGCGGCCTGATCGCCGGCAGCGTTGGCTTCGAGGGCGGCGATGCCGGCGGCGTGCACGCGGACGTGGGGCGGCTCGATCTCCCGGTAGCCGGGCAGCTTGCTGAAGCACGCCTGACCTTCGCCTTCGTAGTACCACTTGCCGAGACGGCAGCCGGTGTGGCTGGCCACGTCGCCGGCCTTCAGGTCGAGCATGCCGAAGATGGCCAGGTAGATGCGGAACTTGAAGACGATGTGGTCGATCTTGGCCACCTCGACGAAGCTCTTCATGGCGCTGCCGGCGATTACCCCTTCCATGGCGCCGGAGAGGGCCATCAGGCGCTGCATGTCACCGGTGGCGGTCTGGCCGCGGACGCTGAACTCGCTGGCCGTGCGGGCCAGGGTTTCCATGCTGTCGCGGGCGCAGGTGGAGTCGTCGCGGATGCGCGTGACGAGGGTGGAGATGTCGCGGGTGGCGGTGGAGGTGCGTTCGGCGAGCTTGCGCACTTCATCGGCCACCACCGCAAAGCCGCGGCCGGCTTCGCCCGCGCGGGCGGCCTCGATGGCGGCATTGAGGGCCAGCAGGTTGGTCTGGTCGGCCACGTCGTGGATCAGCTTGACGATGCTGCTGATCTCGTCGGCCCGCTGGGCCAGGTTTTCCACCTGATGGGCGGAGACTTCGGATTCGGCCGCCAGGTGGGACAGGCTCTGGGCGATCTCGGTGGTGGCCTGGCCGCTGGCGTGGGAGACGTGGGCGGCCTCGATGGCCTTGTCTTTCTCGGCGCGCAGCAGGTTGGCCATTTCGGCCAGGCTGCCCTGGGCGTTGGTGAGCGAGCTGCCGAAGGCGCTCATGCGCTCGACGACCGCCAGCTGCCCGGCGGCGGCCTGCTGGTGTTCGGCGCTGGATTGCTGCAGCATGGCTATCTGGTCCCGCAGGGCGGCGACTTCGGACCGCAGTGCCTGCTCCCTGTCGCGGGTCGTCTGGAGTTCGGTCTCCAGCTCCCTGAACGTGTTCTTGTTGATCCACATGGCGATTCTTCTCATCTCCGGGCTTGAAGAACGCGCGGATATGCCTGAGCGTGCCGCGTCATGTCTTCATCCCAATGTTGTAGTTAAGGCGGTAGGCTTGTTATCGGCGATTCTTTCGATAACTTTTGGCTGTGCACGGCCTTCTCCGCCGTATCGGATCCATCCATGAACCCGAATTCCGAGCGTCTTCCCCTTGCGCTTCTCGGCCTCGTGGCCATTGCCCTGGTGCTGTCGGGCATCACGCCCTTCGACCGGGCGACGTGGTGGATGGAGGTGGCGCCGGTGATGATTGCGGCGCCGCTGCTGGTGGCCACCCACCGGCGCTTTCCGCTCACGCCGCTGCTGCACGTGCTGATCGCCGCCCACGCGCTGGTGCTGATCGTCGGCGGCGCCTGGACCTACGCCAAAGTGCCCTTCGGCTTCTGGCTGCAGGATGTGCTGGCGCTCGATCGCAACCCCTACGACCGTATCGGACACTTCATGCAGGGCCTGGTGCCGGCAATGGTGGCGCGGGAGATCCTGCTGAGGCTGCGGGTGGTGCGCGGGCGCGGCTGGCTGTTCTACATCGTCACCAGCCTCTGCCTGGCGATCTCGGCGCTCTACGAGCTCATCGAGTGGGGCGCTGCGGTGGCCCTGGGGCAGGGGGCGGATGCCTTCCTCGGCACCCAGGGTGACCCGTGGGACACCCAGAACGACATGGCGATGGCGCTGGTCGGTGCGATCACCGGCCAGCTGCTGCTGGGGCGCTGGCAGGATCGGCTGATCGGCCGGCTGGGCGGGCTGCGCCGGCCGCTGTGAGGCTCAGTGGAGGGTGCGGGGCATCGCCAGGGTGAATTCGGCGATGGGCGCGTCGAAGCGGGCGCCGTCGCCAGCCACCATCTGATAGCTGCCCTTCATGGTGCCCACCGGGGTGTCGATGGTGCAGCCGCTGGTGTATTCAAACTGCTGGCCGGGCTGGAGCACGGGCTGCTCGCCCACCACGCCGGCGCCCTGGACTTCCTGCACCTTGCCTTCGGCGTCGGTGATGATCCAGTGGCGGCTGATGAGCTGGGCGGTCACGCTGCCGGTGTTGCGGATGGTGATGTGGTACGCGAAGACGTAACGGTTCGCCTCCACGTCGGACTGCTCGGGGATGAAACGGGCTACGGCCGTTACCTGGATGGATTCCGGGGTGGATGTCGTGGTCATGGTGCCGGGAGGGTTTGCGGGGTTGGGGTGCTTCATTGAAGCCCAATCGCCGCCGCCCCGCAACCATCGGCAGCGTTGGCGCGGCCGTTTGCCAGCGGTAAACTGCGCGCCTCCCTCCGCCATCCGAGCCGTAAACGGACCTTCCCCATGAGCTACCGCATCGCCCCCAGCCTGCTTTCCGCCGACTTCGCAAAACTCGGCCAGGAGGTCACCCAGGTGATCGCCGCCGGCGCCGACTGGATCCACTTCGACGTGATGGACAACCATTACGTGCCCAACCTCACCATCGGCCCGCTGGTCTGCGAGGCGATCCGCCCCCACACCACCGCGCCCATCGACGTGCACCTGATGGTCAAGCCCGTCGATCGCATCGTGCCCGACTTCGCCAAGGCCGGCGCCGACATCATCACCTTCCACCCGGAAGCCTCCGAGCACGTCGATCGCACCCTGGGCCTGATCCGCGACAGCGGCTGCAAGGCCGGGCTGGTGTTCAACCCGGCCACGCCGCTCAACTGGATGGACTACGTGATGGACAAGCTCGACGTGGTGCTGCTGATGAGCGTGAACCCGGGCTTCGGCGGCCAGAGCTTCATCCCGGGCACCCTCGACAAGCTGCGCGAGGCCCGCGCCAAGATCGACGCCTACACCGCCCGCACCGGCCGCGAGATCCTGCTCGAGGTGGATGGCGGCGTGAAGGTGGACAACATCGCCCAGATCGCCGCCGCCGGCGCCGACACCTTCGTGGCCGGCTCGGCGGTGTTCGGCGCCCCCTGCGACACCGATCCGAACCGCTACGACACCGTGATCGGCAAGTTCCGCAAGGCCCTGGCCGGCTGATCCGGCTTCATCCTGCGGCGCGCCGCCGGGCCGACGGCGGCACGCCCAGGAGCTTCACGAAGGCCCGGCGCATCCTTTCCGGATCGCCGAAACCGCAGCGCCGGGCCACTTCCTGCACCGACGCGCCGCCGCTCTCGAGCTGCGCCGCGGCCGCCTCGACCCGCAGCCGCTCCACCGCCCGCGCGGGCGATACCCCCACCTCCGCCGTGAAGCGCCGCGAAAAGTGGCGCGGGCTCATGCACGCCTTTTCGGCCAGTGCATCCACGTCCAGCCGCTCGTCCAGATGGCTGCGGATGTGGTCGAGCAGCGCCGCAAAGCGCCCGTCGGGGGGCTGCAGTTCGGCCAGTTCGGAAAACTGCGACTGCCCGCCCGGGCGCCGGTAATACACCACCAGCTGGCGCGCCGCGTGGCGGGCGGCGGCTTCGCCCAGGTCGTCGGCAATGAGCGCCAGGGCCAGGTCGATGCCGGCGCTGATGCCGGCGGAGGTCCACACCTTGCCGTCGCGGATGAAGATCCGGTCGGCCTCCAGCTTCACCTGCGGAAAGCGCTTGGCAAAGGCCGGCGTGCGCTGCCAGTGGGTGGTGGCGCGGCGGCCGTCCAGCAGGCCCGCCGTGGCGAGCAGGAAGGCCCCGGAGCACACGCTCGCCACCCGACGCAGGCGGGCACCGCTGCGGGCCACGAAATCCACCGTGGCCGCGCAGCCGGTGGCCGGATACACGCCGTCGCCGCCCACCACGATGAGCGTGTCGGCGTCCGGCGCGTCGTCCATCGCCTCGGTGGCGAGGCGGATGCCGCCAGAACTGGCCACGAGGCCGCCATCCCGCGACACCAGCTGCAGCGTGTAGGCGCCGGGCGCGGCGCCGTTGGCGGCCTCGAAGGCCGACAGGGGGCCGGCGGCGTCGAGGATCTGGAAATCGGGATAGACCAGAAAACGGATCGTGCGGGTCATGGCATGAAATGAGGTAATTGCGTCATTTACGCCATCACTCTAGCCGGCGACGATGGGCGGGTCAAAACCGTCCGGAGTCCGTCATGAACCGCAACGTCCTGCTGCTTGCCCTGAGCCAGGCGCTGGCGATGACCGTCGTCAGCCTGATGCTGTCTTCCTCGGCGCTGGTCAGTGTCGATCTCGCCGCCACGCCCGGCTGGGCCACCCTGCCGCTGGCGGCCCAATACCTCGCCACCATGCTGGCGCTGCATCCGCTGGCCCGCCTGTCGGCGCGGCTGGGGCGGCGGCCGGTGTTCGTCGGCAGCGCGCTGGTGGGGGCCGCCGGGCTCGCGCTGGCGATGGCCGGCATCGCGACCCGCAGCTTCGCGCTCTTCGTGCTGGCCGGGCTGGGCGTGGGCGTGCTGGGGGCGGCCAGCCAGTTCTACCGCTTTGCGGCGGCCGAGGCCGTGCCCGTCGAGCGGCGAGGCCAGGCGATCTCCCTGACCCTCGCCGGCGGCGTGCTGGCGGCCTTCCTCGGGCCGATCATCGCCCGCCACACCCGCGATCTGGTCACGACGCCCTTTGCCGCCAGCTTTGCGGTGCTGGTGGGCGTGGCCCTGCTGGCGGCGCTGCTCGGATCGCGGCTCACCCTGGCCGCACCGCAGCCGGTGGCTGGGGGCAGGGCGCCGCGCCGGCTGGTCGAGATCGCCCGCCAGGGGCGCTTCCGGCTGGCGGTGGCCGGCGGGGCCATCGGCTACGGGGTGATGGGCCTGCTGATGACCGCCACGCCGCTGGCCATGCTGTGCGTGCGGCACGACTTTGGCGCCACCACCGCGGTGATCCAGTGGCATCTGGTGGCGATGTTTGCGCCGGGCTTCGTCACCGGCGCGCTGGTCCGCCGCTTCGGGGCGCCGGCGGTGATGTTCGGCGGCGGGGTGCTCAATCTGGCGGGCATCGCCTGGGCGCTGGGCGGCGACGCGATCAGCGACTTCGGCATCGCGCTGGCCCTGGTGGGCGTGGGCTGGAATTTCCTCTACGTGGGCGCCACCACGCTCCTCACCGACGCCTGCCGCGAAGAGGAGCGCCCCGCGGTGCAGGCCTTCAACGACAGCACGGTGTTCCTCACCGTCACGCTGGCCACGCTGTTCGCCGGGCGGCTGGTGGATGGTCTCGGCTGGGAGCGGGTCAATCTGCTGGCGGCGCTGCCCGTGGTGCTACTGATGGCGGCGATCGCGGTGGGTGGCTGGCGGCGCGGCGTGCTGGCGTCGGCCCGGTGATCTCCCGTATCCTGCGCGGCTTCCGTTTCAGATGCCTCGCCCTGCCATGACTGCCCACACCCCTGGCCGCCCGGTGCGCGCCGTGTTGTTCGACCTGGACGGCACCCTGCTCGATTCCATCCCCGATCTGTCCGAAGCCTGTCACCGGATGATGGTCGAGCTGGGCCGCGCGCCCCATTCCATCGACACCATCCGCACGTTTGTTGGCAAGGGTATGCTCAACCTCGTGCGGCGCTGCCTGGCCGAGCACGGCACCGCCAGCGACGCCGAGATGGCCGAGGCGGTGGCGGCCTTCCAGCGCCACTACGCTGAGGTCAATGGCCTCGCCACCACCCTCTACGAGGGCGTGCTGCCGGCGCTGGCGGCGCTGCAGGCGCAGGGCGTGGCGATGGCCTGCGTCACCAACAAGCCGGCCGCCTTCACCGGGCCGCTGCTGGAGCGCATGGGCATTGCCCGCTACTTTGGCGCCACGGTGAGCGGCGACACCCTGCCCGAGAAGAAACCCCATCCGGCGCCGCTCTTCCACGCCTGCGAACTGCTGGGTGTGACGGTGGCGGAGTCGCTGATGATCGGCGACTCGGCCAACGACGCCGAAGCCGCCCGCGCCGCCGGCATGCCGGTGCTGCTCGTCACCTATGGCTACAGCGAAGGCATGCCGGTGGACAGCATCGAATGCGACGGGCTACTATCCAGCCTCGTCGATGCGCTTCCGCGCATCCGCTGATTCATCGGACCAACCCGATTCCATCGTGACCCCGAAGCGCATGACTTTCGTACAGGAGTTCCCTGCCGTTCGTATCCCCACCCCCGGTGGATGCGGCGGCCGGTCATGGCTGGGCTGCTGAGCCCCGTCTGAACCTGTCACGAGCAGCCCTCGTGATACCCTCGCGAAAAAGCATCATGTCCTTCCGGAGTCTCCATGACCGAAGCCGAATTCCAGGCCCTGGCCGACCAGGGCTATAACCGCATTCCGGTTACGCTCGAAACCTTTGCGGATCTCGACACCCCCCTCTCTGTTTACCTGAAGCTGGCCAACGCGCCCAACACCTACCTGCTCGAATCCGTGCAGGGCGGTGAGCGTTTCGGCCGCTACTCGATCATCGGCCTTGCCGCGCCGACGCGCATCGAGGTGCATGGCCGCACGGTGCTGCTGCTCACCAATGATCGGCTGGTTGAACGCCGCGATTACGGCGACCCGATCTCCTATGTGGGCGAGTTCATGCAGCGCATCAAGGTGCCGCCGCGGGATCATCTGCCGCGTTTTGCCGGCGGCCTCGTCGGCTGCTTCGGCTACGACACCGTGCGCTACATCGAGCCGCGCCTCGCCAAAACCGAGAAGACCGACGAGCTCGGCACGCCGGACATCCTGCTGCTGTTGTCCGAAGAGATTGCCATCGTCGATAACCTCTCCGGCAAGCTCACCCTGGTGGTGTATGCCGAGCCCGAGGTGCCCAACGCCTACAAGCGCGCCCAGAAGCGCCTGAAGGAGCTGCTTGGCAAGCTGCGCGAGCCGGTCAATGTGCCGGCGGACCAGCGTGCCGCGCCCACCGAGGCGGTGTCGAGCTTCGGGGAAGAGGCCTTCAAGGCCGCCGTGCAGCGGGCCAAGGACTACATCGTCGAGGGCGACATCATGCAGGTGGTGCTCAGCCAGCGCATGAGCAAGCCCTTCGGCGCCTCGCCGATGGCCCTGTACCGGGCGATCCGCAGCCTCAATCCGTCGCCCTACATGTTCTATTTCAACTTCGAGGAATTCCAGGTCGTCGGCGCCTCGCCGGAGATCCTGGTGCGCCTCGAGGACAAGGACGTGACCGTGCGCCCCATCGCCGGCACCCGCAAGCGCGGCGCGACCTACGACGAGGACCAGGCGCTGGAGCAGGAACTCCTCGCCGACGAGAAGGAGCGCGCCGAGCACCTCCAGCTCCTCGACCTGGGCCGTAACGACTGTGGCCGCGTCGCCACCACCGGCAGCGTCAAGGTCACCGAGCGCTTCACCGTCGAGCGTTATTCCCACGTGATGCACATCGTGTCCAACGTCGAAGGCAAGCTCAAGGATGGGCTCGACGCGCTGGCTGTGCTGCGCGCCACCTTCCCGGCGGGCACCGTGTCGGGCGCGCCCAAGCTGCGGGCGATGGAGATCATCGACGAGCTCGAACCCACCAAGCGCGGCATCTACGCCGGCTCGGTTGGCTATCTGGGCTTCCACGGCGACATGGATCTGGCCATCGCCATCCGCACCGCGGTGGTCAAGGACGGCAAGATTCACGTCCAGGCGGGCGCCGGCATCGTCGCCGATTCCGATCCCCAGTCCGAGTGGCAGGAAACCCAGAACAAAGCCCGCGCCATGCTGCGTGCGGCCGAGATCGCCGAAGCCGGCCTCGACACCGCGCTGTGAACACCATGCAAAAGGCCGCCCGCAGGCGGCCTGGTGCAACGCGACGGGCGAGAGGGTCAGAACGCGATGCCGACCTTGGCCTGAACCAGCCAGTTGTCCGCGCCGTGCTGGCCGGTGGCGATCGTCTTGCCGACGGTGTCCTGCCAGCGCGCGCCAAGGCCCAGGTTGAGCTGGCCCATGCGGTAGTCCAGATCGGCGCCGGCCTGCCAGGCGAACATGTCCACGGTGCGGTTGCCCGCGTCGGCCTTCACCCAGCCGATGCCGGGACCGATGCCGAAGGTCACGTCCTTGGCGACGGGGATCGTCCAGCGCGGGTTGAGTTCGACGGTGGTCAGATCAAGCCCGCCCTTGTCGAACTTGTTTACCGACAGCTTGGTGCGCACCACGCCGGTGGGCGTCTGGATCAGGCCGCAGTTCATGGCCAGCTCCAGGCCCCAGGCGTCGCCGCTCTTGGCGTGCTGCGGGTCCATGATGCCGCCGGTCACCGACGCCACGAAGTTCGGGGCGTAGCCCTTGTCGGCAATCGGCAGGAACTGCCAGTCGCCGGCGAAGGCCGGGGCGGTGAGGGCCGAGAGGGCGGCGGCGATCGTCAGGATGCGGGTCGTTTTCATCGTTCTTCCTCGGGTGTTGTTGGAATGTGGCCTCATCTTTCCACACCCGCCGACCGCCTGTCGGTAACCAAGGTTACAAACATTTGCCGGGCCCGCGCCGCGCAGCGCCGGGCCGGCATCAAGTCAGAACAAGCCAATGCGCCCGCCCGGAGCGGCGCCGGCGCCCAGCGAAAGGATGCTCCGTCATGCTGCTGATGATCGACAACTACGACAGCTTTACTTACAACCTCGTGCAGTACTTCGGCGAACTCGGTGCCGACGTGCGGGTGTATCGCAACGACGAGATCACCGTCGAGCAGATCGCCAACCTCAAGCCGGCCCAGATCGTCGTCTCGCCGGGCCCGTGTTCGCCGGCCGAGGCGGGCATCTCGGTGGCGGCCATCCAGGCCTTCGCTGGCAAGATCCCGCTGCTCGGCGTGTGCCTGGGCCACCAGAGCATCGGCGCGGCCTTCGGCGGCAAGATCGTCCATGCCAAGCGGCTGATGCACGGCAAGGTCTCGCCGGTGCATCATCTCGACAAGGGCGTGTTCAAGGGGCTGCCCAACCCGCTCACCTGCACCCGCTATCATTCGCTGGCCATCGAGCGCGAGTCGCTGCCCGACTGCCTCGAAGTGACCGCCTGGACCGATGACGGGGAGATCATGGGCGTGCGCCACAAGACGCTGTTCGTCGAGGGCGTGCAGTTCCACCCCGAATCGATCCTGACCGAGCGCGGCCACGACCTGCTGCGCAATTTCCTCGAACAATCCAAAGCCTGACCGGAGCCGCCATGTCCATCACTGCCCAGGAAGCCCTGCAACGCACCATCGAGCACCGGGAAATCTTCTACGACGAGATGCTGTCGCTGATGCGCCAGATCATGGCCGGCGAAGTCTCGCCGGTGATGACCGCGGCCATCCTCGCCGGCCTGCGCGTCAAGAAAGAGACCATCGGCGAGATCTCGGCGGCCGCCACCGTGATGCGCGAGCTGTCCACCAAGGTCATCGTGCCGCCGCCCAACGATCACTTCCTGGACGTGGTGGGCACCGGCGGCGACGGCTCCCACACCTTCAACATCTCCACCGCGACGATCTTCGTTGCCGCGGCGGCCGGCGCCCGCGTCGCCAAGCACGGTGGGCGCAGCGTCTCCAGCAAGTCCGGCAGCGCCGATGTGCTCGAAAGCCTGGGCGTGAACATCAACCTCAAGCCCGAGCAGGTGTCCGAGTGCATCGCCCGCACCGGCATCGGCTTCATGTTTGCCCCCAACCACCACAGCGCCATGAAGAACGTCGCCCCGATCCGTCGCGAGATGGGCGTGCGCACCATCTTCAACATCCTCGGCCCGCTCACCAACCCGGCCGGTGCGCCCAACACCCTGCTGGGCGTGTTTCACCCCGATCTGGTGGGCATCTGCGTACGCGTGATGGAACGCCTGGGCGCCAAGCACGTGCTGGTGGTGCATGGCCGCGACAGCATGGATGAGGTGTCGCTGGGCGCCTCGACCCTGGTGGGTGAGCTGAAGGACGGCCAGATCCGCGAATACGAGATCCACCCGGAAGACTTCGGCCTCACCATGATGTCGAGCCGCAACCTCAAGGTGGCCGACGCCGACGAATCCAAGGGCGTGCTGCTGGGCGTGCTAGACAACAAGCCGGGTGCCGCCCGCGAGATCGTCGCGCTCAACGCCGGCACCGCGCTGTACACCGCCAATCTGGTGGATTCCATCGGCGAGGGCATCGTGCGCGCCCGCGAGGTGCTGGCGTCCGGCGCCGCCCGGGCCAAGCTCGAGGAATTCGTCGCCTGCAGCAAGTCCTTCGCCTAAGCCGCTCCCATTCAGAGAACCTCCATGTCCGACATCCTCAACAAGATCCTCGCCGTCAAGCACACCGAAGTCGCCGCCGCCCGCGCCGCGGTGTCCGACGCTGCCGTGCGCGAGCTCGCCGCCGCCCAGGCTCCCGCGCGGGATTTCGTCGGCGCGATGCGCGCGAAGATCGCCGCCGGCCGCGCCGCGGTGATCTCCGAGATCAAGAAGGCCAGCCCCTCCAAGGGCGTGATCCGCGCCGACTTCCGCCCCGCCGAGATCGCCGCCAGCTACGAGAAGGCCGGCGCCGCCTGCCTGTCGGTGCTCACCGACCGCCAGTTCTTCCAGGGCGCGCCGGAATACCTCCAGGCCGCCCGCGCTGCCTGCAGCCTGCCGGCCCTGCGCAAGGATTTCCTGGTCGATCCCTATCAGGTGTACGAAGCCCGCGCGATGGGCGCCGACGCCATCCTGCTGATCGCCTCGGCGCTCTCGCTGGCCCAGATGCAGGAGATGGAAGCCATCGCCGAGAGCCTCGGTCTCGGCGTGCTGGTCGAAGTCCACGACGGCGCCGAACTCGACGTGGCCCTCAACCTGCGTACGCCGCTCATCGGCATCAACAACCGCAACCTGCGCACGTTTGAGGTCAGCCTGCAGACCACGCTCGATCTGCTGCCGCGCATCCCCGCCGAACGCATCGTCGTCACCGAATCGGGCATCCTCGCCCCGGCCGACGTGGCCCTGATGCGCGAGCACAAGGTCAATGCCTTCCTGGTGGGCGAAGCCTTCATGCGCGCCGACGATCCCGGTGCCGGCCTCGCCGCCCTCTTTGGCTGACCGATGAGCGACACGCCGGCGCCCGCCGGCGCTGCCCCGCAGGATCAAACCCCGCCGCCGCCCCGCTCGGGCTGGGGGCGGCGGCTTCTGCGCGGGGTGCTCGCGCTGCTGATCGCAGGCATCACCGTGGCCATTGTGCTGGTCGGCTGGCTGGGTGGCACCACCTCGGGCCTTGGGATGCTGGTGGATTTCGTCGCCCGGCTGTCGGGCGGCGTCGTCACCTTCGAGAAGGCCGACGGCTACCTGCTGGGTGATCTGCACCTGGGCCTGCTGCGGGTGCGCACGCCCACGCTGCAGGTGGATGTGCATGACCTGGCCCTCACCTGGAACCCCGCCGCGCTCACCCGCGGCCGGCTCGACATCGCCCGCCTCGCCGCCGCCGACGTGCAGGTGGCCAGCGCTCCCAGCGACGCGCCCTCCACGCTGCCGGGCAGTCTTGAACTGCCCGCCGCCATCGCCATCGACCACTTCCAGATCGGCCGGCTGCAGGTGGGCAAACTCGAAGATGGCAAGCCCGCCGCGCCGGACATCGAATTCACCGCCCTGGCCGGCGCGCTGCAATCCGACGGCCGCCACCACCGGGCGACCGGCCTCAAGGCCACTGCGCCCTTCGGCCAGCTGGCCGCCGACGCCGAGCTCGACGGCCAGCGACCTTTCCCCCTCAAGGCCAGCGCCAGCCTCGCCACCCGCCACGCCGACGAAGCCTGGACGGTAAGCGCCAAGGCCGGCGGCGACCTGCAGAAGCTGCTGCTGGATGCCACCATCGCCGGGGCCGGTGTTGATGGCACGGCCGCCATCGTCGCCACGCCCTTTGCCAGCCTGCCGCTGCAATCGGCCAAGGCCCACCTCACCGGCGTCGACCCGAAGCGCTTCCACCCGGACGCGCCCACCGCCACCCTCGACATCGACGCCGATCTCGTCCCGTCCGCCGCCACCGACAAGCCCACAGCCACCGACTGGGTGGTGAGCGGCCCGGTGCGCATCGTCAACCGCGCCCCCGGCACTTACGACGCCGGCGCGCTGCCGGTCGAATCCCTCGCCACCGCTCTGCGCTGGGCGGGCGGCGAATTGGCGCTGGCCGACATTGATCTGCGCCTGCCGGGTAACGGCCGCGCCGAAGGCTCGGCCCGCTGGCAGGCGCCCAAGCCCGGCACGGGCAACGAGCCCGCCGCCGGTTTCGGCAAGGTCGACGCCGAACTGCGCATCAGCAATCTCGACGCCCGCAAGCTCGACAAGCGCGCCGTCACCACCCGAATCGCCGGCCGCATCGACGCCGACGCCGACGCCGAGGCGCAGACCGTCCGCGCCGATCTCCGCGACCCGCAGCTCGCCCTGCGCCTCGACGCCCGCCACGCTGCCGGCCTCGTCACCATCGACAAGCTCCTCGCCACCGCCCGCGCCGCCCGGCTGGAGGCTACCGGCAAGCTGGCGCTGGATGCCGCCGGCGCCTTCGAGGCCACCGGCCGGCTCGACCGCTTCGACCCCCGCGCGTTCGTGACCACCGCGCCCACCGCCGACCTCAACACCCGCTTCACCCTCAAGGGCAAGCGCGCGCCGCACCTTGCCGGGCGGCTCGATTTCGATCTGGCGCCCAGCACCCTCGAAGGCAAGCCCCTGGCCGGCCGCGGCGTGCTGGCGGTCGAAGGCACGCGCCTCGCCGATGCCGACGTGGCCCTCACCCTGGCCGGCAACCGGCTCGTCGCCAAGGGCCGGTACGGCAAGCCCGGCGATGCCCTCGACCTGAACCTCGACGCCCCGGCGCTCGCCGCCCTCGGCCACGGCCTGGGGGGCAAGCTGCACCTGACCGGTGTGCTCCGGGGCAGCATCGATCACCCGGCGGGGGATTTCGAACTCACCGCCGAGCAACTCGCCGTCGGTGGCATCCGCATCGACGCCGCCAACGGCCAGGGCCGCATCGCCGAGGGTAGGAACGGCAGCATCGCCGTGGCCCTGTCGGTGGCCGGCCTGCGCACGCCGGCCAAGGACGGCAGCGTCGGCGACGCGCTGCTGCGTCGGGCGAGCTTCGTCTTTGATGGCACCCGCGCCGCCAACACCGCCCGGCTGGAGGCCTACGCCAATGGCTCCACCTCCGTCGTCGCCACCCTGGCCGGGGCGCTCTCCGATGGCCCCCGCTGGCAGGGCCGGCTCGATAGCTTCCAGCTGCGCGGCGACGATCGCCTCACCCTTGCCGCGCCGGCGCCCCTGCTGCTGTCCGCCGACGAGATCACCCTGGGCGCGGCCGAAGTGCGCGGCGTGGCCGGCGGGCGTTTCCGGCTCGACGAAACCCGCTGGCAGGCCCGGCATCTGGTCGCCCGGGGCAGCGTCAGCGGCGTGCAGGTCGGGGTGAATCTCGATCCGGCCACCCGAAAGGTGCAGTCCCGCGGCAACTCGCTGCAGATCGGCGGCGAATGGAACGTGGACATCGGCGAGCAGGTGAATGGTCTCGTGCGCGTCTTCCGCGAAAGCGGCGATCTTGAACTTCAGGGCGATTCGCCGGTGCAGCTGGGGCTGGACGAGCTGCAGCTCACCGTGAGCGCCGCGTCCAACCGCATCGCCTTCGGCTTTTCGGCCCACGGCAGCCGGCTGGGCAGCGCATCGGGCGCCGGCACTGCGCTGGCCGAGCGCACCGCCGACGGCACCGTGCGGCTGGTGCCCGGCGCGCCCCTGTTGGGCTCTGCGCGGCTCGACATCCCCTCCATCGCCTGGGCCGGCCCGCTGGCCGACCAGAACCTCAAGACCGACGGCAGCCTGAAGGGCGAATTTTCCCTCGCCGGCACCCCGGCCAGCCCCGAAGCCGCCGGCCGCATCCGGGGCGACAAGCTCTCCTTCGTGATGGCCGACCAGGGCCTGCACCTGTCGGGCGGCACCCTGCAGCTCGACTTCAACCGCGACCGGCTCAATCTCGAGGAATTCAGCTTCGTCTCGCCCAACCGGGTCAAACCCCGCGAAGGGCGCATCGACCTGGCCCGGCTCACTGCCACCCCGGGCACCCTCAAGGCCAAGGGGCAGGTGCAGCTCGCCACCGGCGAAGGCCATTTCGATTTCCGCGCCGACCGCCTGCCGCTCCTTCAGCGGGTCGATCAGTGGCTGGTGCTGAGCGGCGAGGGCGAGCTCGCCACCGGCTGGAATTCCGCCCACCTCAAGGGCCGGCTGGCTGCCGATGCGGGCTTTGTCGAACTCTCCCGCACCCCACCGCCCAGCCTGGGCGAGGACGTGGTGGTGCTCGACCCCGCGCGAGGTGCCAAGGCCCAGGCCAGCCCCTTCAGCATGTCGGTCGATCTGGCCATCGGCCTGGGTGACGCCCTCTACGTGCGCGCGCTGGGCCTCGACACCCGTCTCGCCGGCGACCTGCGGCTCACCTCCGGCCCCGGCCGCCCCCTGGCCGCCACCGGCACCATCACCACCGTGGGCGGGGTGTATGAAGGCTATGGCCAGAAGCTCAGCATCGAAAAAGGCATCATCACCTTCAACGGCCCGGTGGCCAATCCGGGCCTCAACGTGGTGGCGCTGCGCAAGGGCCTCACCGTCGAGGCCGGCGTGGGGATCACCGGCACCGCCCGCCGGCCGCTGGTGCGGCTGGTGTCGGAGCCCAACGTGCCCGACCCCGAGAAGCTCGGCTGGATCGTCCTCGGCCGTCCGCCCGATCAAGGCTCCGGCGGCGAAATGGCCCTGCTGCTGCCTGCGGCCCAGGCCCTGCTGGGGGATTCGGGCTCCGGCATGTCGGCCGGCCTGGCCCGGGCCCTGGGTTTCGACGAAATCTCGTTTGGCTCGAGCGTCGACAGCCGCAGCCGCGTGCAGACCAGCAGCGTCGCCACCGGCAGCGTCACCGGCACGGCGTCCAGCGCCTCGTCCAGCAACATCGACAGCGTGCCCGGGCAGGTCATCACCATCGGCAAGCGCCTCTCCGCCCGGGCCATGCTCTCCTTCGAGCAGAGCATCTCGGGCACGTCGAGCATCGTCAAGCTCACCTACCAGCTCACCCGCCGCATCGCCGTCATCGGCCGGGCGGGCAGCGAAAACGCGCTGGACGCGGTGTTCACGCTGTCGTTCAAGTAGGCGGCGCACGCGGTCAAGGCCAAGCTGAAGCGCCTTGCCGTCCAAAACCCCTTGCGCGATCCGTTCGCGCTGGGCTTTCGGGGTCTTGACGCAAATCATTGCCCGCTCGGACGGCATCAGGCCAGATGCATGATCTGACCCCGTGGAGGCTCGCCTGATGTCCGATCAACTCACGCCCTGTCGCATTTCTGTCGGCACGATCCTCTCGGCGGTTTCAAAGGGCTGGGCGGCGTATCGGCGGTGTCTGGTGCCGGCGGCGGGGTTTGCAGGGGTGTTCATGCTGATCGGCGTGGGCATCTTCGGGGCGCTGGCCCACTTTGGCCTGTCGGCAATGATGTTGCCTTTTGCCGGCGGCTTTCTGCTGGTGGGGCCGGCGGTGCTGGCAGGGTTCTTTGCCTTGCGGCGGGCTGTCGCCGCGGGGCGTGGTGCGGGCTTTGCCGATGTGCTGTCGGGCTTTCGGCAGGCGCCGAGGGGTTTGTGGGGGCTGGCGGCGGCGTGCAGCCTGCTCCTGCTGATCTGGCTCACCGACGCGGCCACGGTGTATAGCTTCATGATCGGCGCGAGTACGCCGGACGCGGCCCAGGTGGCGCGCTTTCATGCGTGGACCAGCCTGATGGGCGCGGTGCTGGCGTTCATCGTCTTCAACATCTCCGCTTTTGCGGTGCCCCTGCTGTTCGATGGCCGGGCGCAGCTGGTGGGCGCGGTGACGGCCAGCGTGCGAGGGGTGTTCGCCAACCCCGGGTCGATGCTGGTGTGGGCGGTGCTGCTGGCGGGGGCGATCATCGCCACCATCCTGTTTCCGCCGCTCCTGCTGGTGTCGCTGCCGTGCCTCGCGTTTGCGTCGGATCTGCTTTATCTTCAGGTCTTTCCGCCGGCCGGGGGCTGAGCGGAGCCCCAGCCTGGAGAGACAACAATGAGCGAAAAGACGAACGAGGTCGCCATTCTGGCGGGCGGCTGCTTCTGGTGCATCGAGGCGGTGTTCCTCGATGTGGCGGGGGTGAGCGCGGCCCAGTCCGGCTATATCGGCGGCCATCTGGATGCGCCCAGCTACGAGCGGGTGTGCGATGGCGACACCGGTCACGCCGAGGCCGTGCGCATCGAGTTCGATCCGGCGGTGATCGGCTATTCCGATCTGCTCGACATCTTCTTCGCGATCCACGATCCGACGACGCCCAACCGCCAGGGCAATGATGTGGGCACCCAGTATCGGTCGGCGATCTTCACCACCAGCCCGGAGCAGGACGCCATCGCCCGGGCCAAGATCGAGCAGCTGGCCCTCGAGGGCGAGTTTGATGCACCCATCGTCACCGAGGTCGAGCCCGCCGGCACCTTCTGGCCGGCCGAGCCCTATCACGACAACTACTTTGCCCGTAACGGCCGCCAGCCCTACTGCCAGTTTGTGGTGGCGCCCAAGGTGGCCAAGTTTCGCAAGGCTTTCGCGGGGCGTCGCAAGGGCGGGTGAGCCGGGCGCAGCACGGGGATGAACGCCAGCCGTCGCGGCCGCGCAGCGGGTGATGGTTTCAGCCGGCACTGCATCGATGGACTCCCTCTGGCAACATCAGCCACGAGCGACAGCCTTGATTCGTCAAGGATGCGCCTACGGACCAAACATAATCCTTGCAATAATTGAGACGATCGGTCTAATATTGGCTCATGGAGATACAGCATCCCGTTGCCCGTAGGCGCGGCCGCCCGCCGAAGCGGCCCGATGAGACGCTCGAAACGCGAGAGCTATTGATTCGCGCCGGGCTGGAGGCGCTGACCGAAAAGGGGTTCTCGGCGACGGGTATCGATGAAGTGCTCAAGCGGGTAGGTGTGCCCAAGGGTTCCTTCTATCACTATTTCGAGAGCAAGGAGGCCTTCGGGGCGGAGCTGATTGATCGGTATGCGAGCTATTTTGCTTACAAGCTCGACCGCCATTTCAACGATCAATCCAGGAAGCCGCTCGATCGTCTATCGGCCTTTGTCGAAGACGCCCGCGGTGGAATGGCGCGGCACGATTTCCGTCGTGGCTGCCTGATCGGTAACCTCGGTCAGGAGATGGCGGCCCTGCCGGAAAGTTTCCGGGCGCGGCTCAACGCGGTGTTTTGCGACTGGGAGCGGCGCTTGGCGTGCTGTCTCGAAACCGCGAAAGAGGCGGGCGAAATCCCCGCCGTCGTGGACTGCGCGCAGCAGGCCACCTTTTTCTGGATCGGCTGGGAAGGTGCGGTCCTTCGCGCCAAGCTCGAACGTAGTGCCAAGCCTCTGGAAATCTTTGCTCGCGGATTTTTTGCCGGGCTGCAGAGGCCCTGATTTTTTTAAGTTTTTGTAGACGATCGGTCTAAATTTCGAGGAGCGAAAAATGTTCAAAGGTATTCTGATTGAGAAGGATGAAGCCGGCTATCGCGCCAACATCAAGGACATTGACGAAGGGCAGTTGCCCGATGGAGATGTCACCGTCCGCGTCAGTCATTCCACGCTCAACTACAAGGATGGCCTTGCCATCACTGGCAAGGGGCCGGTGGTTCGACGCTTTCCGATGGTGCCCGGCATCGATCTGGTCGGCGTCGTCGAATCGAGTACGCACCCGGAGTACAAGGCCGGAGACAGTGTGCTGCTGAATGGATGGGGTGTCGGCGAGGGGCACTGGGGCGGACTGGCCCAGAAGGCGCGTCTGAAGGGTGACTGGCTGGTGCCATTGCCCGAGCAGTTTTCCCCGCAGCAGGCCATGGCGATCGGCACGGCAGGCTATACCGCCATGCTCTGCGTGCTGGCACTGGAGCGCCACGGTGTGACGCCCGCGCACGGCGAGATTCTGGTCTCCGGCGCCGCGGGTGGCGTCGGCAGCGTGGCAACCGCAGTGCTGGCGAAGCTGGGTTATACGGTGGTCGCTGTCAGTGGGCGGACAGAGGAGGCGGACTACCTGAAACACCTGGGTGCAAGCGAAGTGCTCAATCGCGCGGAGTTTGGGACGCCAGGCAAGCCGCTGGGTAAGGAGCGCTGGGCCGGTGCGGTTGATGTCGTCGGCAGTCATACGTTGGCGAATATCTGCGCCACCACCAGATATCGCGGTGTGGTCACGGCATGTGGACTTGCAGGGGGAATGGATTTCCCGGCTACGGTCGCGCCGTTCATCCTGCGTGGTGTGACACTCGCCGGTATCGACAGCGTGATGTGCCCGCGCCCCGATCGCCTTGAGGCGTGGCGACGCCTGGGTGTCGACCTTGATGTTTCCAAGCTGGAGATGATCAGCACCGAGATCTCGTTAAGCGATGCAATTCCCACGGCGTCGAAGCTCATCAATGGCGAGATTCGCGGCCGCGTGATCGTGGACGTCAATCGCTGACAGAGGGTGGCTGGCCTTCGCGGATCGCCGGTGTGGTAGGTTCAACCTGACGTTGCCCGCGCGTAGCGGTGAGCGGTCGTTGATGGGAATTTTCAAGTCATTGGGCGAAACCCTAAACCTTATCGCGTCATCTGATGATTGATAGAATCCGCCGTTCATCAAACAGGAGCGTTCCATGACTCAAGTAACCACGGCGAGCGGCCTCGTCATTGAAGATACCCAGGTTGGCACCGGCGCCGAAGCCGTTGCGGGCAAGAACGTCCAGGTGCATTACACCGGCTGGCTGACCGACGGCACCAAGTTCGACTCCAGCAAGGATCGCAACGACCCGTTCGTGTTCCCCCTCGGCGGCCGTCGCGTGATCGCCGGCTGGGACGAAGGCGTGCAGGGCATGAAGGTGGGCGGTACCCGCAAGCTGACCATTCCGCCCCAGCTGGGCTACGGCGCGCGCGGCGCTGGCGGCGTGATCCCGCCGAACGCCACGCTGGTGTTCGAGGTGGAACTGCTGGCCGTGCTGTAATCCAGCTGCACCTTGCTGCAAACACAACGGGCGCCACTGGCGCCCGTTGTGTTTTGTGGCGCGGAGCGAGGAAGGCAAGTCGTGAAGGGCGTTCAGGGGGCGGGCTTGCGCTGGCGCAAAGCGGCGGCACGGGCGCCTGTGTAAGCTGGAGATGATGCTGATCGGGTTATTGACGGGCAACCATCTGAAAGGGGAGAGCCATCATGTCAATGCTGAAGCGAGCGCGGGTGGCGGTGCTGGCGGCTTTACTGGCGTCTGGCGTGCCGCTGGCTGGGGCCCAGAGCCCGGCATGGCAGGTGCTGCAGCGGGATGCCATGGCCAGCTACCAGCAGGGCGATTTCGAGGCCTCGCGCCGCAAGGCGCTGGAAGCGCTCGATCTGGCCGAGAAGGAGGGCGGCCAGGAAAGCCCACCTGTGTTTGCCAGCCTGCAGGTGCTGGGCCCGGCGCTGCTGTCGCTGGGACGGCTGGACGAGGCGGAGGTGGTGCTGAAGCGGAGTGTTGTCCTGGTGGAGAGGGCGGCGGGGCCCGACTCTCCGTTGCTGGCCCAGCCGCTGGTGCACCTGGCCGGGGTGAAAATGCAGCGGGGGCAGGCGGCCGAGGCGGTGGCCCTGACCCAGCGGGCCCGGGGCCTGATCGAGCGGGACGGCGGGGCCACGTCGCTGCAGATGGCCGAGGCGCTGGATGTGCAGTCGAACGCCCTGGCGCGGCTGGAGCGGCATGAGGAGGCCGAACAGGGCTACCGGCAGGTGGTGAGACTCGTCGAGGCCTTGCGCGGTGCGGATGGCGGCGATCTGGCCTACGCGCTGGTCGGCCTGGGCCGGGAGCAGATCGCCCTGGGCCACAACGCCGATGCCGAGGCCACCATCGAGCGCGCGGTGACGATTGGCGAGCGGCAGTTGGGAGCCGAACACCCGGTTGTGGGGCTGGCGCTCACCGCGCGGGCCAAGCTCCGGCTGGCGCAGCTGCGTTTTCGGGAGGCCGACCTCGACGCCCAGCGGGCGCTGGCGATCGAAGAGAAGACTACCGGTGGCGGCAACGCGACGAGCGTGGAGGTGCTGGGGCTGGCTTTGAGCGCGGCCTCGGGCAGCGGCGACCAGCCCCGCGCGGAGAAGCTCGCCCAGCGCCTGCTGGCGGCAAGCGAGCAGGCTGCGGGGCCAGATTCGACGCTGGTGGCGAGCGCGCTCAACAATCTGGCGACGGTGTATCGGGCCCAGCGCCGTTACGACGAAGCTCATCAGCTTTACGAGCGCGCCCTCGGGATTGTGGCGGCCAGGGAGGGCAAGAATTCGCCGGAATACGGGCGGATGCTCAACAACCGCGCCTTTCTGTATGGCGCGCAGAACCGCCACCGGGAGGCGGAGGTGCTGTTCCGGGAGGCGCTGGAGGTGTTCAGGCGCAGCCCCCTTGCCACGCCGCCGATGATTGCCGCGGCCGAGATCAACCTGTGCGGCAATCTCGCTGAGCAATCGCGCCCGGCCGATGCGGAGGCGGTGTGCAGGATGGCGCTGGCCCGCTGGATCGAGGTGGCGGGTGAGGACAGCCTGCAAGTGGCCAACGTGCGCTTCCAGCTGGCCGGTTTGCGGGTGGCCCAGGGAGACGATGCCGGGGCGCTGGCGCTCAACCGGCAGGTACAGGCCACGGCGGAGCGCTACGTAGCCGAGGCGCCGGACTTCATGGTGGCTGCGCTGACCCAGCTGGCCGAGCTGGAACGCAAGGCGGGCCGCACCGCTCAGGCCGAGGCGGCCGCGAAGCGGGCGGCGGAGATCCGCTCCGGCCTGCCCCGCTGAGGCGCCGCGGCCTCAGTCTTCGGTGAGGAGCGTCAGGCTGTCCTTCCCGTAGGCCTCGAGCTCGCGATCGCCCACGCCGGAGATGGCGGCCAGCGCGATGATGCGGTCGGGCCGGCGGCGGGCGATGTGGCGCCGGCCGTCCCCGTTGCGGTCGAGGCGCTGAAAGCCGGATCGATCGGGCCCGTGATCCCGGCACACCTGGGCGTCGGCGGCTGGCGAGGCGGGCGGGTCGGGAGCATCGGCGGCATTCTGGAGCGATTCCCGACCATATGGCGCAAGCGCATCGTGCGTGCAGGTGATCCGGACGCTCAGTCGGGGCGTGCCGGTGCCAGCTGCAGCACGGCCTCGAGGAGGGCATCGGCGCTGATCGGCTTGTGCAGCAGCCGCACGCCGCCAGCCATGGCTTCGCGCAGACGGTCGGGGGCGGTGTCGCCGGTCATCAGGATCACCGGCGGCCGGCGCTGCAGGAACGCCCGGATGGCGTCGAGGGCCTGGTGCCCGGTGCGATGCCCGCGCAGGCGGTAGTCGGTGATGACCACCGCCGGTTCGAAGTCGTGCAGGCAGTCGATGGCGGCGGCTTCGGATTCGGCTGTCCGGCAGTCGCAGTTCCAGCTTTCCAGCAGCGCGCGCATGGCGCACAGGACGGTCTGGTCGTCGTCGATGACGAGCACCCGGAGCCGTTGCAGATCCCGGGGCTGGTCCGTCGTGGCGGCGGCCGGCCATGGCGGGCTGGGCGCGTCGGCGTGGCACGGGATGGCCACCCGGAACACCGATCCGCGTCCGGGCCGGGATGCGAGGCTGAGCGCCAGATCCATGGTCCTGACCAGCTGGCGGACGATGGCGAGCCCCAACCCGAGCCCGTGGCGCCGGTCGCGCTCGGGATTCCCGAGCTGGTGGAAGGCCTGGAAGATCGCCTCGTGCTGGGACGAGGGAATGCCGATCCCGGTGTCCCACACCTCGATCACCGCCAGCCCCGCCCGGGGCCGTCGGCAGGCGATGAGGAGGCCGCCGCACTCGGTGTAGCGGACCGCGTTGGCGATCAGGTTGCGCAGCACGAGCTCCAGGAGGCTTGGGTCGGTGTGGCAGATGGCGGGCGTGTCCCGCAGGCGGAACACCAGCTGTTTCTGTTCGGCCTGGGGGGCGAACTCGGCTTCGAGCTTGCGGAGCATCGGCTGGAGCGGGAAGGGCTGCGGATTGGCCTCGATCACGCCTGCTTCCAGGCGGGAGAAGTCGAGCAGGGTGTTGAGCATCTCGCCGGCGGCCCGGGCGGCGCCGTCCATGTGGGTCAGCAGGTCGGTCTGGCCCTCGTCCAGCGGGGTGCGGCGGAGCGAGGCGATGAACAGCCCCAGGGCGTGCAGCGGCTGGCGCAGGTCGTGACTGGCCGCCGCCAGGAAGACCGACTTGGCGCGGTTCGCCTCTTCGGCGCGCAGGGTTTCGGCGCGCAGCTGCTCGACGAGCTCCAGGTTCTCGAAACGCAGGAGGATGGAGCGGCGGGCGACCAGCGCGTAGTTGCGGGCGAACACCGTGAGCACCAGCAGGTACAGCGGGATGCCGATCCACAGCCACAGGTAATGGGCGCCGCCGGCAACGAGCACGTAGGCCCAGACCGGCAGGATTGCGGGGAAGAAGAACCCGATGGCGACCGGCAGGCATGGGGAGAAGATCGACAGGGCCGCGGCGCTCATGCCGGCGATCAGGGCCAGGGCGGAGACCACCGACGGGGGCGACTCCAGATCCATGTACACACAGCCGGCGAAGCCCCACAGGCTGCCGAGCACGATCAGCAGCGCGGTCATCCACCGGGCGTAGTCCTGGGCACCTGCCGGCGTGACCCGTGCCGGGTTGCGCCTCCGCCACAGGTGACCGAAGGCGCAGGCGAGGCCCATCGCGGCGCACCACAGCCCGACATGGGCCGGCCCGCCGGACAGCAGGACGGCGCTGCCGAGGAGCACTGAGGCGAGGAAGCAGCCGAGCATGGCGATGCCGAAGCTCTGGTCGATCAGCGCCATCCCAGCGGCCAGCAGGTGGGGGGCGTCTAGGCGCAGGGGCGAGGTCATGGCGTCTGGCGAAGGAGCCCGCGGCGCTGGGCTTCCAGCACCGCCTCGATCCGGCTCGCCACGTTGAGGTGGGCGAGGATGGCGGCCACATGGACCCGCACGGTGTTCTCGGCCAGCCCCAGGTGACGGGCGATCACCTTGTTCGAGCGCCCCAGGCCGAGGTGGTGCAGGACTTCCAGCTGGCGTGGCGTGAGCGGGCCAGGCGAGGCCAGACGGCCCGCGGCGCGCGGTGTGGCACTGGGCGGTGGGGTCTGGAGGCACTGGGCGATGCTGGCTTCGATCTGCTCCGGCGTTGCCGATTTGGACAGGAAGCCGGATACGCCATAGCGGGTCGCCATCTCGGGCGTCCAGGCCTCGGTGGTGCCTGACACGACGATGATCCGCGCCGCCGGGAAATGCCGGTGGAGCACCTGCGTCCCTTCCAGCCCGCTCAGGCCGGGCAGCTGGAGGTCGAGCAGGATCAGGTCGATGGCGGTGCGGCCGTGCTGCTCGACGGCCTCCATGACCGAGCCGGCTTCGAGGATGTCGGACGTTGGCAGGGTGTCGCCCAGCAACAGGCGCAGGCCGGTGCGGAAAAGGGTGTGGTCGTCGATCAGGAGCAATCGGTAGTGCTGCATCAATGGATTCTCCTCGCGCGGAGCCGGGGGCGCGGCGCTACAGGGACAGTGGGGAGGGAAGGGGAAGAACGCGCGACCGGGGATCGGAAAGGGCGGCAATGGCCGCCGCCTCTAGTCGGGAAGGACTAGCCGTAGTCAATCCGGATTATGGCGGTTTTGGCTGATGACGTGAATACTCTTTTGGCATTGGCAGGGCGCTGTGATGCAGCAGCCATGCGCATGAAGCCTCAGGGCCAGGTGAGCGACAGGGTGTGTCGCACAACTCAACACGTCACGAAAGGAAATGGACATGGTTTCGGAATCCGGTCAGGTGGAAAAGTACTATCAGTTCGCCGAGTGCCTCAACGACGGCGGTTTTGTGATGGATTTCGAGGTGTACCGGGGCGATGTCGCCGGCCGCCTCGATGGTGCGGGGGAGAACTGGAACAGCGGGCGTTATCCGATCGGGCAGCGGCGGAAGATCGATCTGGGCACCCTGCGTTTCAACGGCCAGCCGCCCGAGGTGGGCGACAGCCTGCAGATCTTCGTCCGCGTCGTGGCTGGCGTGGATAAGCGCGGGCCGAGTTTCCTGTACGCGCCGAACGGCCACACCGCGGTACAGCGCGCGGCCGGCACGACCCTCTTCTATGGCATTGACCTGCTGTGAGCGGCGCCATGATCGAGATCAGTAGCGGCACCGATACGGAGTGGTTCCGGGTTCACCCGAACATGGAAGTGCAGTTCGGCCTGAACATGGCCGACGCGCTGGCGAAGCCCCGGAATCAGGATGCCACCCTGCGCATGATGACGGATGTCCGCCTGAGCGCCGGCGGAAACGCGGCGGTGGAGGGGCGGTTGTTTCCCCATGCGGTCATCGCGCCGGCCAATGCGGCCCTGTCGATCCGGATCCGCTGTGCGGCGAAGGTGGGCTTCGGCTTCTCCATCCGCAGCAACGCCGAGACCGTCGTCGACAAGCTCTACGCGGTCGATCGCGTAGACGAGAACGGGATGATGACGGCCACGATCCGGCGCTATCAGTCCTCGTCCGACCTGCTCACCATCGACTCGGCGCGTGCCCGGATCGACGGTGGCGTGTCGACCGCTGAGGCGATGGCGCACTGGAGCTGCGACATCGAGGCGTGGCCCGTCCTGCAGTATCTGGATCCCATCTCGGGGCGCGTCTACGACGAGCGGCATCCGCGCAATCTCACCGCGCCACCTGCACCCCCGGTGCGCCAGGCGGCGCCGCCGCTCGCCGACGGGCTGGGCATGGCGACGGCGTCGTCGGGGGTGGGGGCCGGTGGTCTGTGGCGGGACGAGGGCGCGGAGCAGGTCTTCGAGCGCATCCAGGTGCAGAAGGAGAGCCCGCAGGAGCGGTTCGGGGTGTTGCATGTCACTTTCCTGGTGGCGCGCTGATGCCGGCGCAATGCCGGATTTCGGGGAAAAGCGGATATGACCAAGATTAGCGTCAAGATCATCAACGAGACGGATTCGACCAGGAACACCGTCCTGCAGTTCGAACGGACCCAGAGCCTCCAGGACGTGCGCGCCCAGCTGGTGAAGGAGCAGCTGATGAAGGACGGCGACGTCTTTCTCAGCGACGGCTTCGCGGTCGTGAAGGATAGCGAGGCGGGCACCCAGATCGAGAGCCTGCTGGCCACGAAGGACGCGACGGAGCTGCGGCTCTCGATCCGGACGAGTGCGGCGGATCTGCCGCCGGCGATGTACTCCTTCCAGCGCAAGAGCGAGGGCGGCAAGCGCGCGTTCAAGCTGAAGCCCACCCTCACGCTGGCCGAGGTGCGCACCGCGCTGGGCGCCTGGCTGGGGACGGAAGACCGCTTCCTCGGGCGTGACGGCAGCGAGATCGCCGTGGCCGAGGAAGGCGACTGGGCGCTGAAGGACATCGCCAGCGCCGAAGGCGTGGTGGCCGTGCAGGACGCGGTGGCGGCCAAGCCCCAGGAGGCGCGGCCCTTCACCTTCACCCGCAGCTTCGACGAGGAGAGCAAGTCCCTCAAGCTCAAGCCCGAGGACACCCTGGCCGCGGCGCGGACCGCGCTGGGGGCGTGGATCCAGAAGGACGACCACTTTGCCGACAAGGCCGGCGGCAAGGTGGCGCCGGATCAGGAGGCGGGCTGGACGCTGGGCGATGTCGAGGCGGAGAAGGGCGGTGTGCGGATCCTGTCGGCCAAGTCCGGCAAGCCGTCGGTACGCCCCGGGCAGCCGGGCACGCCGTCCTTCATCGATACCACCCGTCGCCCGCCGGCCTGGGGCCTGCCCGACGAGGGCTCGCCGCCCGATCTGCTGAAGGAGCTGGAGGTGCAGCTCAATGGTGCCGAGGTGGAGGTGCCGGAGCTGTTTACAAGCCTGAGCCTGGAGCAGGTCAAGGCGCTCTACACGATGCTCTACCTCAACCGGGGGCTGTACATCGGGCCGAACCCGCTCGACATGGATTTCACGCGGCGCTCGGACGATGCGCCGGTGGAGTACATCCACGAGAACCGCATCATGCGTTCGGCGCCGCCCAACTATTCGGCCTGCAGCGTGACCACGGCGACCGCAAGCCGCATCCTTAACGAGTTCCGCCAGCGCAGCGTCCATGCCGCCAAGGCCTCGGGGAGCTACGCCGGTTGCGGGATCGCAGCCGAGTTCCGGCACGACCTGGAAAAGCTCCAGCGTCAGGAGACCACGGACATCTTCCTGACCAACCAGACGCTGGTGCCCAAGGTGGTCCTGCTCTTCGACAGGGAGGCCGATCTGCGCTGTGCGCCGCGTTTCCAGGCGGCGGTCGAGAAGGTCTTCGAGACCTACACCTCGCTGCCCCAGCAATACGAGGCGCTGCATCGGGATGTGTTCAGGAGGTTCGGCTATTTCTACCCCTGCCGCGTGACGGTGGGCGGCAAGCTGCAGCGGAGCATGGTTGCGAAGTCGAACGCGAAGAGCGACCAGGAAAGCCTGTTGAACGAGTTCAACTTTGCGGCGAACGGCGAGTTCGAGACCGATTCCGGCAAGGCCAAGTTCGATGTGGGCTATTCGTACAGCGACCTTAGCCAGAGCAAGCACAACACGCTCATGCAGCTCAAGGAGCAGCAGATGATCTCCATGGGTGGCAGCTCGAGCCTGGCGCTGGACCCGAAGGATCTGGCGAAGTGGACGGGCAGCGTGGCTTCGGTGAAGTTCTGGGCGGTCATCAACAACGCCGATCTCGTCCCGGTGCTGTGCTTCCTGCCCGACGCCCTGGCCCAGCGCTGCGCCACGGTCATCGAGGAGCAGGCCCGCTCGGCCGTCACCGCCCGCTACACGGTGATGGACATGACGGCCTTTGCCCAGGTGATCTCCTCGAAGGCTTTCGAGGCGCTGATCTGATCGCCTGCCCGTTTTATATCCCGCCGCAGCGATGCGGCAATTCACTGGAATCCGATTCCAGACCTATTCGAGGAGTGAAATGATGACGACCATAACCTTGATCCAGGCCGCCAAATGCGGTGCCGAAGGCATTGCGCAGATGACCGCCCGAGTGACCGACAAGAAGACGGGGGAGGTGCGCAACCTGCAGCTGTCGGATCTGAAGAACGGACCGCTGGCGTTCCTGTGTACAAACTCCGTGACGGCTCTTGCCGGCGCCCGTGAGGTGGAGATTACCTACAACGCCAATTACGGGTCGGGTCACCAGACCATCCAGGTGAGCTCGGTGATCAGCTGATCCGTCTGGTCTGCCCCGCGCCCCGTGCGGGGCATGAAAAAGCCGCCAAGCCGTGAAGGCCTGGCGGCTTTTGTCTTGCTGGCCTGACTTCAGGCGCCTTACCCGACCTCGGCCAGCAGCGTGATGATGTCCTGCCCGTAGGCGTCGAGCTTGCGGTCGCCCACGCCGGAGATGGTGGCCAGCGCGAGGATGCTGTCGGGGCGGCGGCGGGCGATGTCGCGCAGGGTGGCGTCGTGGAAGATCACGTAGGCCGGCACGTTGCGCTCCTTGGCGGTGCTGGCGCGCCAGGCGCGCAGGCGGTTGAGTAGCTCGGCTTCCTCGCCGGTGGCCTCGGGCCAGTCGGCGCTGCGGCGGGTGCCGTCCTTCTTCTTTTTGGTCGGGCTGGGGTCGACGCGCAGGGTGAAGCCCGCCTCGCCGCGCAGGATCGGCCGCGCGGCCTCGGTGAGGGTGAGGGCGCCGTAGCGCTCGTGATCCACCGCCAGGGCGCCGTGGGCCACGAGCTGGCGGATCAGCGTGCGCCAGCCCTTGTCGTCGAGCTCGGTGCCGATGCCGAAGGTGCTCACCTGGTCGTGCTGCCACTTCTTGACGTTGTCGGTGGCCTTGCCGATCAGCACGTCCACCACGTGGGCGGCGCCGAAGCGGCTGCCGGTGCGGAACACACACGACAGCGCCTTGCGGGCCGATTCGCTGGCGTCGCGCACTTCCGGCGGGTTCAGGCAGGTGTCGCAGTTGCCGCAGGGGGCCGAATCTTCGTCGAAGTAGCCGAGCAGGCGCTGGCGGCGGCAGCCGGTGGTCTCGCACAGGCCCAGCAGGGCGTCGAGCTTGGCGGTGGCGACGCGCTTCACCTCGTCGCTGGCCTCGCCTTGATCGATGAAGCGGCGCTGCTGAACCAGATCGGCCACGCTGTAGGCCATCCAGGCTTCGGCGGGCTGGCCGTCACGGCCGGCGCGGCCGGTTTCCTGGTAGTAGCCCTCGATGGAGCGGGGCAGATCCAGGTGAGCCACGAAGCGCACGTCGGGCTTGTCGATGCCCATCCCGAAGGCGATGGTGGCGACCATCACGATGCCGTCTTCGCGCAGGAAACGGTCCTGGTTGATCGCCCGCTCGTCGGCGCCCATGCCCGCGTGGTAGGGCAGGGCGGCGATGCCTTTCTCCTGCAGCCAGGCGGCGGTCTCGTCCACTTTCTTGCGGGACGAGCAATACACGATGCCGGCCTCGCCCAGGTGGCCGTCCTTGATAAAGGCGAGCAGCTGGGCACGGGGGTTGTCCTTGGGGACGATGGTGTAGCGGATGTTGGGCCGGTCGAAGCTGGAGACGAACTCGCGCGCATCCAGCAGACGCAGGCGCTCGGCGATCTCGCGGCGGGTCTGGGCGTCGGCGGTGGCGGTGAGGGCGATGCGCGGAACCTGCGGGTAGCGCTCCTGGAGGATCGACAGCTGGAGGTACTCCGGCCGGAAATCATGGCCCCATTGGGACACGCAGTGGGCTTCGTCGATGGCGAACAGCGCCAGCTGGCCGGCCTCGTAGAGGTGATCCAGCAGATCGAGGAAGCGCGGCGTGACGAGGCGTTCCGGCGCCACGTAGAGGAGATCCAGCGCGCCGGCGAGCATCGCCCGCTCGATTTCCATCGCCCGGTCGAAGCTCAGGCTGGAATTGAGGAAGTCCGCCGCGGCGCCCACTTCCTTCAGCGCGGAAACCTGATCCTGCATCAGCGCGATGAGGGGCGACACGACGATCGCCACCCCGGGGCGCAGCAGCGCCGGGATCTGGTAGCACAGGGACTTGCCGCCCCCGGTAGGCATCAGCACCAGGGCGTCGCCACCGGCGCTTACGTGTTCGACGATGTCTTCCTGCGGCCCGCGGAACTGGGTGTAGCCGAAGACGTGGAATAGGGTTTCGCGGGCGCGGCTCATAGGGGCGGGATTTTACCCCGCCCTGCCTCAGAACAGCCGGGCGAGATGGGTGGTCAGGCCACTCGGGGAGACAAAAGTGAGCTCGTAGGTGCTGGAGAGGCCGGCAGCCTGCTCGTCGGTGAGGCCGGTGGCGCAGAGGATGAACTGGCTGCGGTCGATGCCGAGGCGCTTGCGCAGGCGCAGGTATTTGTCGATGTCCTGCCGGAACTCGCCGGTCTTGCACTCGATGCACACGGGCGTGTTGTCGTCGATGAGGAAGAACACATCAAGCTCGTGGAGGTCTTCGTTGGGGAAGATCACCGATAGCTGGCGGGCGCACGAGAAGCGCTGCCGGCGCTCGCGGAGCAGGCCCAGCACCTTCATGAAGGCGTACCACTCGAGCCATTCGCCACCGAAGAAGCTGCGGATCGCCGGCGCCGACTGGATGGTGCCGCGGCCGATCTTCTCCTGCTTCTGGTAGAAATATTTGGCCAGGAAGGCGCAGTCGTAGAGGCGCTTGCAGAAGGCGTTGAGGGTTTGCCCGTCCTTCTGGCTGAGCTTGCCGAGGTTGAGGCTGAAATTGGGCACATCCTTCTGCTGGCCCCAGCGGATCTTGTCCACGACCTCGCGGAGCTGGTCGTAGTTGTCGCCCAGCTCGATGGCGATCTCGTCGAAGAAACCGGTGGTGTCCACCGCATCGTGGTTGGCGCGGATCTGGATCTGGCGGCGCTCGAACCACTGGAGAACAGCGGCGTGCTGCGCCGCGTTGGCCAGGTGGTCGGAGTTGTGGATGTCGATGCTCAGATCGGTGCCGCCAGCCGTCGCGGCAGGGCTTTCGTTGAGCGTGGGGAAGGCGCTCGCCTGCTGGGCCTTGAGGGCATTCAGCTCGTCGCGCTGGCTGAAATACTGCTGGAGCACCTTCCGCACGAACAGGACGGTGTCGTAGACCGCCACCGGCTGGGTGCATTGTGGGCAGGCGATCTGCTGGCCGGTGAACTCGCCGGGGACTTCGGCGACGTGGCCACATTTGTTGCAACGGAGGATTGCCATGGAAGCGGAGAAACGAAGACGGGTCGCCGGATTATGCCAACCCGTGCTTCACATGGCGATATGCCGAAAGATCTAGGCCTTGGTGCCGTGGTGCTCGGCGACGTAGTGCTTGAGCACCGTCTTGAGCATGGCGGCGTGGGCGGTGTCGCCCTTTTCGCGGGCGTGGTGGATGTCGTCAATGATCATGCGGCGGATGCGTTTTTCGCCGCTGGGCGTGTGGCAGAGGTAGCAACCCATTTCGACGGCGGCCATTTCGGGGATGTGTTCGTGCTCGGCGATGGCGAGGATTTCGTCCTCGGACAGATCGGACAGCTCGATGCAGTCTTGCAGCGTCAACATGGGTTTTCTCCTCTCGTCTTGTAAGTCTTTTTCTTACTTGACATTGGGCGCTTTTTTTGAAATTGAAACATTGATGTAACGCAATTGGGTGCCATACGCTGCCGAATGGATAGAATCGAATCTTTTCGTCAGGGGATCGTGATGCAGGGTTTGAGCGCTTTCGGTAACGGGATTTACGCCGTGGATTCGGGTTACACCGGCACGGACGTGGCGGCGATTCACCTGATCGAGGAGGGCGGCCGGGCGGCGCTGGTGGATACCGGCAACAACGACGCGCTGGTGCATGTGGAGCACGCGCTGGCCGAGACCGGGCTGTCGCCGGAGGCGGTGGATTACGTGCTGCTGACCCACATCCACCTGGATCACGCGGGCGGTGCCGGGGCTTTCATTCGGGCGTTTCCCAACGCCAGGCTGGTGGTGCATCCGCGTGGCGCCCGCCACATGGCCGAGCCTTCGAAGCTGTTTGCGGGCGTGTCGGCGGTGTATGGGCCTGAGCGGGCGAAGGAGCTCTACGGCGAGCTGATCCCGGTACCGGCCGATCGCATCATCGAGGCCACCGACGGGCTGGAGCTGTCCCTTGCCGGGCGCACCATCCGGGTGTTCGACACGCCGGGCCACGCGCGCCATCACGTGTGCTACCTCGACACCAAAAGCCGCAGCTTCTTCACCGGCGACACCTTCGGGCTGTCCTACCGCCAGTTTGACGTGGATGGCCGGCCGAGCATCTTCCCGACCACCACGCCGGTTCAGTTCGAGCCCGACGCGATGCACGACTCCATCCGCCGCATGGAGGCCGAGCAGCCGGCCGCGATGTATCTCACCCACTACGCGCAGGTCACCGACGTGCCCCGTCTGGCCGCCGACCTGCACCGCCTGATCGACGCCCACGTGGCGATCGCCGAGCGTCACGCCGGGGCGGGCGAGGCGCGCAAGCAGCTGATCGAGGACGACATCTGGGCGCTGGTGGCCGAGGAGGCCAAGCGCGGCGGCTGGAAGACGTCGGAAGCCGAAACCCGACGCATCCTGGCCCTGGACGTGGAGCTCAACGCCCAGGGGCTGGATGTGTGGCTGGGTAGCCGCTGATCCGGATTGCCTGAGTCGGCCGGGTCACTCCGGCCGGCTGGCGATGTAGAAGCCGGCAATGACCTGCGGCAGGCCTGCCGCCGCCAGGATCAGCGGCGTGGCGTAAAGCGCCCAAGTACAGGTGGCCAGCCCGAAGGCCAGCCCGGCCAGGGCGAAGTGCTTGCCGCGCCTGCTGATGCGGCCTTCCTCGATCCACGCCCGCACGTGGGCGCCGGCGCCGGGGACGGCGTACAGGCGCTGCTGCAGGCGCGGGCAGCTCTTGCTCCAGGCCCAGGCGGCGATGATCCAGAAGATGGTGGTCGGCAGCAGGGGCAGCACGAGGCCGACGGCGCCGACAGCAAAGCTGATGCCGCCCAGGATGAACAGGCCGTGGCGGCCGGCGCTCGCGAGCAGATCCCCGGAGGGGGCGGCGATGGAGGTGGCATCCTGGCAGCGGGGCATGGCGGCGATCCTGTCTTGTTGTTCTCGTTCCACGGTTCTCTCCCGGGGGCGATGGGCCCGGCAAGCGTTTGAGCGCCGGTCGGTGCCGGTGGTTCGCGCTGGCGAGGACCTCCCGAGAGAGTTTTCACACCGCCGTCTACGGTTGTCGAGGCCCGGCTGTGGTACTGGCGCCGGCTCTGCGGTGGTGTCGAGGCAAGTATCGATCTTCGCCGTGAATCGCTCCAGTTGAATTGATCTCTGATAGAAATAGCAGAGCGCTATTGCCGACGCCGGCTGCCGGATGCGCTATATGGCGGCAGATATAGAAAGGCAGGGCGGCGCGCCGTTTGGCGTTCCGCCCTGCACCATCCGCGCCGTGGCGGCGAGGCTGCTGTCGTTCAGATGCCGACGCCGACGATCACCGACGGAGCCTTGAAGATGGCCGCCGCGGGCGAGCCGACCTTCAGGCCCAGTGCGATCGAGCCTTCATGGGTGATGGTGGCAGACACGCTGTCGCCACTCGGCAGGGCGATCGTCACGCTGCTGCTCACCGGGCCTTCGACGATGGCGCTGACGGTGCCGTCGAGGCGGTTGCGGGCGGACAGCTTCACGTCGGCGCCATCGGTCAGCACCAGCACCGACGAGGCCTTCACGATGGCCTTGACGGCCTTGCCGGCGGCGAGGCCGAGCTCGGCCACGCTGTCGTTGGTCACGGTGGCGACGATCTTCAGCCCGCCGGGGAGGGCGATATCCACTTCGCTGTTGACGGCGCCCAGCTTGACCGCCTCGATGGTGCCGTCAAAGACATTGCGCGCGCTGATTTTCATTGTGCTGCTCCTGGTCGGGGGTGAAGGGGGCCGGATGGGTGGCCAATCGGGCATTGGTTTCCACTTTATGGGCCGCGGCTGGATAGTTACAACCATAGCGCAGTGCAGCATTTGTGGCCCGTTATTTGCTGGAGTACAGTACGCCACGTTGTATATCTGGATATATAGGTAGATTCATGACAACCCGTCGCCCCATTCAGCACAAGCTTGTCGGAAAGCTGACAGTCGATACCGAATTCGGCACCTTTCTCGGCGACACCCGCATTCGTCTGCTGGAGGCCATCGACCGCTATGGCTCGATCTCCCAGGCCGCCAAGGCGGTGCCGCTTTCATACAAGGCGGCGTGGGATGCGGTGGATGCCATGAACAACCTCGCCGAGGCGCCGCTGGTGGAGCGCTCGGTGGGCGGCAGGCACGGGGGCGGCACAGCCCTCACCGACTATGGCCGGCGGGTGATCGCCATGTACCGGGCGGTGGAGCAGGAATATCAGGAAGCCATCGACCGCCTCTCCCAGCGCCTCGGCGGCGCCGACGGCAGCACGGTGCGCGAGTTCCAGACCCTGCTGCGGCGCATGTCGATGCGCACCAGCGCGCGTAACCAGTTTGTCGGCGCGATCACCGGCCTGCGCGAGGGCGAGGTGAGCTTCGAGGTTCGCCTGCGCCTCGACGACGCCAGCGAGCTGGTGGCGGTGATCACCCGGGCCAGCGCCGAGAACCTGGAGCTGACCATCGGCAAGGAGGTGCACGCCTTCGTCAAGGCGCCGTCGGTGCTCATCATCACCGACCCGGCCGCCCGCACCACCGCCCGCAACCACCTGTGGGGCACCGTGTCGGCGATCCACGAAGGGCCGGTGAGCTCGGAGGTGACGATCACCCTGCCCGGCGGGCGCAACGTGACCTCGGTGGTGACCCACGACAGCATCGACAACCTGGAGCTGCAGGTGGGCTCGCCGGCCTGCGCGGTGTTCCAGGCCACGTCGGTGATCCTCGCCGTTTTCGACTGACTTCCAACCTGCCGGAGAAAACCATGAAACCCGTCCTTCGCACCCTTGCCCTCAGCGTTTCCCTGGCTGGCGCATCCTTCGCGGCCCAGGCCGACGAGGTGTCGGTGGCCGTGGCCGCCAACTTCACCGCGCCGATGCAGAAGATCGCCGCCGACTTCGAGAAAGCCACCGGCCACAAGGCCCAGCTGGTGTTCGGTTCGACGGGCAAGTTCTACGCCCAGATCAAATCCGGCGCGCCCTTCCAGGTGCTGCTGGCGGCCGACGACGAGACGCCGGCCCGGCTGGTGAAGGAGGGCGACGGTGTGGCCGGCAGCCAGTTCACCTACGCCATCGGCAAGCTGGTGCTATGGTCGCCGAAGCCCGGTTTTGTGGACGACAAAGGCGAGGTGCTGAAGTCGGGCAGGTTCGAGCACCTGTCCATCGCCAACCCCAAGCTGGCGCCCTATGGCCTGGCGGCGGTCGAAACCCTCAAGGCGCTGGGCCTCGCCGATGCGCTGCAGCCCAAACTGGTGACCGGCGAGAGCATCACCCAGGCCCAGCAGTTCGTGGTGTCGGGCAACGCCGAGCTGGGCTTCATCGCGTTTGCGCAGATCCACAAGGACGGCAAGCTCATCGACGGCTCGTACTGGCTGGTGCCGGGCAAGTACCACACCCCGATCCGCCAGGATGCGGTGGTGCTCGACAAGGGCAAGGCCAGCGCGGCGGCCGCGGCGCTGATGGGTTACCTCAAGTCGCCGGCGGCGGTGGCGGTCATCCGGGCTTACGGCTACGAGCGCTGAATCATGGATCTCACCCACGAGGACTGGTCGGCCGTCTGGCTGACCTTGAAGCTGGCGGGACTGGTGACAGTGCTGCTGCTGATCGTCGGGACGCCGATCGCCTGGTGGCTGGCCCGGACCCGTTCGCCCCTGCGCAGCGTGGTGGGCGCGGTGGTGGCGCTACCCATCGTGCTGCCGCCGACGGTGCTGGGTTTCTACCTGCTGATCGTGCTGGCGCCGTCCGGGCCGGTGGGCCGGCTGACCGAGGCGCTTGGGCTCGGGGCCTTGCCGTTCACCTTTCCGGGGCTGGTGGTGGCCTCGGTGTTCTATTCGCTGCCGTTTGTGGTCCAGCCGATCCAGAACGCGTTCATGGCGATGGGCGCGCGTCCGCTGGAGGTGGCCGCCACCCTGCGTGCTTCGCCCCTGGCCGCATTCTTCAAGGTTGCGCTGCCGCTGGCGAGGCCGGGCCTGCTCACCGCGGCGGTGCTGGGCTTTGCCCACACGGTGGGCGAGTTCGGGGTGGTGCTGATGATCGGCGGAAACATTCCCGGCAAGACCCAGGTGCTGTCGGTGCAGATCTACAACCACGTGGAGGCTTTCGAGTACGCCCAGGCCCATGAACTGGCGGCCGGCCTCGTGGCCTTCTCCTTCCTCACGCTGGTGCTGCTCTACCGCTTTGGCGGCGCCCGCAACACCTCGGGTTTCGGATCATGAGCGGGCTGTCGATCCGGGCCCGGCTGCCCCTGGCGGATTTTGCGCTGGACTTGGATCTGGCCCTGCCCGGGCGGGGCGTGACGGCGTTGTTCGGCGCTTCGGGCTCGGGCAAGACGACGGTGCTGCGCTGCGTGGCCGGGCTGGCCCGGGCGGCGGGGCGGGTCGAGGTGAATGGCGAGGTGTGGCAGGACGACGCCCGGCGCATCTGCCTGCCCACCCACAAGCGGGCGCTGGGTTACGTGTTCCAGGAGGCGAGCCTGTTTGCCCACCTGTCGGTGCGGGACAACCTGGCCTTTGGCCAGAAGCGCATCGCCCCGGCCGACCGGCGGGTGAGCCACGACACGGCGGTGGAACTGCTGGGCATCGGCCATCTGCTCGACCGCAGCCCGGATCGCCTCTCCGGCGGCGAGCGGCAGCGGGTGGCCATCGCCCGGGCGCTCCTCACCAGCCCGCGGCTGCTGCTGATGGACGAGCCGCTGGCGGCGCTGGATGCGGCCCGCAAGCAGGAGATCCTGCCGTATCTGGAGCGCCTCCACGACGAGCTGGCGATACCGGTGATCTACGTGAGTCATTCGATGGACGAGGTGCTGCGCCTGGCCGACCATCTGGTGCTGCTGGAGCAGGGCCGGGTGCGGGCCAGCGGGCCGTGCCGCGAGCTGCTGGCCCGGCTGGACCTGCCCATCGCCCTAGACGAAGAAGCGGCGGTGCTGGTGGATACCACCGTGGCCGCCCACGACGAGGCCTACCAGCTCACCCGGCTGGCCTTTGCCGGCGGCAGCATCCAGGTGACGCGCAAGGCGCTGGCGGTGGGCGCCCGGGCGCGGCTCAAGATCCAGGCGCGGGATGTGAGCATCGCGCTCGCCGCCGACAATCCGTCGAGCATCGTCAATCGCCTGCCGGCGCGGATCTGCAGTTTTGCCCCGGCGGCCCACCCGGCCCAGTGCCTGGTTCGCCTGGATGCGGCGGGCACGCCGCTGCTGGCGCGCATCACCCGGCTGTCGAAGGATCAGCTCGGTCTTGTCGAGGGCATGGCGGTGGTGGCGCAGATCAAGTCGGTGGCGCTGGTGGGCTGATGCGCCAGCGGTTCAGAACGGCCCCGCGATGTCGTTAAACGGCCGTCGGCGACGCTCGTCGCCAAACCGGAATCGCCCCTTTTTGAGATGAAAGAGCCGTCCGTTCAGGCGGTAGCCGCCCCTCGCCGGGTTTCCCGCTTCGTGCGCGAGCGGGTGTGGTGGCTGGCCCTGCTGGTGGTCTGGGGGGCCGTGGTCGGCTTGTCGCTGGAGGTTCAGGTTGCGCGCATCCGGGAGCAGTCCATCCAGGTGGGCATCGAGGGGGCCCGCAACATGTTCCGGATGGTCATGCTGACCCGCAACTGGAACGCCTCCCACGGCGGCATCTACGTGCCGGTGACACCCGAAACCCCGCCCAATCCCTATCTCGAACACCCCCGCCGCGACGTGACGACCACCGACGGCCAGCAGCTCACGATGGTGAATCCGGCCTACATGACGCGCCTGATCGCCAGCATGGCGGCCAGCGACGGGGGCGTGGAGTTCCGCCTCACCAGCCTCCGGCCGATCCGCCCGGAAAACATCGCCGACCCCTGGGAGCGCCAAGCGCTGGAACGCTTCGAGCGCGGCGAGGTGGAGACGACCGGCGTCGAGCACGGCCCGAAGGGCGAGATGCTGCGCTACATGGCGCCCCTGAAGGTGCAGGAGAGCTGCCTCGCCTGCCATGCCAGGCAGGGCTACAAGCTGGGCGACGTGCGCGGTGGCATCAGCGTCACCCAGCGCTTCGCGCCCATCGAGGCGACCACCCGCGCCGGCATCCGCCAGACCAGCCTGGCCCACGCGGCGGCGTTTGCGGTGGTCTTCCTGGGCGGCTGGGCGCTGCTGGAGGCGCTGCGCCGGCGCTGGCTGGAGCTGGACGGCAAGATCGCCGAACTGGAAGCGGCCCACAGCCAGCTGCTGCAGTCCGAGAAGATGGCGTCCATCGGCGTGCTGGCGGCGGGCGTGGCCCACGAGATCAACAACCCGGTGGGTTTCGTGAGCTCGAACCTGAGCACGCTCAGGGGCTACAACGCCGCGATGATCGCCCTGCTGGAGCGCTGCCGCACTGGCGAGGCGACCGAGGCGGACTTTGCCGCGGCCGAGTTCGATTACCTGAAGGACGACATCCCGGCCCTGCTTGGCGAATCCCGCGACGGGCTCGACCGGGTGCGCAAGATCGTGGCCGACCTGAAGGATTTCTCGCGGGTCGATCAGGCCGAGTGGCAGGAGGCCGACCTCAACGCCGGCATCGAGTGCACCCTCAACGTGGTCTGGAACGAGCTGAAGTACAAGGCCGAGGTGGTGCGCGATTATGACCCGGCGCTGCCCCGCGTGCCCTGCCTGGCGGCGCAGATCAACCAGGTGGTGATGAACCTGCTGGTCAACGCCGCCCAGGCCATCGCCGAGCGCGGAACCATCACCGTGCGCACGGGCCACGACGATGCGTTGGCGTGGATCGAGGTGGCCGACACCGGCGTCGGGATGCCGCCCGAGGTGCAGCGACGCATCTTCGATCCCTTCTACACCACCAAGCCGGTGGGCAAGGGCACGGGCCTGGGCCTGTCGATCTCCTACGACATCGTGGCCCGCCACGGCGGCCGCATCGAAGTGACGAGCGCGCCGGGCGAGGGGACGACCTTCCGGGTGAGCCTGCCGCTGGCGGGCAGGCCGGCCGAGTCCGCCTAACGCAGCTCGAAGTTCGCCTTCAGCCAGAGGGTGCGGCCGGGTTCGTTCACCCGTGTGGTCTGGGTGAAGCCGCCGATGCTGGCGCCGCCGCGGCTGATGAACTCGGCGTAGGTCTTGTCGAACAGGTTGTCGATGCCGGCGCTGATGAGCGTGCCCTTGGCCGGGCGGTAGCCGCCATTGACCGAGAAGATCGCAAAGCCGGTCGAGCTGCCGATGTCCTGCCCCACCACGTTGCCGTAGTCGGTGTCGAAGCGCTTCTGGCCCTGCACCAGGCGCAACAGGGCGCCGCCACTCCAGGTGCGGTCGTCGTAGCCGGCGCCCAGGCGGGCTTCGAGCGGGGCGATCTGAGACAGGGGCTTGCCGGTGCTGTCGTTCTCGCCGTGAGTCCAGGCCAGGGTGGCGTAGGTCTTCCAGAAGTTGCCCAGCGCGTAGCTCACGTCGCCTTCGAGGCCGTAGGTGGTGGCGTCGATGTTGAGCGCGTCGCTGGCCCAGGCGTCGATGCGGCGGATCTGGATGAAATCCTTGTGCTTCGCGTAGAAGGCCGACACGGATGCCCGGAGCCCGCCGGCGGCGTAGATGGCACCGGTGTCGAGCTGGGTGGTCTTTTCGGGTTTGAGCAGGAAGGTGCTCGCGCTGCCGCTGCCCATTGCGGTGGCCGCGGGCGACTTGCTGCGCTCCCAGTAGTCGGCAGCACGCTCGCTGTGGCCGAGGCCGGCGAAGAGGGTGGTGGTGGGGGCGTAGGCGTTCTCCCAGCGCAGGAAACCGGCCTTGAGGGTGTCCTTGTCGGTCTGGCCCGAGGTGCTGCGGCCGCTGCGCTTGTCTTCGGCCTCGCTGAAATCCACCCGCGCGCCGCCCAGCAGGCGGTTGCTGGCGTCGAGTTCGTGGGCGACTTCGGCGAATGCGCCCCAGCTGGAGAACTGCATGTCGGCCACCCGGGGCTTGCTGGCGTAGCTGGCAACGGCGGCGCCGCTGGCCGTGCGCAGGGTGTGCTCGTTGCGCTGGAAGTCCAGCCCGGTTTCGAGGCTGGTGCGGGGCGACAGATCCAGTGTGGTGGCGATGCGCCCACCCTGGGTCTGGCGATCCGGGTTGCTCACCATCTTCATCATCGGCGGCGTGCGCAGGGTGTAGTTGTCCATCACGTGATCCACGTAGTTGTGATAGACCTGCGCCTCCAGTTTGGCCAGCAGCGGGCTGATGCGCTGCTTCTCGAACTTCAGCCCGACGTTGCTGCGGTCGAACTTGACGCCGTCCATCGAGCGGTCGGCGTAGGCGGCGCGGCCGTCGCTGCGGGCGAAGGTGAGTTCGAGCCGGGTGTCGGCGTCGGGCGTCCAGCCCAGGGCGCCGCTGGTGCTCCAGCGGTCGTAGGCCGAATGCACGCTGCGGCCCTTGCCGTCGCGGTAGTCCTGGGCGTGGGAGTGGGTGCCGGTGAGTTCGCCGTAGAAGCGCTCGTTGCCCACGCCGGCCTCGAACATCTGATCGTTGCGCCCGAAGTTGCCCACCAGCAGGCTGGCATCGGCGTAGGCCGAGTAGCCGTTGCGCACCTTGGGGCTGCGCTCGAAGCGCACCACGCCGGCGCTGTTGCCGGGGCCGTACTTCACCGTCTGCGGGCCCTTCAGCACGGTGATGCGGTCGAAGGCTTCGGGGAAGACGTAGGCGGTGGGCGGGTCCATGCGCATGCCGCAGCCGCCGAGGATCATCTCGCCGTCGAGCAGGATGCCGAGCCGCGAGGCGGCCATGCCGCGGAACACCGGGTCGCCGTCGGTGCCGCCCTTGCGGATCACCGAGAAGCCGGGGATGGTCTTGAGGTAGTCGGCGCCGTCGTGGGCGGGCACCGGCTGGCGCGGCGCGCGGGGGTCGGTGGTGACGGTGAGCGGCGCTTCCATCGCCGGGGCGGTGACGACCACCTGGCCGAGGGTTTCGGGCTGGGCGGCGAGGGCCGGCAGGCTGCAGGCGAAGGCGCTGGCGAGGGCTAGCGGAAGGACGGCGGGCCGGTGCGGAACACGGCGGATCATGGTGACGCTCCCTGTTATTTGGCAAGAGCGCGCACCTTAAATCCCGGCCTACCGGAAATGGTTGATGGATCGCAAAATCATGCACCAAAACGGTGCGTCATAGTGTCGCAGCCTGATCTGGCAGGCCTGTCGCTCAGACGCGGAAACGTGCCACGCTGGACTTGAGGCTGTCCGAAACAGTCACCAGCCGGTGGGCCGTGCCGGCCACCGAGGCCACCGCGGCAGAGTTCTCCTCCGACATCTGAGCGATGGCTTCCACGTTGCGGGCCAGCTCGGTGGAGGCGCCGCGCTGCTCGCGCAGGGCGTCGCTGATGCTCTCGATCGCGCCCTGCATGGTGCTGGCCGAGTCGCGGATGCTGCCCATCGAATCGCTGGCCGCGCCGGCCGAGGCGACCACCTCGGTGACCAGCGCGCGGTTGGACTGCATGCTCGTCACCGCGCCCACCGCGCCCTGCTGGATGGTGCTGATGACGTTGCTGATCTCCCGCACCGAGCTGGTGGTGCGTTCGGCCAGCTTGCGCACCTCGTCGGCCACCACCGCAAAGCCACGGCCCTGCTCGCCGGCGCGGGCGGCTTCGATGGCGGCGTTGAGGGCCAGCAGGTTGGTCTGGTCGGCCACTTCGCGGATCACCACGGTGATCGAGTCGATCTGGCGGACCTGCTCCGACAGGGTCTGGATCTGCTCGGCGGTGCTCTCCACCTGGGAGGCGATCTGGTTGATCTTGGCGGCTGCCGCATCGACACCGCGTCCGCTCTCGGTGGCCAGGTTGCCGGCCTCGGCAGCGCGGCGGCTGGCGTCTTCGGCGCTGTTGCCCACGTGGTCGATGCTCACCGTGAGCTCTTCCACCGCGGCGGCGGCCGAGGCGGTGGCGGCCGACTGCTGCTCGCTGCTCACCGAGACCTGCTGGGCTGCGGTGGACAGCTGTGTCGCCGAGCCGGCCACCTCGGTCGAGTTGTTGATGACTTGCTGGATCGTGTTGGACAGCTCGGTGCGCATTCTGTCGAGGGCGGTCAGCAGTCGGCCGATCTCGTCACGGTTGTGGTTGAGCGGGCCCGCGGACGTCAGGTCGCCGTTGGCGATCCGTTCGGCCATCCGGTTGGCGTCGTCGAGGCGATTGGTGATGCTCAGGCCGATGCTCCGCCCGAACAGCAAGAAGAGAACCCCCGCGAAAACGGGCAAGGCGCCAGCAATCCAGGTGGCGCTCGATTTGGTGGCGAGGCCGTTGGCGGTCGCTTCCTGGGCGAGTTTCTCGTTGAGGTGTCGGTGGGCGGTAAGTTGTTCGTCAAAGCGCAGGGCCAGACCGACGTTATTGATCAGGATCCCCTGCGCTTCTGCGTTCTTGCCGGCGCGGGCGAGGGCTAGGGCTTCGTCGATGTGGGCGTTGTATTCAGCGAGGCTGGCACGCTCCGCTTCCAGCATCTTGCGATCCTCTTCGTTGGCGACGAGAGGCTCGTAATCCTTGAGCGCTTTGTCCATCATGGTCCGGGCTTCCTGGAGCATCGTATCGAGCTTGGCCCGGTCGGCGGGGTCGGTCTGGATGGTGTAGCGGTAGGCGCGCACCCGCGCACGCCCCATTTCAGAGGTCACGGTGTTGAGCAGCCGGATGCTGGGGACTACGTTCTCATTGCCAAAGCTGGCCGCATCGAAGACGCGGTTCATCTGGTAAACGTTGATGCCGGCAAGGATGAGCAGGCTCGCGATGGCGATGGCAACAAGGAGCTGCAGGCGTCGGGAAATGGTCATAACAGGTCTCTCTGCGTCGGACGACAATGCGTGTCGTTGTTGGCGGGCTGTGTCGCCAGCAACGGCATTCCGCGCCAGAACTTGAAGGGATGACCTGGAAATAGCTTCAATAGGGTTCGATGGCCGGTCCGTTTCGTTTCTATTGATTTCTGCTGCTGCAGTTCGCTTTGTCCCTGCCGGGCGGCCACCAAGGGAGGCCGCCGATCTGGAAGTTCGGCCGACTTACACCCGGAAGCGCGCCACGCTAGATTTGAGCTGATCCGAGACGCCAACCAGGCGATGAGCCGTATCGGCCACCGACGTTACAGCAGCCGAGTTTTCCTCCGACATCTGGGCGATGGCCTCGACGTTGCGGGCCAGCTCGGTGGAGGCGCCGCGCTGTTCGCGCAGGGCATCGCTGATGCTCTCGATCGCGCCCTGCATCGTGTGGGCGCCATTACGGATGTTGCCCATCGAATTGCTGGCGGCGGTGGCCGAAGACACCACCTCGCCCACCAGGGTGCGGCTCGACTGCATGCTGGTCGCCGCACCGATGGCGCCCTGCTGGATGGCACTGATGACGTTGCTGATCTCGCGCACCGAGCTGGTGGTGCGTTCGGCGAGCTTGCGCACCTCGTCGGCCACCACCGCAAAGCCACGGCCCTGCTCGCCGGCGCGGGCGGCTTCGATGGCGGCGTTGAGGGCCAGCAGGTTGGTCTGGTCGGCCACCTCGCGGATCACCACGGTGATCTTGTCGATCTGCTGGACCTGCTCGGAGAGCTGCTGGATCTGGCTGGAGGTGTTCTCCACCTGATCGGCCACCTTGCCGATCTTGTCGGCGGCGGCGGTCACTTCGGCGCCGCTGTTGGCCGCCTGGCGACCGGCCTCGATGGCGCGTTCGTTGGCTTCGTCGGCGCTGGAGCCCACGTGGTCGATGCTCACCGTCAGCTCTTCCACCGCGGCGGCAGCCGACGCCGTGGACGAAGACTGCTGTTCGCTGCTCACCGAAACCTGGTGCGCGGTGGCCGACAGCTCGGAGGCCGAACTGGCCACCTGGTTGGAATTGGCGATAACGCCACTGATCGTCTGGGCGAGCTCGGCACGCATCTTTTCGAGGGCGGTCAGGATTTGGCCGATCTCGTCGTCGGCGGTGCCGGAGGTGGGCGGGGTCTGGCGCAGGTCGCCTTCGGCGATGCGGGCGGTCATCTCGGTGGCTTCGGCGATGCGGCGGGTGATGCTGCGGATCGTCAGCAGGCTGATGACGATCATCACCATCGCGGAGACGCCGAGGATCCCGAAGGCGATCCAGGTGGCGGTGTGCTTGGCGTCGATGGCTTCCGCCGCGGCCCGTTGGGCGATTTGCTCGTTGTATTTCACATGGGCTCTCAGGTCGTCGATAACCTTCACCTCCTTGTTCTGAATCCGCTTCAGCAGAGCCCGCGCTTCTTCGACCTTGTTCTCTCGGGAGAGCAACACCACGCCCTCGATGGCCTTGTTGTATTCGGCGAGCGACTGCTTTTCGACCTCCAGAAGGCGCTTGTCCTCAGCGTCGGCGATGTACTCCTCGTATTTCTTCAGGGACTGGCCGATCCATGTATGGGCCTCGGCCAGCGTCTTCTCGATCTCGGCCATCTCGGCGGGATCGGTGGCCAGCACATGGCGGAAGACACGCACCCGTAGCCGGCCGTAGTCCGAGGATGCCTTGATAAGGAGGTCGAGGCTTGGCACTACGTTGATGGTGGCGTGGTTGGCAGCATCGAATACCTTGTTCATTTGCTGGTAATTGATGAAGGTCAGCGTCAGCAGGCTGACAAGGGTGGCGCCGACGAGCAGCATGAGGCGTTTGGCGATGGTCATGTTTTTCCCCGAGAGGTGTTTGGGCAGTCTTCCGGCGGCCTGTAGCACCTCCAACAGGTCGCGCTAATAGGCGGTAACGACGCCGGGTGTTACAACTTTAGTGGTGACTGTCCGGCGCTTCCCCCGGTTCGGCTGCGACGGGGCGGTGGCTATGAAGCTGCCATCCGTCGCCACGCCGCATCCGGGGTGCGTGGCCTTACAATGGGCGCCCGTCACGCCCACGCAAGCTCCGCCGTGCCCGCTTCGTCGCCTTCCATCCTCGTTCTGCCCAGCCCTTTCCTGTCGGACACCGACACCATCCGCCTCATCGAGCCCGCCGACTGCGACAGCCAGTGGCTGCTGCGCCAGGTGCGCTCGGGCGAATACGACAAGCCCTTTGTGATCGACGACGGCACCACCCGCAGCCTGCATTTCTCCCTGTCGCTGATCCAGAGCACCATGAACCTGAAGGACCCGTACGCCCTGGCGCTGGATTACACCCAGGCGATGATGGGCTTCCTGCTGTTCTGCCAGCGCCCGCGGCAGATCCTGATGCTGGGCCTGGGGGGCGGGTCGCTGGCCAAGTTCTGCTACCGCCACGTGGGTTCGGCGAAGATCACCGTGGTCGAGATCGACCCCAACGTGATCGCCTTCCGGGATGAGTTCGAGCTGCCGCCGGACGACGCCCGCCTCGCCGTGATCGAAGGCGACGGCGCCGACTGGGTGGTGAGGAGCCGCGGGTGGGAGGACCGACCGGACATCATCATGATGGATGCCTTCGACCGCCACGGCCTGTCCGGCTCGGTGAGCTCCATCGGCTTCTATCGGGACGTGCACGAGGCGCTCTCGGGGCGCGGCATCATGGTGGCCAACCTGGCGGGCGACAAGGGCTGTCGCGAAGACCACCTGGCGATGATCGCCCAGGTCTTCGACGACCGCCTGCTGTCGATCCGCCTGCCCGACGGCAACGACATCGTCTTCGCCTTCCGCCAGCCCGGCTTCACCCCCCGCTGGCGCGAGATCGGCAACCTCGCCAAGGCCCTGCGTACCCGCACCGGGCTGGATTACCCCAGGTTCGCCCAGCGTCTCGAGCGCAGCCGGCGCACCCGCTACGGCTGAAGCCTTGAGGGGGTGATGTTTTTGCAATGACTTGTGCATTAATACCGCTTAAAATCGCGGCTTCTGTTGTCATTCAAGAAATAAGATGCCCGATTACAGCCGTCGTGGCGGGGCTGCCGGTGCGGTCGCGTCCGACAGCCCGGCCCCTCCCAGCTGGAAACCCGCCGCCCTTTTTGCCCTGGCCTGCCTGCTGATCGTCGTCGGCATCGCCCCGCTGGTGCTGGGCGGCCACGGCCACCTCAAGGGCATGTTGCCCGTGGTCCAGGGCATGTTCCTGTTCGGCACCTTCGTCTTCGGGGTGCTGGCCTTCATCCGCTACACCACCCAGGCCCATCATGGCGCCGCACCGCAGCCGCCGTTCATGGCGCCGCTGTCCGAGTTCGTGATGCCCTTGTCCGAATTCGTCAGCGAGCGCCGGGAGCCCCCTGGCCGGGTGGTGCCTTTCCCCGTCGCCCACCGGGACATCGCGGATCGACCCTCCCGGTGGTCCCTCGACGTGATCGACCGCATGGAATGGAAGCGTTTCGAGGACGTGTGCTGCGCCTTCTACAACGAGAAGGGCATCAAGGCCGCCACCACCCGGATGGGTGCCGACGGCGGCGTGGATATCCGCCTGTACCAGGATCCGGACGACGCCGACTGCTGCACCGCCATCGTCCAGTGCAAGGCCTGGGGCCAGCCGGTGGGCGTCAAGACCATGCGCGAGCTGCGCGGCGTGATGGCCCACGAAGCCATCGAGCGGGCCTTCTTCATGGCCCCCAACGGCTTCACCGACAACGCCCGGGAGTTCGCCGCGATCAACCGCATCACCCTGCTCGACGGCCGGCTGATCCTCGCCATGATCCAGCGCCTGCCCGACGACGCCAGCCGCCGTCTGCTCGAGCTCGCCACCGAGGGCGACTGGACCACGCCCACCTGCCCGAGCTGCGGCGCCAGCATGACGCCCCGCCAGGGCAAGCACGGCCCTTTCTGGGGCTGTTCCACCTATCCCCGCTGCCGGGCCAAGCTCGGCATGCGCGGGGTCGGGCCCGCCCGGCACGCCACCAGCGCCTGAGCGGCCCCGCCAGTGGCGGCAGGATGACGCCGGTCGTCACTCCGGGCACAATCCGGCTGCCCTGTTTCCCATCCCGCCCGACGTGCAGCCACCCCGGCGCGCGGCGGGCCCCCTGGTCATGATCCTGCCCTTCCAGGCACTTGCCTGCCCCCTCGACGGCGCCGCGCTCACGCGCCAGGGCGCCAGCTGGCGCTGCGCCGCCGGCCACAGCTTCGACATCGCCAGCCAGGGCTACGCCAACCTGCTGCCAGTGCAGCACAAGCGCTCGAAAGATCCGGGCGACAGCAAGGAAATGGTCTCGGCCCGGCGGCGCTACCTCGAGAGCGGCGTCTACCAGCCCATCGCGGCGGCCACCGCCCGGGCGGCACTCGCCGATCAGGCGTCAACGGCGTCGGTGAACTGTCTGGATGCAGGCTGTGGCGAAGGCTATTACCTGCGCGAGCTGGCCGCCGCGGCCGGGCCCGAGCTGCAACTGGCGGTGCTCGGCCTCGACATCTCGAAGTGGGCGGTGCTGGCGGCGGCCAAACAGGACAAGCGGCCGGCGTGGGTGGTGGGCACCAACGCCCGGCTGCCGGTGCTACCGGCCAGCGTTGACCGGCTGCTGTGCATGTTCGGTTTTCCGGTCTATCCGGAATTCGCCCGGGTGCTCAGGCCCGGCGGGCGCATCGTGCAGGTGGATGCGGGGCCGGATCACCTGCGCGAACTGCGCGAGATCATCTACCCGCGCCTTAAAGAGGATGCCAAGGCGGCCTTTGTGGCGCCGGCGGGTTTCGAGCTGCTGAGCGTGGAAACCCTGCGCTATCCGGCCGCGCTAGAGGGCGCCGGCCTGATCGGAGATCTGCTGGTGATGACGCCCTATCTCTACCGGGCGACGGCGGAGGGGCGGGCGCGAGCGGCGGCGCTCACCCGGCTGGACATCACCGTGGATGTGCGGATCACCCGGCTCGTGCGGACGGCGCCATAGTCCGATGCGTCAGTGAGCGACGGCTTGTGCGATGCACAAGAATGAGTCGTGAGGTGCTCAGTTCCGTCCCGTCCTGGTGCATCGGATGGCGCGCCATGCCATCGCCAGGGCGAGGGGTGAATAGGCGCCGACTGTCGCCATCGCAATGATCTCGGCCAATCCGCTGTCCATGATGTTTCTCCTGATATGTGATTCATCAAGAGAAAAGCAGACCGTGTGCCAGCCGGGGGGCAGGGTGGGGTGGATGGGGCGACGAGCGTGTATCAGCTCACGCCGCCGGCGCGAATCTCAGCCCCCGTGATAGAACAGATAGCCCACCAGAATCGCCCCGATCAGCCCCACGAAGTCGGCGATCAGCCCGCAGGCCACGGCGTAGCGGGTCTTGGTGATGTTCACGCTGCCAAAATAAACCGCCAGCACGTAGAAGGTGGTCTCGGTGGAGCCCTGGATGATCGCCGCGAGCTTGCCCTGGAAGGAATCCACGCCATAGGTGGTCATCACGTCCACCATCAATCCGCGGGCGCCGCTGCCCGATAGGGTCTTCATCAGCCCCACCGGCAGCGCCGGCACGAAGTCGGCGTTGAGCCCCAGGGCAATCACCGCGCTGCGGATGCCGTCCACCAGATAGCCCATGCAGCCGCTGCTGCGAAAGATCGAGATCGCCACCAGCATCGCGATCAGGTAGGGGATGATCTGCACCGCCACCCCGAAACCTTCCTTCGCGCCCTCCACGAAGCTCTCGTACACATCCACGCCCCGCAGCGCCGCCACGCCCACGAAGAGCACGATGATCGACACGATGATGCCGCTGCCCAGCAGCCCGATCATCTGCGCCATTGCCTCTGGCGGCATCGGCGCGAGCCACGCGTAGAGCCCGCCCATGAGCGCCGCAAAGCCGGCAAAGAAGGCCAGCACCGGGCCCGACAGCAGGTTGATGCGCTGCCACGCGGCCACCGCAATCAGCCCCGCGCAGAACGAGATGAAGGTGGACAGCAGGGTGGGGAGGAAGATGTCTGCCGCGTTGAAGCCCACCAGCCCCTGTTGTACCGCCATGCTCTGGCGGATCGCGATCACCGAGGTGGGGATCAGCGTGATGCCCGCCGTGTTGAGCACCAGGAACATGATCATCGGGTTGCTGGCGGTGTCCTTGTGCGGGTTGATCTCCTGCAACTCGCGCATCGCCTTCAAACCCAGGGGCGTGGCGGCGTTATCCAGCCCCAGCATGTTGGCGGAGACGTTCATCACGATGCTGCCGCTGGCCGGGTGGCCCGGGGGGATGTCCGGAAACACCCGCCGGAAGAAGGGCGCCACCAGCCGCCCGAAGAGCTGGATCAGCCCGCCTTTCTCGCCGATCTTCATCACCCCCAGCCACAGGCTCATCACCCCCACCAGCCCGATGGCGATGTCGAAGCCGGTTTTGGCGGTGTCGAACAGCCCGGTGAGCACGCGGGAGAACAGCTGCAGATCGCCCTGCACGGTCTGCACCAGGGTGGCGAGAAATCCGACCAGAACGAAGGCAACCCAGATGCGGTTGAGCACGATGGCAGGGCCGGCCGCGCCCATTGGATGGCGGGGCCGATGAAGGATGGAAAGGCGGTGAGTCTATCGGCGCGGCCGGCCGGTGTCACCGCCGGGGCAGCCCCCACGCCTGCTGGTGGCGGGCGTATTCGGATTCGGGCAGTTGCACCAGCACCGGCGCCCGGGCGGCGTCCAGCCACCGGGCGATCTCCTGCATGGGGGCCAGCGCCATCGCGGTGCACCCCGAGGTGGGTGTCTCCGGCGTCTCCCACACGTGCAGGAAGATGCACGAACCCGCCCCCGGCACTGGCGGGTTCATGTTGTGGGCCACCACGGCGCCCAGTTCATAGCGCCGGTCGTCCCGCAGCATGTCTTCGCAGCTCGCCCAGTCGCCGGGCACGCCTGCCGCATCCACGATGCAGTTGTAGTGGCTGGACTTCGGATCATCCACGCACTTGAGCCCCGGCCGGGCCGGGTGATAGGGCAGGCGGGCGGCGCGGGGCAGGGGGGCATCGGCGGGCGCGTAGCCAAACAGCGCGGTGATCGCAAACACCCCCGCCGGCGCCCGTCCGTCGCCTTCCTGCTTGGCCGTGCCGGCCATCAGCGGATGTAGCCCGCGCCCCCACGCCAGGCCGCTGCGCCCCAGCATCACCGGCAGCGGCTGGCCATCGGGCTGCCAGTTGCCGTCGGCGTTGCGGGTGAAGCACTGCAGTTCGCCAGCGGGCGAATCCCAGTCGGAGGCGATGCACAGCAGGAGCTGGGTGGAGGCGGGAGGAATCACGTAGGGAGCCACCATTGCGGATCGAAGGCCGGAAGCGCGAGGCGAAAGAAAGGACGCGATTGTTCCACAGGCTGAATGTGGGCCGGCGGATTGACGTGTGCTGCCGGATCAGCGCCGTGCGCTGCGCGGCGGAGGCCATGGGGTGCTGGCGAATTGCGCTTGGGCCGGCGCACCGGGATCGCGCCAGCCGACAATCTGAATCGGCATGACATATTGTCAGTTTACGGGCTGCGATTGCCAATTTCACGGCACCGATTGCCAATCGGGAGCCGCGATTGGCAATCGCAGGCCGTCAATTGGCAATCGCCGACCGAAGAACTCAAATCTCACGGTGAGATTGGCAATCGCACGGCGCAGATTGGCATTTTCACGCCGCAGATTGCCAATCTCGCCCCGACAACCGGGGTTCACGCGCCATATGGTGCCAATCCATGGTGGGCAGTGCGGATCGGCAGTCCGCCGGAGACGATGGGCAAACCCCGCCAGCGCCGAGACGCGATCCTTCGCCATGCCCCCTGCCCGCCGCCCGTCACGCAACTGCCCGCCGCGCACCGCGGGAGGCGCCGCGCCCCATGGCTGGCACGCGTCTTCTATATCGAATGGCATATTTATTGTTGAACTGCAGGCCTGTATGATTGAACACGTGGCGTCACATCCATCCGATCCATCCTTTCGTCAGGAAACGCTCATGTCCAGCTCTGCACTCAAACGCATCTCCACCACCGTGCTCCTCGAAGATGAAGACGCACTCTATGGGCTGCGCACCATCGAAGGCTACAACCCGCCCAACAAGGAATACACCCTCGAAATCGTCGAGGCCAATTTCAAGGAATACAAAGCCGCTCAGGAGGTCGAATCCGGCATCGAGAAGGCCCTCGAAGCCGCCCGTGATACCACCATCCGCTTCCAGCACAAGTTCCACAGTTCCGTGGTCGGCTCCCGCAAGCAGGTGGTTGCCATCTACGGCGAAGATGCCGACGAAGTCGTCGCCGTGGGCCTCAAGAAGAAATCCGACCGCAAGCCTGTGCGCCGCAGCAAGCCCGACGCAAGCAAATAAGCGCTCGCGCGCTGCCCGGCCCTTCATCCGGGCCGGCGCGCATCCAGCGCAAGGCGGGGCGTCCCACGTCGTCATGCCAGAATGCCTCCGGCAACCAACCGGAGATCACCATGGACCTGCTACGCGCAAGCGCTCTCTTCGCCATCACTGCCCTTGCCGAGATCATCGGCTGCTACCTGCCGTGGCTCGTGCTGCGGCAGGGCAGGAGCGCATTCCTGCTCCTGCCCGCGGCACTTTCCCTCGGTCTGTTCGCCTGGCTGCTCACCCTCCACCCCACCGCCGCCGGCCGCACCTACGCCGCCTATGGCGGCATGTACATCGGCGTTGCGCTGCTGTGGTTGCGCTTTGTGGATGGCGTGGCGCTGACGCGCTGGGATGTCGCGGGCGCGGCGATCGCGCTGGTGGGGATGGGGGTGATCGTGGTGCAGCCGGGGCGCTGAGGCCTGCCGGCTGGTGCGATAAGCCCGGCGGGGCTGCAAGCGCAGGGCCACGGCGTGCCCCGCGATGAAGAACGGCGACCGGATCACCCCCGGTCGCCGTTGTCGTTCATCCCGCCCGGTCTTCTCAGGCCAGGTTTGCTGCCTGCAGTACGGGCGTCCAGCGTTCCTCTGCGATCTTCCTGAAGCCCTCGCCCTTGGGGTGAAGTTCGTTGGCCCAGTCGTCGGGGCCGAGGGTGCCGCGGCTGTCGACGATGAGCAGGTGCGCCTTGTCCATGGCGCAGACGCGTTCGAGCATCTTGTGGAATTCATCGATCAGGTAATGCACGCAATCCTGGTGCAGATGCACGGGGACGCCCGCATCTACAAGCGCCGGCTTGAGCCATCCGGTCTTGCCAAACACGCCCCGCCCGTTGGGAATCGCGTAGTCGTAGTTGTGCAGGATGATGAAGCAGTCGAGGGACGTGTAGGTGTAGATGCGACCGATCAGGGTGCGGTAGTAGAGCTCCATCCGCTCAAGAAAGTCGTCGAGGCCACCGTCGTCCTTCATGAAGCACTCTGCGGCGGTGGTGGCGTTGGTGCAGTCAAGCCCCAGCAGGGGGCGCATGTCGTTGAAGCCCGCAAAGTCGTTGCCACCACCACTGATGAACACCGCGGAGAGTCCCGACCCGTAGAACTTGAGTGTGTGGATGATCTCCTTGCGGTATTTGCCGTCCACGTACTGGAAGGCTTCCGCGCCGTTGTTTCCCTTGGCAAGGATCGCGTGCCCCTTACTGTCGACAATGGGACCGAGATAGCTGGCGAGGCTGCCGCCAGGGAAGGGATACCAGAACCACGAATCGCCAATGGCGAGGATGCTTGGCATCCGGTGGTCACGGTTGAGGGCTTCTTCATTCCAGTAAATGCTCATGGCGGTCTTCCTTGGCTGGGGTTGGATGACGCTGGGCGCGGCGCGATCGCCGGGTGGGGAGTTCGGATTGCGGCGGTCTGTCCGCTGGATTAGGTATAGGAACAGACCATCGGGATAGCAAGATGGAATGTGTTTCGCGCCGGTTTTTTCGGACGCGATCGCCCTTCAGGGCGCGCCGCCGAGGCCTGCGGCGCAGATACGGGATCTGTCGTGAATCCCTGACACATTAGAGACTTATCAAGTACCCTCTATGACTAAAGGTGTATAGTTTTCATACGAAAAGCCTTGCCGTCGAGAGATTGCGCATGCCTTCAAAACAGCAGTTGCTGGACATCATCGCGATCCAGGCCGAGATTGCCCGGCTTGGGCTGGATCTGACCGCAACGATGGCCCTGGTGGTCGAGCGTACGCTGGGGTTGATCGAGGCGGATGGTGCCGCCATCGAGCTCGCCGATGGCGAAGAGATGGTCTATCGGGCGGGCGCGGGCATCGCTGCCAGCCAGTTGGGTTTGCGCTTGAAGGCAGGGGAGAGCTTGTCCGGCCTGTGCGTGAAATCCGGCGAGATTCTGCATTGCCGGGATTCGGAGAGCGATCCGCGGGTCGACCGGGACGCGTGCCGCATGGTGGGCCTGCGGTCGATGATCGTGGTGCCGCTCCGGCATGAGGGCGAGACCGTCGGCGTGCTGAAGGCGATGTCGCGGCAGTCGGACAAGTTCAGCGACATCGACGTGCGGGCGCTGCGTATGCTGTCGGAGGTGGTGGCCGCGGTGATGTATTTTGCGGCGAAGTACAACGTCGATGAGCTGTTCTACAAGGCCACCCACGACGCCATGACGGGGCTGGCCAACCGGGCGTTCTACATCGAGCGGCTGCGCAATACGCTGGCGCTGCACCGGCGGGACAAGCGCCCGGCCAGCGTGCTGATGATCGACATGGACGGGCTGAAACACCTCAACGATTCCTACGGGCATCGGGTGGGGGACGCCGCGATCATGGAGGTCGCCCGTCGCCTCACCGCCTGTGCGCGGGAATCCGACACTGTTGCCCGCCTCGGGGGCGACGAGTTCGGGATGATCTTCTCGCCGGTCGATCTGCCCGACGGGGGAGAGATGCTGATGCACCGGATCGAGGATGAGATCGCGCGGCCACTGCAGTTCGAAGGCCATTCGTACGCCCTGAGCGCGAGCGTCGGCATGGCCACGCTGCCGGCGGACGGGCTGGATGTGGATCATCTGCTCGAGACCGCCGACCGCCGGATGTACCGGGTCAAGCGGCTGCATCATGGCGAGAACGGGGCCGGCGGCCTTTCCAGCTGCGCCTAGCAGGGGCGGGATGCGCCCGTCGTCGTCTCCGCCCTACGTCAGGTTTTCATGAGCCACTCTGCCAGCGCGGCGTAGAGCCGTTCCGGGACGACCGGCTTGGTGATGAAGTCGTCCATGCCGGCTTCCAGGCAGCGGGCCTTGTCTTCGGCAAAGGCGTTGGCGGTCATGGCCAGAATGGGGGTGCGCTGGTTTCCGGGCATCTGACGAATGCGCCGCGTTGCGTCGAGGCCATCCATCTTTGGCATCTGCATGTCCATGAGGATCAATGCGTAAGCCTGGGTTTCGACACGCTGAATCGCTTCGAGGCCGTCGTCGGCGAAGTCGACCGACAGGCCCACGTCTTCGAGCAGCGCCTGGGTGATCTCCTGATTGATCGGCTCGTCCTCGGTAAGGAGGATGCGGGTGCCGGCAAACCGCTGCTTCAGGATCGTCTCGGCGTCCTGCGGGGAGGCGGTGGCGGCACGCCGGACTTCGGGCGTCCCCTGCTTGAGCCTGGCGGTGAACCAGAAGGTGCTGCCTGCGCCGGGTGTGCTCGATGCGCCCACCTCGCCGCCCATCAGCGCGGCGAGCCGCTTCGTGATGGCGAGGCCGAGGCCTGTTCCGCCGTACTGGCGGGTGGTGGTGGAGTCGGCCTGCTCGAACGCGGCAAAGAGGCGGGCGAGGGTGTCCGGCGCGACGCCGATCCCGGTGTCCTCGACCTCGAAGCGGACGAGCGTGCCGAGGGCGTCGTCGCCGATCCGCTTCGCGCGCAGGGTGACATGACCGTGGTCGGTGAATTTGATGGCGTTGATCGCGTAGTTGAGCAGGGCCTGCTGGATGCGGGTCGGATCGCCGAGCAGGCCATCGGGAAAACGGTCCACCTCGGTGGTGAATGTCAGGCCCTTGCCGTTGGCGCGCTCCCGGACGATCGAGCTCACGTTGCCGACGAGGCCTTCGATCCATACGTCGCGCTCTTCGAGCGAGAACTTGCCGGCCTCGATCTTGGAGAGGTCGAGAATGGCGTTGAGCACGCTCAGGAGGTGTTCGCCCGCGCCCTCCAGCTTGTTCATGTGTTCGATCTGATCCGGCGCCAGGCCGCCCTTGCGGATGAGGTGGGCGAGGCCGGTGATCGCGTTGAGCGGGGTGCGGATCTCGTGGGACATGTTGGCCAGGAAGGCGCTCTTGGCGACGTTGGCCGCTTCGGCCGCGGACTTGGCCTCCATGAGCTGCTGGGTGCGTTCCTCGACGAGGTTTTCGAGGTTCTGGCGATGGCGGGCCAGTTCTTCCTCGGCGCGCTTGCGTTCGGTCACGTCCATGTTGATGCCGGCGATCCGGTTGGGATAGCCGCGGGCGTCGCGCTCGATCACCTTGCCCACCGCGTGGAACCAGATCCAGTCGCCGGATTTCGTCATGCGCCGATATTCCACTTCGAGGGTCTGGTCGGTGGGGTGTCCATCGGCGAACAGCGCCAGCAGGCCGGGCCGGTCGTCCGGGTGGACGTGGGCCAGCCAGTTGTCCAGATTGGTCTCGAACTCGTCTGGCTCGTAACCCAGCAGCTGGGCGTAGGTCGGGCCGACATTGACCTCACCGGTCTCCACGGTGACATCGAACCATTCCTGGCGGGCTGCGCTGAGGGCGAGGCGCAGGCGCTCCTGGCTCTGCCGGAGGGAATCCTGCGCGAGCTTGCGTTCGGTGATGTCGTCGTAGACCCCGACGATCCCGATGATCTCGTTGGCCACGTTGCGCAGCGGCACTTTGGCGGTCTGCAGCCAGATCGTGGCGCCGTCCGGGGTGGTCTGGGGTTCTTCGTAGGACAGCTTGGCATGGCCCGAATCCATGACCGAGCGGTCGTCGGCCTGGTACAGGCCGGCCTGCGCTGACCAGCCCATCTGGTAGTCGTCCTTGCCGAGGAGCTCTTCGGGCGATGACTTGCCGGCGTCGCGGGCAAACGGCGGATTGCAGCCCAGGTAGCGCAGGTCCCGGTCCTTCCAGAACACCCGCATCGGCACGTTGTTGATGACGGTCTGCAGGAGGAGATGGGATTCGCGCAGCCGCTGTTCGGCCTGTTCCCGTTCGGTGATGTCGTACAGCGTGACGAGGTGGAGGCTGTCCGCCACGGCATTGAGCGACGACGCCGAGGCCATCACGGTGCGCTGGCGGCCATCCTTGGTCAGCAGCCGGACCTCCAGGGGCACGAACGCCGTGCCGTCGCGTTTCGACGTTTCCAGCCGCTCCGTCCAGGCTGTGATGACGTGCCGGCAATAGTCCGGATCGGGGTAGGCGTGGTTCCACCACGCCTGGAGCGTCGGGATGTCGTCGTGCGTGTAGCCGAAGGCGTGGGTGAAGGCCGCATTGAGGTAGGTGATGTTTCCGCTGTCGTCGTTCAGCGCCATCGGCACGGGCGCCGCGTCGATGGTGGCGTGATAGCGCACTTCGCTGGCGCTCAGGGCGTCGTTGGCCACCTTGTGTCGGGCGATCTCGCGCATCAGGTTGACGGTGTTGGTCGCCAGGGTGCGGTAGATGGTCAGGATCAGGTTGATCCACGTCTGCGTTTCACCGCTCATCCGCTCGGCGGCCTGACGTCGGGCCTGATCGGGCGGCAGGCCGGCTTGGATCGCTTCGACGGTGAAGGCCATGCGCTTGTCGGATTCGAGGATGTGCGATGCGAGCCAGCTGGCGAGAAACGCGAGGGTTTCCTGCACCAGCTCGTCGAGGGGCCTGACCGACTGTTGATCGATGAGGCCGCGGATGGTGTCGATGAAGCCGGCATGCACCTGCCGGTGACGGATCTCCTCCTCGGTTCCGGCCACATGGCTGTGCCAGATGTGCTCTTCGGCCTGGAAGTGATACACGGTGTAGCGCATCAGCTCGTCGAGGATGTGCCTGAGCTGGGCGCCGTCGCTTTTGTAGGCGACCTGACTGGCCAGCAGATTGAGGAGCGCGACGAGTTGACGGTGCTGCTGATCGATGTCGGTCAGCCCCGTCTCGAAACTATCGTTCCACGGAAAGATATCGATGGCTTGCATGTCGGGTTCAGGCAGATGCCCGCCGCGAGCAACCAGCCGCGTTGCGTGGAGGGCGGATCAGATTCATGAAATCTCCCAGGGCTGAACCGGATCGCGGTTCTTGCGGACCGCCGCACCGGGGCGCGAGTCTCAGCATCTTGCTGTATCGGCGGGCTATCCAGCAAGGTTTAGCCCGGCGAAGTGGCCGGGTGGTGCGACGACCGGCGGGGCGCCGCCTTGCCGTAGCGGGATGAAAAAAAACGGCGACCGGATTTCTCCGGCCGCCGTCGAGGCTCCCAGGGGAACGCAATCCCCATCCTGAAACTTGTCGTGCTGCGCTTACGGGATCATCCAGGTGAACACGTAGGCCTGCAGTGTGGTGATGATGCCCACCATGGCGGCAAACATCAGGCTGTGCTTGAGGGTGAAGCGGAACAGATCCGATTCCTTGCCCACCAGGCCGACGGCCGCGCAGGCGACGGCGATGGACTGCGGAGAGATCATCTTGCCGGTCACGCCGCCGGTGGTGTTGGCGGCCACCAGCAGGGTGTCGGAGACGCCGACCTGGTGCGCGGTGGTGGCCTGCAGCGAGCAGAACAGCGCGTTGGACGACGTGTCGGAACCGGTGAGGAACACGCCCAGCCAGCCCAGGAAGGGCGAGAAGAACGGGAACAGCACGCCAGTGCCAGCCAGCAGCAGGGCCAGGGTGGCGGACAGGCCGGAGTAGTTGGCCACGAAGGCGAAGGCCAGCACCATCCCGATGGAGTAGATCGGGCGCTTCAGCTCGATCACGGTTTCCTTCAGGGTCTTGGCGGCTTCGCTGGTGCGCATGCCGAGCACGACCATGGTGATCAGCGCGGCCAGGAAGATCGCGGTGCCGGTGGCGGAGAGGATGTCGAGCTTGTACACCGCGGCGTAAGGCGTGGCCTTGGCGACGATGGGTTCCATCTTGATGACCAGCTTGTCGAGCATCGGCACCGGGAACTGGAACACCAGCGAGTACAGCGGGCCGTCCTTGGCGAACAGGGCCTTGAAGGGCTTGAGACTCCAGATGGTGACCATGACGGTCAGGATCAGGAAGGGCGACCAGGCCTTGGCGATCTGACCGAACTCATAGTGCTTCTCGGCGGCGCGCTCGGTGGTGGCCTTGTTGTCGAAGCGGAAGATGCGCTTCGGCTTCCAGTTCTTCAGGAACACGGTGAGGCAGATCAGGCTGACCAGCGCGGAGGTGATGTCCGGCAGCTCCGGTCCGATGTAGTTGGCGGTGAAGAACTGGGTGACGGCGAAGCTCAGGCCAGCCACGATGATCGCCGGCCAGGTTTCCTTGATGCCACGCCAGCCGTCCATCATGGCGACGAGCCAGAACGGGACGATCACCGACAGCAGCGGCAGCTGACGGCCGGCCATCTGGCCGATCTTGAACGGGTCGATGCCGGTCACCTGACCGCCCACGATGATGGGAATGCCCATGGCGCCGAAGGCCACCGGCGCGGTGTTGGCGATGAGGCACAGGCCCGCGGCGTACAGGGGGTTGAAGCCCAGGCCCACCAGCAGGGCGGCGGTGATCGCCACCGGGGCGCCGAAGCCGGCCGCGCCTTCCAGGAAGGCACCGAAGGAGAAGCCGACGAGCAGCATCTGCAGGCGCTGGTCATCGGTGATCGATACCACCGAGGCCCGGATGATGTCGAACTGCCCGGTCTTGACGGTGATCTTGTAGAGGAACACCGCCGCGATGATGATCCACGCGATGGGCCACAGGCCGTACAGGAAGCCGTAGCCGGCCGACGCCAATGCCATTTCCACCGGCATCTTGTAGAAGAAGATGGCCACCGCCAGGGCGATGGCGACGGTGATGGTGCCGGCGATGTGCCCCTTCATCCGCAGCACCGCGAGGGCCACGAAGAAGAAGATGATCGGCAGCGCGGCGACCAGCGACGACAACCATAGGTTGCCCGCGGGGTCGTAAATCTGCATCCAGGTTTGCATTCGGTAATTCCTCCTTTGGTGAATGCGGGTGTTTCGGATTGGGGTGAGACGGGTTCTTGCGGTGTCCGGGGATCAGCAGGTGGCGAGGCGCGCGGCCTCCTCGCTGCATTCGTCGAGCAGATGCACGATGGAGCGGTAGGGCAGGCCGGTGGCGTTGGTGAGGCCGATCTCGCAGGTCTGGTTGCTCGAATAGCCACCGCAGCAGCCGGCGGGCACCTCGAGCTTGCGCAGGGCGTGGGCGTTGAGCTCGGGCACCACGAAGCCCCGGTCGCCGCCAAAGCCGCAGCACTTCACTTCGGGCGGCATCACGGGTTGCACGGCGCAGGCGGCGGCGAGCTGCTTCAACTTGCCCTCGAAGCCCATGCGGCGGGCCGAGCAGTTGAGGTGGATCAGCACCGGGTCGGACTTCTTCTGGAGCATCAGGCGCGGCAGCAGCGCGTCGTGGGCAAACTCCACCAGGTCGAACACCGGCAGGCGTTCGGCGAGGAAGGTCTTCATGCGCAGGCTGCAGGCGCTGGCGTCGAGGATGATCGGGTACTTGCCGTTGTCGCTGGCTTTGCGCAGCGCGGCTTCCAGTTCGGCCGACTTGCGGTCGGCGTCATCGGCCATGCCCTTGCTGGCGAAGGACTGGCCGCAGCACAGCTCATTGACGCCCTCGGGGATGATCGGGGCGTAGCCGGCGCGTTCCAGCACACGGATGACGGTGGCCGAGAGGGCGTGCTCGGGGGTGTCGGCGCCAAACATCCGGCCGGCGCAGGTGGGGAAGTACACCACCTTGTCGCCGTCGCTGCGGGTGGCGCGGTGGGTGAGGGGCTGCGGCATGGGCATGCCTTCCTTCCACTTGCCGCCGGTGATCCGGCCCAGGGCCTTGGGCCCGATGATGGCTTCGGCCAGATGCCCGGCCTTGAGCGCGGTGCGGGCCAGGGCCTGGGTGGCGCCGAAGTGGTCGGCGGCGAGCTTGCCAAGCTGGCGGGCCACGCCGGAGAGGTTCTCGCCGCGCACGGCGCGGGTCAGGGCGCCGGTCTCGATGCCCACCGGGCAGGCGGTGGAGCACAGCCCGCAGGTGGCGCAGGTGTCGAGGCCCATGTAGAGGTAGTCCTCGCCCAGCTGGCCCGGGGCCTCGCCGGCCGCCTGGCGGCGCGACAGTTCACGCCAGCCGACGATGCGCTGGCGCGGCGACAGGGTGAGGCCGTGGGACGGGCACTGGGGCTCGCAGAAGCCGCATTCGATGCAGCGATCCACCGGCGCGTAGAGCTGGCCGGCGGCGGGCATGGGCTTGAGGTGCTTGAGGTGGGCCTGGGGATCGTCGTTGATGATCACGCCGGGGTTGAGCAGGCCTTCCGGGTCGAACAGGGCCTTGATCTCCTTCATCAGGCCGTAGGCCTGGGTGCCCCATTCGAGCTCGACGAAGGGCGCCATGTTTCGGCCGGTGCCGTGCTCGGCCTTCAGCGAGCCGTCGTACTTCTCGACCAGCATCGCGCACACGTCGTCCATGAAGGCGGCGTAGCGGGCGACTTCGGACTCGATGCCGAAATCCTGGGTGAACACGAAGTGGACGTTCCCCTCCAGCGCGTGACCGAAGATGATCGCCTCCGTGTAGCCGTGCTTGGCGAAGAGGGCCTGCAGATCCAGGCAGGCGGCGGCGAGATCGGGCACCGCCACGGCCACGTCCTCGATGATGACGGTGGTGCCGGGCTTGCGCACCGCGCCCACGGCCGGGAAGGTGCCCTTGCGCACGTTCCACAGGCGGTCGATCTCGGCCGGGTTGGTGGTGAAGGAGGGGGCCTCGATCAGCGGGTAGGGGGCGAGCTCGGCGAGCACCGCGTCGATGCGGCGCTGGAGATCGGCGGCGTCCGGCGCGCGGGTTTCGATCAGCAGCGCGGTGGCGCCGTCGGCCAAAGTCTTGAGAAGCGGCGGCATGCCGGGCTTGTCGGCCACGGCGCGCAGCGAGGCGCGGTCGAGCAGCTCGACCGCATCCACCGGCTGCTGCTTGAGGCCCACCACCGCGCGGCAGGCGGTTTCCATGTCGGCGAAGAACACCAGCGCGCTGGCCTTGTGGGCGTATTCGGGCACGGTCTGGTAGGTGACTTCGGAGATGAAGCCGAGGGTGCCTTCCGAGCCGATCATCAGGTGCGACAGGATGTCGATCGGGTCGGAGTAATCCACCAAGGCGTTGAGGCTGTAGCCGGTGGTGTTCTTGATCTTGTATTTGGTGCGGATGCGCTCGGCGAGGGCATGGTTGGCGCGCACCTCGTCGGAGAGCCGGGCGAGGCTGTCGAGGAGGTAGCCGTGGCTGGCGTGGAAGGCCGCGCGGCTGGCGGCGTCGCCAGTGTCGAGCACGGTGCCGTCGGCCAGCAGCACGCGGATCGAGGCGAGGGTGCGGTAGCTGTTCTGGGCGGTGCCGCAGCACATGCCGGAGCTGTTGTTGGCGGCGATCCCGCCGATCTTGGCGGCGTTGATCGACGCGGGATCGGGGCCGATCTTGCGGCCCAGCGGGGCGAGGCGGCGATTGACCTCGGCGCCGACAATCGCCGGGCCGACCTTGACGGTGGCGCCGTCCGGGGCGATGCGGCAGGTGGCGAGGCCTTCGCCCAGCAGCACCAGCACCCCATCGGTGACGGCCTGGCCGCACAGGCTGGTGCCGGCGGCGCGGAAGGTGACCGGCCGGCTGTGGGTGCGGGCCAGCTCCACCACGTCGCGCACTTCGTCTTCGTCTTCCACCACCGCCACAACCTCGGGGATCAGGCGATAGAAGCTGCCGTCGGTGCCATAGGCAAGGCGGCGCAGTTCGTCGCTAATCACGCGGTGGGCGGGCAGCCGTTGGCGCAGGGCGTCGATGAGAGCGGACATGGCGGGTCCTCCCGTCAGGGATGAGGTTTGATTCGGTCAGTGGTGGGGGTGGGGCGACGGATGTCGCCCCGGGGCGGATCAGGCCGCTATCGTCGGTCGCGGACCATGTCCCTCAGCCTTCGCGGAGCGGGTGTCAGGGGCGTGCGGGCGGCGGTCCAACCGGCCTGATTCTTCGGCGCAAGGGCGCGGAAGCGGCTCGCCAGCCAGCTGAAGGCCCGGTAGCTGCCGGGGCGGCTGTACACGCGGGCCCACATCCGCCAGACGAAGGTCGTCAGTGCGCTGTAGCCGGCGCCCTGGCCGACCATCGCCGGGTTGGCGTGGGGTTCGGACTGGGCTTCGCCGCGCAGGCGGATGAGCAGTTCGGGGATGGGGATCTTCACCGGGCAGACTTCGCCGCAGGCGCCGCACAGGGTGGAAACCGTGGGCAGCAGGTGGGTTTCTTCAAGGCCCATCATGTGCGGCGAGACGATCTTGCCGATTGGGCCGGGGTAGGTGGTGCCGTAGGCGTGGCCGCCGATGCGGGTGTAGACCGGGCAGTGGTTCATGCAGGCGCCGCAGCGGATGCACTGCAGCGTCTTGCGCAACTGTTCGTCGGCATAGGCCTGGGAGCGGCCGTTGTCGAGGAGCACGAGGTGCACCTCTTCGGGGCCGTCCTTCTCATTGGCCTTGCGCGGGCCGGAGATCATGTTGAAGTAGGTGGACACCGCCTGGCCGGTGGCCGAGCGGGTGAGGATGGAGAACAGCGGGGCCACGTGCTCCAGCTTCTCGACCACCTTCTCGATGCCGGTGATGGCGATGTGCACCTTGGGCACCGTGGTGCACATGCGGCCGTTGCCTTCGTTCTCGACGAGGCACAGGGTGCCGGTTTCGGCTACCGCGAAATTGACGCCGGAGAGGCCGATGTCGGCGATCTCGAACTTCTCGCGCAGCACGCGGCGGCCGATCTGGATCAGCGCGTCCACGTTGTCGGTGTACTCCACGCCGGGGATGTGTTCGGCGAACAGCTTGGCGATCTGCTGCTTGGTCTGGTGGATCGCCGGCATGATGATGTGCGAGGGCTTCTCGCCGGCCAGCTGGACGATGTATTCGCCCATGTCGGATTCGAGGGCGCCCACGCCGGCGGCTTCCATGGCGTGGTTGAACTCGATCTCCTCGCTCACCATCGACTTGCCCTTGACGATCAGTTTGGCCTGATGGCGTTGGGCGATGCCGAGCATGATGGCATTGGCTTCTTCGGGCGTCTCGGCCCAGTGCACCTTCACGCCATTACGGGTGAGGTTGGCTTCGAGTTGCTCCAGCAGATCCGGCAGGCGGGTGAGGCTGTACTGGCGGATGCCCTCGGAGAGGCTGCGCAGGGAATCCAGCTCGTCCGCGTCGGGGAACTGGGCGGCGCGCTTGGCCATCAGGAAATCCATCGCGCCGCGGAAGCTGCTGCGCAGGTGGGCATCGTTCACCGCATCGTGCATCCGCTCCCGAAGCTGCTTGGCGGAGACGAATGCGATCGGCTTGCCGGTGTCGGCACTGGCGTTGGGCGCGCTCATTGGGGCTCTCCTTCGGCGTGGGTGACGATCACGATGAGTTCCTTCGGGCCGTGGGCGCCGTAGGCGAGGGTCTGCTGGATGTCGGCGGTCTTGGACGGGCCGGAGATCAGCAGCGCGTTGGTGGGCATGCCGGCCGACCAGCCTTCGGCACGGATCGCGTCAAAGAAGGTGGGCTGGATGGTGCGGGCGTCGAGCAGCGCGAAGTGCACCGGCGGCACCAGCGACAGGGTGCGCGGCTCGGCGTCGGACGGCCACAGGATCAGGCTGCCGGTTTCGGCGATGGCGCCGCGGGCCTGGGTGAAGCCTGCGCCGACGCGGTGGAACAGATCGGCCTTGATCTCCTCGACCTGGCCAGCCCACGGGCGCAGCGTAGTGCCGGCGAAGGTGGCGGCGTCCAGGCGGCGGCCGGCGGGGGTGTCACCGCCGTAGAGCAGGGTGCCGACGGCCTTCTCGACGCACAGCCGGGCCAGCAGCGCGGGCCAGTCGGCGTCGGTGGAAAAGTGGACGTCGGCGTGGAAGGCCTCGATACCGGCCTTGAAGCGGGCGGCGCGCTCGGCGACGGATTCGCCGCGGGCGCGGGGCGCGTAGTGTTCGTCGAGGCTGGGCAGCGGGTTCGGCGTGGCCGGCTGGGCGCCGCGCAGCTTGGCGAGGATGCGGTCGCGGGCGGTCATGATTGCTTTCCTCCAGTGCGGCGCAGCAGGAAGGTGGCAAGGTGCTCGCCCGGCAGCGACGGCGCGGCGCGGCCGGCGTTCTGGTCTTCGAGGGCGGCGCGCTTGGTGATGTTGAGCATGCAGCCACAGTCGGCCGTCACCATCTGGCGGGCGCCGGTGGCCTTCAGCGAGGCGACCTTGTCGGTGACCATCGCGGTGGAGATGTCGGGGTGCTTGAGGGAGAAGCTGCCGCCGAAGCCGCAGCATTCGGATTCGTGATCGTGGATCGCCAGACTGACGTTGCCCAGGCGCGACAGCAGCTCGCGACCCACCAGCAGGGTGCCCATCTCGCGGCGGGCCGAGCAGGAGGTGTGCAGCGCGACGGTGGTCGGCTCGCCCTGGTCGGGGCGCTTGAAGTCCAGCACATGCACCAGGAACTCGGCGAGTTCGAAGGTGCGGGCCGAGATGGCGGCGGCGCGGGCGGCGAGGTCGGCGTCGTCGCCGATGACCTTCTCCCAGTGCCAGCGGATCATCCCGGCGCAGGAGCCGGAGGGCACCACGATGGGGTAGTCCTCGGGAAAGAGATCGAGCTGGGCGGCGACGACTTCGCGCGCCTCGGCCGGAAAGCCGCTGGTGAAGGCCGGCTGGCCGCAGCAGGTCTGGTTGTCGGGGAAGATCACCCGGATGCCTTCCCGCTCGAGCAGGGTGATGGCGTCCATGCCCGCCTCGGGCACGAAGAGATCTACCAGACAGGTGGCGTAGAAATACACCGCCTGCGGGCGCGGGGGGTAAGTGCGCGCGGAGTGTCCGGCGCCGTGGGTCGGTCTGCTCATGGGTCTCCTCCAGTCCTTGTCGCTTGGAAACGGAATTCTGTTCCGTCGCTGCGGCTATTGGCCAGATGATTCTGGATGGTGTCGGTAAATTGGTAAGACCAATTGAACCGCTGAAGGAAAATCTACCCGCGCGCCCCGTCGAAGTCAATCCTCTACATAAGTCAAACCACTGATTTTTGGGTGATCTAGGGGTAAACGACTAGGTTTTTGGGTCTTCAGGCTTGAGCGTGGTCAAGACTTGGAGTTAGTATTTTGGTCAGACCAATTTTCGGAAGAAAAATGACCATCGGAAAAATCGCCGTCCAGCGGCTCTCCGACACCATTGCCCACGAACTCGAACAGCGCATTCTCGAAGGCGCCCTCAAGCCCGGCGACCGCCTGCAGCCCGAGCGCGAACTGGCCGCCGAGCTGGGCGTGTCGCGCCCGTCGCTACGCGAGGCGATCCAGAAGCTGGTGTCCAAGGGCCTGCTCCACAGCCGCCAGGGTGGCGGCACGTATGTGACCGACCGGCTCGACGCCGGCTTCACCGACCCGTGGGGCGAGATGCTCCGCCAGCATCCCAACATCCAGGCGGACCTGCTGGAGTTTCGCGGCATGCTCGAATCCGAAGCCGCCGCGTTGGCCGCCCGCCGCGCCACTGACGCCGACATCCAGCGCATCGGCGAGGCCTACGCGCGGGTCGAGGGGCTGTTCGCCCAGGGGCCGTCGGCCGAGGTCTTCGATGAACAGGTGCGGGCCGATCTGGCCTTCCACCAGGCCATCGCCGAAGCCGCCCACAACGTGATGATCGGCCACCTCACGGCCAGCCTGTTCCGTGTGACTCACGACCACATCGACCGCAACCTGCGCCACCTGCGCCGGCTGGAGGACGACTGGCAGGAGCTGCGCGGCCAGCACGCGGCCATCTGGGACGCCGTGAAGCGCCGCGACCCGGTGGCCGCCCAGGCGGCGGTGCGCTGCCACATGACCTTCGTCGAGGAGAGCATGCTGGCCCGCGCCCAGCATGAAGAGCGCGAGAGCCGCGCCCGGGTGACGCGCAAGCTGGTCGGCCAGGGGGCCTGAACGGAGCGCCCAAGGCGCCGGATGTGGGCAATTGTCGAGCGTCTGGTAACCGACTGACCGCTAGAATCGCCCCTCGCCCACTACGCCGTCATCCTCTCCCCTGATGCACACCCTCGAACAGCTGCGCGCAGGCACGCTCGCCGGCGCCCGTCACCTCAAGCTCGCCTGCGGGCTGCGCGAATTCCCGCGGGAGATCTTCGAGCTCGCCGATACGCTGGAGATCCTCGACCTGGCGGGCAATGAACTCACCACCCTGCCGGACGACCTGCCGCGGCTCACCCGGCTGCGGGTGCTGTTCTGCTCGGGCAACCCCTTCGAGGTCCTGCCCGAGGTGCTGGGCCGCTGCCCCGCGCTGCAGATGATCGGCTTCAAGTCGTGCCGGCTGCACACCGTGCCGGACGCCGCCCTGCCGCCCACCCTGCGCTGGCTGATCCTCACCGACAACCGCATCGAAACCCTGCCCGCCGGCATCGGCCGGTGCACCGGGCTGCGCAAGCTGGCGCTGGCGGGCAACCGGCTCACCGCGCTGCCACCGGAGATGGCAGCGTGCACGTCGCTGGAGCTGCTGCGCATCGCCGCCAACCGGATCGCCGCCTTCCCCGACTGGCTGCTCGATCTGCCTCGGCTGGCGTGGCTGGCCTACGCCGGCAATCCCTTTTGCGCAACGCTCGACGCCGCCTGGCAGGCCGAGGCGCACACCCGGCCAGTGCCGTGGGCGGCGCTGGCGACCGACGGCATTCTTGGCGAGGGCGCGTCCGGGGTGATCCACCGGGCGGCGTGGTCGGCGCTGGAAGGCGCGCGGTCGGTGGCGGTGAAGCTTTTCAAGGGCGAAGTGACCAGCGACGGCCTGCCGGCCAGCGAGCGGGCCGCCTGCGTGGGGGCGGGCGGCCACCCGCAGCTGATCCCGGTGCTCGGCGAGGTGACCGGTCATCCGGCCGACACCGCTGGGCTGGTGATGGCGCTGATCGACCCCGCCTTCCGCAGCCTCGCCGGCCCGCCCAGCCTCGATACCTGTACCCGCGACGTGTATCCGGCAGATGCCCGCTTCACGCCTGCCACGGCGCTCACCATCGCCCGAGGCATCGCCGCCGCCGCTGCGCATTTGCATCAGCGGGGCATCGTGCATGGCGATCTGTACGCCCACAACATTCTGCACGACGGGGAGGGGCGGGTTTTTCTGGGGGATTTCGGCGCGGCGTCCTTCGTCTCGCCGGCCGACCCGGTCCGCGCCCGGCGCCTCGAGCAGGTGGAGGTGCGCGCCTGCGGCTGCTTGCTTGAAGAGCTCGCCGAGCGCACGGCGCCCGGTGTGCTGCGCGACGGGCTCGCGGCCCTCGCGGCCCGTTGCCTCGGGTCGGTGCCGGCGCTACGGCCGGGTTTCGACGAGATCGTCCATCATCTGGATGGGCTGGCCGCAGGCTGATTGCATGACGCCGCCGGGCTGTTCGTGACAAAAGTCAGCCCGCGGCTGCGCCACAAGTTGTAAGATCAAGTTACGAGAAAAAGGCAAACGGGGTGAGAACCCCGGACGCAAAGCTTCGGATCCTAACCTGCACGCAGGAAGGATGGCCGGGTTCCCTCAGCGCTGGTGCGTTCGCACCTGCGTCGGTTTTCCGTGCTGTCCGCACCTTCCTCCTCGTGTTTTGTCGATCCGGCCGTCCGCGCGCGTCTGCCGCCCATGCGCCTTCTCTCGTGCGTTTCGTACGCGATCTTTCCATTTGCGCCGCCCGTCGGCGGGAGAACGACATGAGCAAGGACAACAAGAAAATCCTCGTCGCCGCTGGCGGCATCGGCATCGTGATGGCGGGCTGGCTGGGCGCCAGCGCCTATGTGGGCAGCGTGGCCGAACGGGAGATACGGGCCTTCGCCGCCAAACCCTCGTCCGAGACCGGGGTGCGCGTCCGCAACATTCAGCACAGCAGCGGGCTGTTCTCCGCCACCGGCTCCTTCGGGATGGAGCTTGTTGACCAGTGTTCCAGCGGCGAGGGTGGCCAGAGCCCGGCGCTGGAGGTCGAATATTCCCTCGCCAACCTGGTGCTGCCCTCCGCGCCCCTGCGCGTGACCTGGAGCGCCAAGCCCACCGGCGAACTCGCCGCCGCGCTGGCCGAACTCTTCGGCCCCAGCCTCAAGCTGCAGGGCAACGGCGACGTGAGCTACGGCGGCGATTTCCGCTCGGCCATGTCGCTGCCCGAGCTCGCCCTCGACCAGGGCGGCCAGAAGCTCACCATCGCGCCCTCCAGCGGCAGCCTCGCGGTTGGCAAGACTGCGCTGGCGGTCAATTGGGGTATCGACAAGCTGCTCACCCGTGGCAACGGCGAAGCTGTCGAACTGGGCAAGATCGCCCTCGACGTGGATCTGAAGAACCGCTATCTGGGCACCGGCTCGTCGTCCCTGTCCATCGAGCGCATCGCCACCAGCCACGGTTCGGCCGAAGGCTTCCGCCACGCCACGCTGGTGACCGAAGACGGCGAGCGCCTCAACGCCCAGGTCACCGAGAGCCTGCGTGCCGCGTCCTTCGGCGGCGAGACGGTGAAGGATCTGACCCTCGAGATGGCGATCCGCGATCTCGACAAGCGCAGCATCGAAACCATCAGCCGCCTGTTTGGCGACACCTGCGGCCTGCAGAACATGACCGCGGACGAGGACGAGACCTTCCGCAAGGCCCTGCGCACCCTGATGACCCAGGGTTTCTCCTTCGGCATTCCCAAGCTCGCCGGCACGGTGGGCCAGGGCAGCCTGGACGGCAAGCTGATGGTCGAGGCCCGCAAGTCCATGTCGGCGTCGGCGCCGATCTCCCTGGCGAACATGCTCAAGGCCTCCGGCGAGATGGTGCTGAAGGGCAAGGTGCTGGATGCCGGCAAGCTGCAGACGATGCAGGCCATGGGCTTCACCCAGGGCCCGGACGGCAGTCTGAAGGGCAGCTTCGAGTACGCCGAGGGCGTGCTGCGCACCAACGGCCGGATCTTCGACGGCAGCGCCGTGCAGGCCAGCCTGGGTGGCGCCGATCAGGTGCTCAACGCCTTCCTCGACAAGCCGAAGCTGGCCGCTAACGCCGCGCAGGCCGAATCCCTGCAGGCGCCCGCGCCGATCATCGCCGACGAGGCGCCCGAGGTTGCCGAAGCACCGGCCGCCGCGCCTGCTGTTGCGCCCGCACCCGTGGCCGCGCCGCCCGCCCAGCCGGCCGTGCTGCCGGTTCCGCCGGTGTCCCTCGCGCCGCCCGCCCAGCCGGGCGTAGCCGCGGCAAGCTGCGGCTCGGCCCGTCAGTGCCTGCTCCAGACCCTCGGCGCCGCCGCCCGGGAAGACACCGCCACCGTGTTTGCCGTGGCGGCCCGCATCGAGGAGCTGGGCAAGCCGGCGCCGGGCAACCGGGCCGTGTCCAGAAAGCTCAATACCGAAGGCCTGGACGCGCTGAAGGCTGAAGACCCGGCCCGCGCCGCCGAGCTGTTCCGCAAGGGCCTCGCTGAAAACCCCCGCGACGTGGAGCTGGCCGGCAACCTGGGCTACGCCCTCGTCAAGGCCGGCAAGCCCCAGGACGCCGCCGAGGTGCTGACCGCCGCCCTGCAGCTCGACCCGCGTCGCAGCTCCACCTGGACGCCGCTGGCCGAAGCGCTGGCCCTCTCCGGCCGCAAGGACGAGAGCCAGGCCGCGCTGTGGGTGGCCTACCAGTGGTCCGGCAACCGGGAGAAATCCCTCGCCTTCTACACCGACCGGGCCGAGAAGGAGCGCGCCACCCGCCCGGCGCTGGCCGACATGTACGGCACGGTGCTGGCCTGGGTGGCCGAAGGTCGCAAGCCCAGGCTGACGGTGAGCGCCGGCTGACCGGCCGCGCCCGGCCCGGGCCTGACCTTAGCCGGGCCGGCGGTCACGCATCACCACCGAAGGGTTGTCGCGCAGGCGGCAACCCTTTTTGTCTTTCAGGTCGCGATGCTTGACGGGGCACCCGTCCGGCATGACCATCCCGTCGAACTGTCGGCCCGGTGCGGGGTCAGACCACCCCGGGCCCTGCGGGGCCGTCAATTTTGCACAACACGGTTCGATGCCGGCATGAACGATCAACTCAAACTGAGACCCCTGGAGCGGGAAGACCTGCGCTTCGTCCACGAGCTGGACAACAACGAGACGGTGATGCACTACTGGTTCGAGGAGCCCTACGAGGCTTTTGTCGAACTGTGCGACCTCTACGACAAGCACATCCACGACCAGAGCGAGCGGCGCTTCATCGTCGAGCGCGAAGGCCTTCGGGTGGGGCTGGTGGAGCTGGTGGAGATCAACCACATCCACCGCCGGGCCGAGTTTCAGATCATCATCTCGCCTGATCACCAAGGCCGCGGCTATGCCGCCCAGGCGACCCGCCTGGCCATGGGCTACGCCTTTACGGTGCTCAACCTTTACAAACTGTTCCTGGTGGTGGATGTGGAGAACACCCGGGCGGTGTCGGTATACAGAAAACTTGGTTTCTCGGAAGAAGGGGTTCTGCGGCATGAATTCTTCGTCGATGGTGTCTATCGGGACGCCTACCGGATGGCAGCCTTCCAGCCCGACTACCTGGCGCAGCGGGGCTGAGCTCGCCCGTCGCGCCGTGCTGGGCGTGGCCTTCATGGCTTCGGCCGGGCTGGCGCTGGCCGCCCCGGCTCAGCCGGATCTGCCGCCCGCCCGGAAGGTGGCTGTGGCGGCCGGGGCCACCCAGGCTTTGTCGGGCAAGCTCAAGGGCTACCAGCTGGCGGATTACCTGATCCCGCTCGAAGCCGGCCAGTCGGTGGTGATGCAGCTCAGGACGAGCAACCCGAGCGGCTATTTCAATGTGGACGCGCCGGGCGCGACCGATGGCGCGATGTTCGTCGGCAGCACCTCGGGCGATCGTTTCGAGACCGTTGCCCCGGTGAGTGGTGACTATCTCGTCCGCGTCTATCTGATGCGTAGCGCCGCCCGCCGCAACGAAGTGGCGCGCTACACCCTGTCGGTGCGGGCTGGCGCCCATCCGGGCAAGGCCGCGGCGAGCGACGCGCGGGTGGCGGGCACGCCCTTCCACGCCACCGCGTCGATCCGCTGCATGCCGGCCGGCGGCCAGTCGACCGCCTGCGAGGCCGGCGTGATGCGCCGCGAGGCGGGTGCCGGCACGGTGCGGATCACCCTGCCCAGCGGGGCCGTGCGTCACGTGGCGTTTGCCGGCGGCAAGGCCGTGTCGTCCGACGGCCCGGCCGGCCTTGAGGTGGAGCGCGCCGGCGACACGTCGGTCATCACACTGGGCAACGGCGACCGCTTCGAGATTCCCGACGCGCTGGTCACCGGCGGCTGAGCGCCTGCCGTTGATCATGCTGCGAGCCCGCCAGCCTGCCGCGGCTGCGATAATCCACGTTTTGCCTTGCGGGCTCGCCCATGTTCTACGGCATCACCGACATCACTACCTTCGTGCTGGGGACGATCTTCATCGTGCTCCTGCCCGGCCCCAATTCGCTTTACGTGATGACCGTCGCGTCCCGCTGGGGTGTGGCGGCGGGGTATCGCGGCGCCTGCGGGATCTTCCTGGGCGACCTGATCCTGATGATCCTGTCGGCCACCGGCGCCGCCTCGCTGCTGCAGGCCACGCCTGCGCTGTTCATGGGGCTGCGCTACGCCGGTGCGGCGTATCTGGTGTGGCTGGGGATCGGGCTGCTGCGTGCGGGGCTGCGCACCTGGCGGGGCGAGGCCGACACGGCGGCGCCCGTGGAACCGCCGCGGGATGCATCTCATCCCTTCCGGGTGGCGCTGCTCATCAGCCTGATGAACCCCAAGGCGATCCTGTTCTTCGTGTCCTTCTTCATCCAGTTCGTGTCGCCGGGCTACGACCATCCGGAGCTGTCCTTCCTCATCCTCGGGGTGATCGTGCAGTTCTTCAGCGCGCTCTACCTGTCGGCGCTGATCTTTGGCGGCACCCGGCTGGCGGAGGTCTTCCGGCGCCGGCGGCGCCTGTCGGCGGGGGCGACGGGGAGCGTGGGTGGATTGTTCATCGGTTTCGGCCTGCGGCTGGCGGGGGCCGGGATGGGTTGAACGCCTGCCGGCAGCCCCGGCGCTGCCCAAAACAAAAACGGCGACAGGATTGCTCCGGTCGCCGTTTTTTTGCGCTGCGCTTCCGCTCAGAACGGCAGCTTCACCCCCGGCCAGACGCCCTCAATGGTGCGGCGGAAGTCGGCCTGGATGCGCTCGATGGCGGCCTGGTTGTCGGCCTCGAAGCGCAGCACCACCACCGGGGTGGTGTTGGACGGGCGGGCGAGGCCGAAGCCGTCGGCGTATTCGACGCGCACGCCGTCGATGGTGAGGATGCTCTCGGCGCCTTCAAACCTGGCCTCGGCCTTGAGCTTGTCCACCAGCGCGAAGGGCTCGCCTTCGTTCATCTTGATGTTGAGCTCCGGGGTGCTGGTGGCGTTGGGCAGGCCCTTGAGAACCGGGTTGGCATCCGGCTGGCGGGAGACGATCTCCAGCAGGCGGGCGCCGGTGTAGAGGCCGTCGTCAAAGCCGTACCAGCGCTCCTTGAAGAACACGTGGCCGCTCATCTCGCCAGCCAGCGGCGCGCCGGTTTCCTTCAGCTTGGCCTTCACCAGCGCGTGGCCGGTGTTCCACATGGTGGGCTTGCCGCCGCGATCCTTGATCCAGCCGGCCAGGTTGCGGGTGCACTTCACGTCGTAGATGATCTCGCCGCCGGGCACGCGGGACAGCACATCCTCGGCAAACAGCATCAGCTGGCGATCCGGGAAGATGATCTCGCCGTCCTTGGTCACCACACCCAGCCGGTCGCCATCGCCGTCGAAGGCGAGGCCGATCTCGGCGTCGGTTTCACGTAGCGCACGGATCACGTCGGCGAGGTTCTCGGGCTTGGACGGGTCCGGATGGTGGTTGGGGAAATTGCCATCCACCTCGCAGAACAGCTCCACCAGCTCGCAGCCCAGGCGCTTGAAGAGCTCGGGCGCCACCGCGCCAGCCACGCCGTTGCCGCAGTCCATCACCACCTTCATGGGACGGGAAAGCTTCACGTCGCCGACGATCTTGTTCACGTAGGCCGGCACCACGTCGGCCTGGGTGAGCTTGCCGGGCACGGCAGCGGTGACCAGGTTGCCGTCGATGATGCGCTGGCGCAGGGCCTGGATCAGCTCGCCGAACAGGGTTTGGCCGCCCAGCACCATCTTCAGGCCGTTGTAGTCCGGCGGGTTGTGGCTGCCGGTGACGGACACGCAGGAGTTCGTGCCGAGTTCATACGCGGCGAAGTAGGTGAGCGGGGTGGGCACGCAGCCCACGTCCACCACGTCGACGCCGGCGGCGCGGATGCCATCGGCGAGCGCACCGGCGAGCTCGGGCCCCGACAGGCGGCCGTCACGGCCGACGGCGATGGCCTGCTGGCCACGGGCGACGGCTTCGGAACCGAGGGCGTGGCCGATGGCGCGCACGGCTTCGGCGGTCAGCGTCTTGTCGACGATGCCGCGGATGTCATAGGCCTTGAAGATCTCGGGGGCGGGGACGAACATGCGGAGGGCTCCGGTGCGGAAATGATGAAAAGTGGATTATACGCGGGCTGGATGTCAGCCCCGTGAGACGGGTTTGGCGGCGCGCCGTGGATCAGGTGAATTCCGTGAAAAAGCGCACGAGGCGCCGGGGCAGCCAGTCGAGCCGGCCGGGCCACGATCCGCTGACGAAACCCACGTGGCCGCCCTCGGCGGGTTGCTCCAGGCGCACGTGGGTCGAGACGTCCGCCGGGCCGGGCAGGTGGCGGGCGGGCAGGAAGGGGTCGTTTTTCGGGTTGATGACCAGCGTCGGCAGCCGGATGTCCTGCAGGTGGGGCTTGCTGGAGGCGCGCAGCCAGTAGTCGTCGGTGTCCCGGTAGCCGTGCAGTGGGGCGGTGACGAGGTTGTCGAACTGGTAGAGGTTGGCGGCCGCGCGCACCGCGTCGGCGTCGAACAGGCCGGGGTGGCGGGCCAGCTTGGCCAGCGCGCTCTCCTTGAGGGTGGCCAGGAAGTGACGGGTATAGACGCGGTTGAAGCCGCGCCCGAGGTTGTGTCCGGCGGCGGCGAGATCCAGCGGCGGGCAGATCGCTGCCGCGCCGTCGATCAGTTTCCTGGCGTCATCGCCCCGGGTGCCGAGCCACAGTAGCAGGGCGTTGCCGCCCAGGGACACGCCGGCGGCAAAGCGCGGGACGTCGGGAAAGGCTGCGGCGATCCGTTCGAGGATCCAGCCGATCTCGTCGGCGTCGCCGGAGTGGTAAGCGCGGGGCTTGAGGTTGGGCTCGCCGGAGCAGCCGCGAAAGTGCGGGACGACGCCGTTCCAGCCGAGATCGGCGAGGTGGCGCATCAGGCTGCGGGCGTAGGGCGAACGGCTGGAGCCTTCGAGGCCGTGGAACAGCACCACCAGCGGCGCGTCGGGGCGGCGGGGCAGCCAGTCGAGGTCGATGAAGTCGCCGTCGGGGGTGGTCCAGCGTTCGCGCTGGAAGGCGGGCATCGGGCCCTTGCGCAGCAGCGGCCAGATCGTCTGGGCGTGGCCGCCGGGCAGCCAGCGGGGCGCCCGGTAAGTGGAGTCGGTGGGCGAAGGGCTCAATGGACGACGTGGGGGCTGTCGCTGCCGCGCAGGTTGTCCATGTCGGGGGCCGGCGAGGCGTGGTGCAGCACCATGCGCCAGCCGATGGCGCCGCGGGTGAAGACGTTGGTGGCGATGATCGGCGGGTGCAGGCGGTGGTCGCCTTCGAGGTGGACGCGCTGATGCACGGTGTGCACCGCGGTCATCACGTTGAGCCACTGCACCGGCTGGGTGGGATGCACGATGATCCGGGTGCCGGCGGCGAAGAGCTGGCGCCAGGATTCACGGATCGCCGCGAGGCCCACGAGGCGGATGCTGCCCGGGTGGATGCAGACGACTTCCTCGTCTTCGGACCACACTGCCATCATGCCGTCGAGATCGGCGCGGGACAGGGCGGCGTAGAAGGCGGTTTCGGCCTCTTCGGGTGAGGTGAAGATCGGACTCGTCATGGGCAGTCAGGTGGGTTGGACGTGACACGGGGGCGTTGCCGCCCCCGTTGATATCAGCACCGCAGACCGGGTCAGTGGTGGCCTTTGGGCAGCTCGCCAGCAAACTTGTACTGGGCGCCGCAATACGGGCAGGTGGCCTCGCCTTCCGAGGTCACGTCGAGGAAGACACGCGGGTGGCGTGCCCACAACGGGGCGTCGGGCATCGGGCAGTGCAGCGGAAGCTGCTTGGCGGTGACTTCGATCGGCTTGGTTTTGTCCTGGTTTTCAGGCATGGAAATCTCCCTTGCTTAAATGTAGGCAAGCCAGTGTTGGTATTCGGGGGCCTTGCCGTTCACGATGTCGAAGAAGCGGGCCTGCAGCTTCTGGGTGATCGGGCCGCGCTTGCCTTCGCCGATGACGCGGCCGTCGAGCTCGCGGATCGGGGTGACTTCAGCGGCGGTGCCGGTGAAGAAGGCTTCGTCGGCGATGTAGATGTCGTCGCGGGTGATGCGCTTGGAGATCACCTCGAGGCCGAACTCCTTGGCAACCTGGATCACCGAGGAGCGGGTGATGCCGGTGAGGGCCGAGGCGATCTCGGGTTCGTAGATGGCGCCGTCCTTGATCACGAAGAGGTTCTCGCCGGCGCCTTCGGCCACGAAGCCGTTGGTGTCGAGGAGCAGGGCTTCGTCGTAGCCGGCTTCGGTGGCTTCCAGGTTGGCCAGGATGGAGTTGGCGTAGGTGGAGGCCAGCTTGGCGCGGGGCATGGTCACGTTGACGTGGTGACGGGCGAAGGACGAGGTCTTCACGCGGATGCCCTTCTCGAGGCCGTCTTCACCCAGGTAGGCGCCCCACGGCCAGGCGGCGATGGCGACGTGCACCGTGGCACCCTTGGTGGAGATGCCCATCTTTTCGGAGCCGTAGAAGGCGATCGGGCGCAGATAGCAGGATTCGAGCTTGTTGGCGCGCACGACTTCCAGCTGGGCTTCCATGAGTTCTTCCTTGGAGTAAGGAATGTTCATCATGTAGATCTTGCCGGAGTTGAGCAGGCGCTGGGTGTGCTCAGCGAGGCGGAAGATCGCGGTGCCGCTTACGGTGTTGTAGGCACGAACGCCCTCGAAGACCGACAGGCCGTAGTGGAGGGAGTGGGTGAGCACGTGGGTGGTCGCTTCACGCCACGGCACGAGCTTGCCGTCGTACCAGATGAAACCGTCGCGGTCTGCCATCGACATTGTGGGGATCTCCAGCTGAATACAGAAAATTTAAGCCTTCGATTCTAGCGCATTCCGCAGGTCTGCGGACCGCCGCCCCGAAGGGGGTAAAATAACAATTTTGCGTGCACGAGATGTCCATGAGGATCTGGAAGCCAAATGTCACGGTTGCTGCGGTGGTCGAGCGCGACGGGCGTTTTCTGGTGGTGGAGGAGGAGACCGAGGACGGGCTGCGCTTCAATCAGCCGGCCGGGCATCTCGATCGGGGTGAATCGCTGGTCAATGCCGTCGCCCGCGAGGCGCTGGAGGAGACCGCCCATGGGTTCCAGCCCGAGTTTCTGGTGGGCATCTACCAGTGGCCGCGGCCGGCGGGCGACATCACCTACCTGCGCTTTGCCTTTGGCGGTTCGATCACCGGCTTCGATCCGGAGCGCAAGCTCGACACCGGCATTGTGCGCGCGGTGTGGCTGACGCTGGACGAGCTGCGGGCGACGCGCGAGCGCCATCGCAGCCCGCTGATCCTGCAGTGCTGCGAGGATTACATGGCCGGGCGGCGTTATCCGCTGGATCTGATCCGGCACTACGACGCGTGATCCAGCGCCTCCGCCCGGTCATCGCCGGGCTGGCGCTGATTGCCGCGCTGGCCCCGGGGCCGGTCCTGGCGGACGAGCAGGTGCTGATCTGCTACAACTACGGCTGTCTCGTCGAGGCCGAAGCGCGGTTTTCCGAAGCGCAGCTTGCCGAAGTGGCTGCGCGGCTGCTTCGGGCCGATTCGGAGGTGGCCGAGCGGGCGATCGTGGCGCAGGTGCTCGGGCAGCTTTATCGCTGGGCCGGCGAGCAGTTGCCGATCAGCGCCGACCGTCCCGGGGATTACCTGGATTTCGGCGAGAACGGCATGATGGACTGCATCGACCACGCCACCTCGACGACACGGCTGTTGCTGATGCTCGAGGAGCGCGGCCTGCTGCGCTTCCATGCGGTCGATCCCATCCGCCGGCGGGTGCGCTGGCTGGTGGCCCAGCATTTTTCGGCGGTGCTGCGCGAGCGCGGCACCGATGATGCGCCCGGTGAAGGGGCGCGTTTCGCAGTGGATACTTGGTTCGGGGAACATGGCGATCCAGCCGTGGTGTTGCCCCTGGAAGACTGGCTGGATGGAGAGGGACCAGATGTCTCGTAAGGAAAAAGTCGTCGTCGGCATGTCCGGCGGCGTGGATTCGTCGGTTGCCGCGCTGCTGCTCAAGCAGCAGGGGTACGACGTGGTCGGCCTGTTCATGAAGAACTGGGAGGACGACGATGACGACGAATACTGTTCGACCCGCCAGGATCTGGTGGATGTGGTGTCGGTCGCCGATGTGCTGGGGATCGACCTGGAGGTCGTGAATTTCTCGAAGGAATACAAGGAGCGGGTGTTCGCCGATTTCCTGCGCGAATACGAAGCCGGCCGCACGCCGAACCCGGACATCCTGTGCAACTCCGAGATCAAGTTCCGCGCCTTCCTCGACCACGCGATGGCGCTGGGCGCCGACCGCATCGCCACCGGCCACTACGCCCAGGTGCGCGAATGGACCAACGACGGCCGCACCGAGTTCCAGTTGATGAAAGCCGAGGACGGCACCAAGGACCAGAGCTACTTCCTGTACCGGCTAAACCAGGCTCAGCTGTCCAAGACCCTGTTTCCCATCGGCCACCTCTACAAGCGTGACGTGCGCAAGATGGCCGAGGCGGCTGGCCTGCACGTGTACGCCAAGAAGGATTCGACGGGCATCTGCTTCATCGGCGAGCGGCCTTTCCGCGAGTTCCTGGCGCGCTACCTGCCAGCGAAGCCGGGCGAGATCCGCACGCTGGAAGGTGACAAGGTGATTGGCCAGCACCAGGGCCTGATGTACCACACCGTGGGCCAGCGCAAGGGCCTCCAGATCGGCGGCATCAAGGGCAACCAGGACGACGCCGGCGAGCACGACGCGTGGTACGCGGCGAAGAAGGACGTGGCGAAGAACGTGCTGTACGTGGTGCAGGGCCACGACCATCCGGCGCTGCTGAAGGATCGGCTGGTCGCCGGCGAGCTGTCGTGGGTGTCGGGGCGTGAGCCGCGCACCAACTGGGTCTATACCGCCAAGCCGCGCTACCGCACGCCGGATGCGCCGTGCGAGATCGACGTGCTGTCGGGCGGTCGCGCCGAGATCGTCTTTGCCCAGCCCCAGTGGGCGGTGACGCCGGGGCAGAGCGTGGTGGTTTACGAGAGCCGGGTGTGCCTGGGCGGCGGGATCATCATGGAGTGATCCGGCTGTAGCTGGATGTGAAACGGGCGCCTTGCGGCGCCCGTTTTGTTTGATCGGCCAGCAATCTCAGGGATTCGAGGCCAGCCGCAGGGGTGGGTAGGCCCAGTTGCGCTCCCACGCGGCGCGCACCATGTTGGGGTACTCGGCACGGCCGAGGCTGCCGTTGTAGCGGCCCAGGGCGCGGAAGAGATCGCCCTTCTCGATGTCGAGGTAGTGGCGCAGGATCGTGCAGCCAAAGCGCAGGTTGGTGCGCATGTGGAAGAGGTTGGTTTCCTGGTTGCCGATGAGGCGCGCCCAGAAGGGCATCACCTGCATGTAGCCGCGGGCGCCCACCGGCGACAGGGCGTACTTCTTGAAGCCGCTTTCCACCTGGATGAGGCCCAGCACCAGCTGCGGGTCGAGCCCGGCGCGGGTGGCTTCGTAGTGCACCGCGCGCAGGAGCTCAGAGCGGGCGGTTTCGTCCGGGATGCGCTTGGCGAGGCGCTGGGACATCTCGGCCAGCCAGCGGGCCCGTTCGGGCGAGCGCTGGAAGCTCGGGTCGAGGGGCGCCTGATCCGCCACCGCGGCGTGCAGGGCGGCCTGCACGCTGGCGGCGAGGGGCTCGTACTGCTGGTTGCCGGCCTGCACCGACGCGGCGCCGCCGCCCAGCAGCAGGGCTGCGAGGCAGGTGCGGACGACGGAACGCAGGCGGCGCATCATCAGCCCTTCAGCTTGGCGATGACAGTGGTGCCGACATCGGCCACCGGCAGCTTGGTGGCTTCGGCGTCGCGACGGCCTTGATACTCGACCACGCCTTCCTTCAGGCCACGGTCGCCGATCACCACCCGGTGCGGGGTGCCGATCAGCTCGTTGTCGGCCAGGAGCGAGCCCGGACGTTCGTCCCGGTCGTCGAGGAAGGCGT
>ERZ650311.22-NODE-22-length-99546-cov-7.884673_pt1 | contig 99546 bp, 153 predicted proteins | sample MGYA00376247_ERZ650311 | MGnify/ENA primary metagenome ERZ650311 (study PRJEB26733, sample SAMN07839324) | wastewater metagenome | biome: small river; feature: stream; material: water | place: USA: North Carolina | collected 2016-07-28 ... | reverse complement strand
ATCCTGAATTAGTTTATGATGAGCCAAATGGTGAGAATCATGTTCTTGTATATAACTTTGAGACAGCATGGGGAACTCCTAATACAGTACTAATAGAACTATCTAATCAGTTCCCGTCCGTCTTAATTACAAATGAATATATGGAAGAAACGGGCTGGGGTGGAGCAGCAGAGTTTGCTAATGGCAAAATGCTTTCTCATTCTGAATATGGTTGGAAGTGTTGGGAATGTGACCACACAGAAGATGAGGCTCCATATTGTGAGGATTGCGAATATGACATGTGTCCGTCTTGTGGTAATGGTGAGCCAATGCCTGAGGACAGAGCAAATTGTCAGACCCATGGTGTACAATCAGTTTCTACTAACGAGGGGGAATAATGAGCACATCATATAAGCCATATACTATAGATGAACTATGTACGTTAATCTACGAAGACAACTATTCACATATTGAATTTATGGAGAATATGAATGGCGGAGATTGCGATTGTAATATTCATCAGGCTATGGAACTAATTGTAAAGTATTGGGGGGAATAATGTTAGAAGAAATGATCGCCTATATGGAACTACATGAACTTAGTTTATTACAAGATGCAGATAAGTTTCAAAAGCTCATGGATGAATGGGAAGATAACTATGACTCTGATGAGTATCGTGATTTAGAGATTGATGACTATCATAATACTGGTGAACTCATGGCAACCCACCATCTTTTGTCAGTGGCACGTGGTATACTCGCCAAACATCGAAAGGAGTTTTAAATGTTATCAGAAGACCTACAAAAACTAGTTAATCAAAACCTGTCAGGTACCGACATTCTCCATGGCCAGATGAAGGTGTGGCTATTGGAGGCAGAGGAAGAACTTGACGTTGCATTGAAGCGGGAAGAAGAATCAGGTGAAGCAATGGATTCTATGGAACGTACATATGCAGAAGGTCAACTAGATTGTTTACTTGCTGTAAATGAACTAATAATAGATTTAACATATGCTATAAATGAAAGGAATATCAAGAATGCCTAAATTCAGAGTACTGGGCTCCTTAAATAAACTCTTCTATATGGACGTAGAGGCTAATGATAAATTAGAGGCATATGACATTGCAGAGGCAAAGCCAGCAGTTGATTGGTTTGAAATAGAGACAGATAATGAAATTGAAATTGTGGAGGTAGCAGAAGATGACAACTGAACTAGCAACCAAAGAAAGACTTAATACATGTTTGGATATCCTTGATTCCACCGACCTGGGCCAGTCTCTTGTATGGCTGTGGTGTTGGTCAGTAATTAAGAGCATCATCAAAGATTCAGATGAAGTAAACTATTCAGAAAATCAAATCTGGGAGATGTTCTATCTTGCTGTTAATAATGGCCAGTCATTTTCTCTAGAGTTTGGCGATGAGCATCTCTATGAGTGGATTAGAGACTGGATGAGCCTCGAAGGTATCCTAGGTGAGGTGGAGGAGTAATCCTCCCCTCACAGGGCCCAGGATCCAAAATTGGAGGGGGCCAAAAATTCATGAGGGCACAATTTTGCTCTTACGGACACAATTAAATATAGGCGGAAAAACTATTTACAATTTCCAGTAAATAGGGTAGAATATATACTAAATAGAATCTCTTGAAAGGGGATAAACAAATGGCAACAAAGCGTGAATATCTAGCATCACAGGGCATTACAGTTGGCAAGCGTGGACGTTTCTCAGGCGCTGCAAAGGTAGCTCTTCAGGAAGCTGAGAAGCAGGGGATCAAGTTCTCTGCTGAGAAGCCAGCTTCTAAGTAAGTAATAAATTTGGGGAGGGGTCAGGATACGTCTTGACTTCTCCCCATCCTATGTGATAAAATCCAAGATTCTAACAAAGGCGGAAATATGAAGACAAAAGAACTCAAGGTAGCAGAACAACTAACTAATGCAGTTGAAGACCATTTCTTTAATCCAGCGGTATTTGGTCGGTACTTATCAGACCAGCCATATTACACAGTTGATAAGGTAATGGAAATGCTAGTCCAGGTAATTCATACAATGTCTAATCGATATGAAATAGATTCATTAGATGGTGTTTCATCACATGGACTTAAACTAGCAAATGAACTAAAGCATGCAATTGCAGCAATTAAGGAAATTGAAGATTTATCTAATCTAAGATTACCTAAGTAGGGCGGGACCGAAAGATCACCTTGATCAAGTATTACTCTTAGATCCTATATAGATCATAAACTAAAACAATTAGGACATATTGTACAGATTTGTACAGTATGTCCTTTTTGTATGTATTCATATGTGGGCCAATATTTCTATTTACGAGAGATCATAAAATACGCCTGAAATTTTTAATCAAATTGTGGGCCAAATTCTTCTATTACGAGCTATTGACAAATTCCCCTGAATATGCTCATAAATGTGGCATTATGCCCATAAATGTCGACAAATCTATAAAGAAATAGATCGAATTGGATATAAATAGATCAAAATAAGGTCAAAATTCCTGCAAATTATGCTCATTATATGAGAAATATATGCAGATATATTGACAAATTGGGGTGTAAATGCTCTGAAAATTGGGGTATTGACATACGTCTTACAATATGGGATGCTCAATTACACATATAACTCTATGTCGACAAATAGACAGTTATTCATCTATATTTGATAGTATTTACACTCTATGATTGACTCTAGAATAGCTCTAAAAAGGCTTCTAAGGGGGTTTTAAGACACTTTAAAAGGTCGGGGGATATAGAATGTCTACTCTTGGCTATAGGGCTTATATCGGTCTGTATCATTCAAGATCTCTTGTTCCAAATCAATTGGAATGTCATGACCTAAAGCCTTATGCAAGGAGATATGGCAGATTAACTCTTTATCATCTTGTATGTCGATAGACTCATTTAATGCAAAGCATCCAGAACATGTAATTGATCCATATGTATTAGGATATATGTATATATCGCTATAGCCAAATCTGCTATATGCCATTGGCTTCCCGCCGTTTATTCATTTCCTTTTGTTTAGCTCGTAGAGCTTTAAGCTTTTCTGGATCTGCTGCCTGGACTATCTCAACTGGTCCACATAATCTGGCATAACGAGCCTGAGCTCGTCCCAGAGATTTATTGACCCCAGGAGTTCTTAGTCTATATCCATGTAGTGACATTAATTGCTTCCAAACATTATGGCCATTATTGATCCAGCCTCTGGATCCATGGCATCGTCTATGCTCTTACCAGATTCGTTCTGGCAATCTCCATCGCTCTTCATATAAAAAGTATATCATTTTAATCTTTATTATTTTTCTTAGTCAACTGCTTTATAATATCCATAGGAGTAGTTTTATCTTCTCCAGGTAGAGATCCATGCTTATGTAATAGTTTTAACAAAACTCCAGCTAAGAATAAGTCATCTGAATATGCCATCCAAGGAAATAGGATATCAAATAGATCAATGGGTATTAAGATATATATTATGATTATGGTAGAAATTATCTTAATTCTCAAGGGTGCCCGCCCAAATTGCGCCTTATAGGGCGCTAGGGTCTGTTTTAATTTAATTTGTTCTTCTCTCTCGCTGCACTTTTCGGTTCACTAATTGCGACCTATATAATCAATATAATATTTAGTTGACTATAATTTATTTATACTCTTATAAACCCAATATGTCATAGATATGATATTAGATATTATTACCATCGTCAGTAGACTCATTTACTCTTTTATCCAGTTCAAATAGATCATTGATATATTTAGCACCAAGGGGAAGCTCCTGCTTTAATTGAAGCTTTCCGTATTTATTGTATGTCTTAAATAGGAATGTCTCATGCTTCTTCTTCTTAACCTTACGCTTAGCCTGCTTTTTAGCATCTTTAATACTCATTACCACTCCTCAGTTATATCTATTTCAGGGCCAATGGATTGTAGTGCATAGGTAATTGCGTCCCCCAAATGTTCCTCTGGAATATCGTTAAAATAATACTTTTTCCGCTCTGGGCTATATGACCATGAACGCCAACCATCACCATCATCCCAATATGCAGAACCTGGAGTATTATCTGTTAGCCTTTTGTTTATTTCTTTATATAGGTGAGCTTCATCCATAACTGCTTCATATAATGGCTTATAGCTGAATATGCGTCTAACTAACCAATCAATCATCTGCTAGCCTTTCTAGTAGTTCTTTGTCTTGCTTACCCATTTCCGCCACAATATTCTTTAATCTTTTATATCTTTCAAAATCAAACTCTTTGTCAAACTTCTCTTCGCTAGTCATAATTATCCTTCCAATACCCAATTAATTGATTTAATTGTTTTATATATGTAATACTTATCATCATCTAGTTGATATGATTTACCTAGGGTTTCTAACTCTTTCCATGACATTCCCGCCTTTTTGAGCAGGGACTCACGATGTGCAATTAGTTCATCACTAGTCTTAATGATCATCCTAACTCCTTCTCAATAGCCTGAATGGTTTCACAAGGATAAGAACCATTATCGCAATGCTGACATTCTTCACCCCACTGGTCCTGCTTATGCAATTCCACTACTTCACGAAGAGCTGATTGACCTTTGAACTTTCCTCCAAAGTATTGTTCAAGGAACTTTTCATCCTCATCAATTCTTGTTAGCAATTCATCATTAGTCATACATTTGCCACCATTTCTTGTTGTCTTTTGCTTCCGCCTGCCTAATCATATCAGCCTGCTGCTCTTCCGTCAATGGTCTACCAGATAAAACCATCTGATTAAATACATGTGGGAGGGCATCGACATGGCTATACTTATGATATGTATATCCAATACTTATTCTAAATCTAATTAGATTAATATCTATACTACAACTATAGCCATCATTCTTAAAGTCTAAACCTAGGCTCCAATGACTCCAATAAAACCAGCTGGCTTCGATCCAAGGTCTTATTTTAGGATTGCTGTTTATCATTTATTTTCCAGTCTTAGTAATATGTTCTTCCAAAAAGAGTTCCACAAGTTCCGTCACCATTATATCTACCAAGACTTTCATCTAATTCTTTCTTTTTATTAGAAAGAATCTTTTCAGCATGTTTAGCATTGTGATCAGTTTGCCATTTAGAAAAATAAACTGAGTTATCTGTATCTATTGTGCCACCACATACGCAAGTAGCCTTATATTTTTTGCTCATTAGTAATCCCCCCAATAAGAATAATCTATGTGAAAAAATCCTAAATGCAATCCAAAACTTTTATTATGTAAGTCTATATCAAGTCCAATACGCCATTTCCAGGGTTTATACCAAAATTCTGGAAACAGTAGTTGTAGATGGTTATACTTATAGTTAAAAACAAAAAGTAAGCAGCCATAATCTTTTTTCTTAAAGTACCAGTTCATTTTAAATGATCCATATCGATTGGTGGATGAGCCATTTTTTCTAGGGATGCTGCAATAGATTCTAATGCTTTCATTTGTCTACTAGCAATATATCTTTCACATTCATTATAATGAGCTTCATACTCACTATCCCATATTGAACCGCAGTGTTTACATACTTCTTTGCTCATTTATGATTCCTCACAATTCTTGATCTAGTTCTTGCTCGCCATTTTGGTTTAGTAATTGGAATATCCTTAATATATGCAATACTTCCGTCAGAATATTGAATATATTCTATTGCACCCTCAGCTAAATGCTCAAGGTAATAGGTGGGCATAAGTATAACATCTTTTGCAGAAATAGTAAATGTTTTTTTCATTTAGTCATATCCTCCGCTTTATACCTTCCTCCCTTATCCAAATGATAAGATAATGTTTGCATTTCAAATGGTTTTGCTGGGTCATCATTTGGATCTTCTACCCTTGCTATTAAATCAGGGAAAAGTGGAATTTTAATTGTTAATGGCATGTACCCTTTAAGCTCAATAGGTTTGCCATCCTGACTTCCGCCAAATAGCTCAATTTTCATTTTAAATCTTTCTCAATTCAGCTTTTAGTTCTCGCTTAATAGTTTTCCACTCATGCTCATGATAATACCAACGATTAGCATCTTCTTTGATAGCATAGGCTTCTACTTCTTCTGCAGTCCCCCAGAAAATACCCTTAACAATTTCTTCTTTTAGTTCATCAACTTCTGCTTGGTTATCACAACTTTCAAGGGCATCGCAATAAGAGCATGATCCGTATCCAACTACAGTAAAACCAAACTTATCGCCATTTTTTAGCAGGTAGACATAATCACCCTGCCAATCTCCTATGTTCCAATCCTTAATAATAGTTCCAGCAGATGCAACTAGAGAGTCATAAGACTCATTGGGTTCAAACCATTCATACTCCATCATTTTCCCCTTGCAATACGAACACAATTTTCAACTATTGGATTATCATGATACTTCTGTGCCCACTCAAGAATATCTTGGGCAATTTGCTCACGCAATGATGTAACTGCTTCTTCTACTCTTTTAGCAGATTCAATAGCAAATCTTTCATTTATTTGTGAAAGGAGATCGTTATTATTCATTTATTATTCTCCATCCAAAATATAAATGCGATAGCTAAAAATGTAACCAGAAGTGTTGCTGTCATTGATTGTGCCTCTTTTTTCTATTTACTTTAACCTGTGATTTAATTATTTCTGCTACTGTTTGATTAAATACTTCCTGCTGTTTTTCTTTATCCCAGTTGTTTTCTAATGCTGTTGTTGAAACTGCTTGGTATATTTGCATTATATCCAGGGTTGTTAGCATCGTCTTTTGTCCACTCATAGGCTGTATCATACAGGTAATTCATAACTTCGTCAATAGCCCCGCCCATAGTTGGAGCAGTCACTTCACAATATTTACCATCTTCCGCAAATGATAAATCGGCTTCCCAATGATTAAAGAATCCGCCATAGTTAACCTTAGTTACTTTAATAGTAAAGCTATCTGAATAATCTAATTGATCTTCAGGCCATTCAACTTTATCTGTCATTTTTAATTACCAATTTACCATTTCTAGGACCCTGACTTGTTGTATGCCATTGATCACATTCAGGACATTTGTAGCAAGATAGGGGGCGACCCTTCTTGCTTTTCCACTTTCCAATTCTCCAGCATCTCTCTATTGCATTTAATGCATCTTTTTGAGCTGAATAACTTATCTTTTTTTTACAAGTCTCTGACCGTAAAGTTTTTTTAATTGCCATTACATGCACTCAGGACTATTCATAACTAATTGTGTTCCCTTTCCATTATAAATTAATGTAGTTCCATCGCATCTTTTAGTGATAGAATTGCCAACCCAAACAATGCCTTTTTTAGGATCAGTATTATGTTCACTATCATCTGTAACTGTCAATATGATCATTACTATAAAAAATGGCACTAATAGTATCAATACCCAAAGACCTTCGTAATACTCTATTTTTCTTTTAATCATTTTCCACATTTTTAGCCCCTGTTACCCACTTAGATATCTTTGAACGTTTTTTCTTTGGTGCTTTAATTAGAATAGTATTCTCACCAGCAATTCTACGTGTTAAGTCGTCTAAATCTTTATTCAATTGCCCAAAGATTCGTCCAGAATCAGTCATATATGAACCCATATTACTTCCTTTCTTTGAAGCAGCTTTTGCTCTTTTAGGCATTATCCATGCCACTCATCAAATGATATACCGCAAAGGCCGCAGATACCTTTAGCTTTATTTTCAGCATTTCCATACATATGGGGGCATGTAGAGCTAGCATATGTATTCTTAGTGTCTGCATATGTACCTTCAGTGTCTGCAAAAGTCATACCCGCAGTTGGGTATGTACCCTTTTCAACTCCATTTGTGCAGTTATTGTATACCACTCCATATGTATTAGGAGTTCCGATCCAAGTTGTTCCTGGATTTTTTGTAGTTTCTGCGGTATTGAATTTTAACTGATAAAATTCTTTAGCAGTTTCATACCCTGCACGATAAGCCTCATCTAATGCCTGCTTAATTAATTTAACTTGATCATCTGTTAATCCTGTTGGATTAAAGATAATAATTGGTGATGTCATTGTAACTCCTTTGATATTCTTCTCATTATAGATTTACTCCTTACTCCATAGACTGTGTATAAATGATAGCAGTCTCTGTGATCTTCTGACGGATAATCTGGATGACATAGCTTAATATCTATTTCACCATTGTCCGTTTTTTGGTAATAACCTGCAGCATTACATACTTTGGTTATTTCATGACCACAGAGACCACAATTCATTTATTTAGCAATCACAGTTGTTGCTGAGTTACCACAAGGTGTTGTATAGACAGTTACGCCCTTTTCAATACCCTTGGTTACTACTTGCTGCCATACCTGCATGCAAACCGATTGCATCTCTGAGGCCGTCATTCCACCTGCTGCTGCAGCAGAACGCTTAAGACCCTGCGCTTCAATAACACGACGTTCTGCTTCAATAGTAGCAGTTTTCTTTGCCTCTTCTGCAATTCGAGTTGCCTGTTGCTGTGAAGCATACTGTGAAATTGTTGCTGCTGTCTTTTCATCAGGCTCTACAGATCGAAGATTAATGTCTTCGATTGTGATACCATACTTTACTAGCTGTTGGTCAAGCTGGAGCTTAATTGCTTCTGTAGTTTTAACACGATCATTAAGCGCATCAAGGTTTCCTGTAACTGAATATACCTGACCTACTGCCTGTCGAAGATTCTTAATTACAATATCTTGACTGATTCTATCATCATCTCCTGTACGAACCTGCAAGTAAAGTTGCTTAGCCTTTGAAGCCTCCACACGCCAACGAGCAGCAATTTCTACAGTCATTTGTCCAGCATCTGCTGTACGGGCAAGAATCTTATCGTTGCCCGACAATTCAATTGTAACTGGGCGGGTTGGATATGTCTCAACTGATACCCATGGTGCAACAAAATGTACTCCAGATCGTAGTGGTTCAGATACCTGACCAAATGATACTGGAACAGCAACCTCTGTTGCCTTAACAATTGTAAATGTTGATAAAAATGTTCCTAAAAATGTAATTACAAATAAAACTGATGTGATAACCCAGGAAATGCGTCTTGGATTAATCTGATCTCCATATTCTGTTTCTTTTTGAGTTGTCTTAGTCTTAATAGACACCACTGATGAAATAATTGTAGAGATTAAAAGTACCGCCAAAATAGCTGTTGTTAGCATTTTATACCTTTCTAGTATGCATTAATAATATACTATTGAAACAAGATTGTCAATAGCAAAATTACTCTCTATCGTCGCCTATTATCCACCATAAAGCTATAGCTGAAAATAAAATTCCACATCCAAATGCTAGTATCAAATCAAACATCAGGGTTTACCTCCAGCTATATCTGTCCATGGGAATTCACAATTGGCTGTTCCTCCAACAAATTCCCTTATCTTATTAGCAATATCTGGATCGTATAAGGATACCTCTAAATAATTATCCTTATCTTTAAAAAAATCACGAGCCTTGGTTAAGTGATACATTCCAATAAATCTAAGTTCATCTTTAGTTAAATCCTGAATCTTTTTCTTTCCAGTATTTTCATAAAAATTACAGTATACCTCTTCAAATGCATAAGGTTCTCCGTCATGACCATGTAGAACATTCATTTTTTCCATAGAAGCAATCCAGTCATCTATAGGTCTGACTATATTAATAAATTTTGCATCAGGGAACCTATCGTACATAACATCAAATACAAGGCACGTCGGTATATCTATATGAGCATCCGTATCTGGGATGCTATCAAAATGCTTTAGTATTCCATCCAGACTTTCTTCAAATTGGCCTAGTGGTATTAGCTTATAGTTATAAAAATGAGTCACACTAAACCCCTGCTGTCTTAAAAATTTAGTAAGTGACTGTGTTCCATTCCTGCCTAAGCTGACACTAAATATCTTCACTTATTCCTTCTTTGCAAGAACCTGCTTATAGTTAAGTAGGGCAAACTTATTACCCTCCTCGTCCTCAACATCATGCCATGTGCGATCTTGAAACATTACTACATCTCCCGCCTTAAATGGAATAGTAATTAATTCACCATTCAATGCATTTGGCTCTCCATAACCTATATCTAGAACCTCACCACTTTTTAGATCATTTTGCTTAAATGATGCTGCAACAACAAGTCCAGACTTTGTAACAGTATCCTTTTCTTCTTCAAGTTTTACTAGAAGCATTGCTCCTACTGGCTTAATCAATCTACGTACTCCCTTGGTATCATGTAATTGCAACGATTGCAATAATCATATGTGACTCCTGTATAAGGACAACTTCCAGCAGACTCTACATTGTGTCCTAAACTTCTACACAGGGTATTCTTTACAATATAGCTCTTAATCTTCTGCATCAAACTCATAATCAATCTCTTCCATTTGCTTGGCTAATATTAAAAATCCTGCAACTGCAATCCCCAATAATAACATTAACGCAGAAGCTAATGCAATACCCTTATTCAGATTTTTCTTCATCTTTTTCCTTTTTTATTTTATGTGTGCCATCACAATATGGAAACGAGGCAGATCTTCCACAAAAGCACTGTTTAGCTGGAATATCAACCATTAAACACTACCTCAAATGTTTTAGGAAACTTATCTTTAGTTAATTCTAATACAGCCTCAGCATAATCTCTAATTTCAGACTGAGCATCATTTTTCAATCTTTGATTCAAGAAATGTAGCAAGCCATGTAAGCTTGTAGTCCATCTCCATCTCACATACATTCCATATGCTGGTAAAAATAGTCTAGCCTGCTCTGGTGCAATTCCAGCCTCTAAAGCCTCCTTGTAAAGATTATTTCCCTGCTCAGCAATATCAAATAGTTTATTTGTAAACCATCCTCCTACAGAGTCATCGAGTGGCTCTCCTGAGCCCTGCTTTGAGTTCTCAGGCTTTGAACGCCATTCCGAACCCTTTGGCACATAAAACTCTTCATCTTCTGTGATATACCGCCTAGAAGACTCATTCCAGCCATTCTGATCGTCTACATGTGTAGATGCAACCGCATACTTCCACCACTGTCTTGCTACAAATAACGGTGCATAGATTTCAAATGATGCTGAGGCATGTCGAAATGGTGAGGTATGGTCTTCTCTCCATAAAAAATTAATAAGCCCCTTATCTTTTTCTGTAAGCTCATAAGACTCCTTGTCATAAGATACACGAGCAGCATTAACAACTGAAAGATCATCACCCATTACATCAACAAGTCTTACGTAACCTTTATCTAAAACATTAATCAATTTTTCTTCCCCACTGGATTTTATCCCATACTCTTTCGTGCCAGTAGTACACACCAATTTTAACTACTGTTTCCCAAAATGCAATAAGTGTTGCAAGGCTTCCCTTGCCAGTAATGACATAAACAACTGCAAAAGATGTAAGGGTTCCAAATACACGGTAAGTCCATGCCTTTAACATAGATCTACTTTTTGTTACTTTCACCAAACCAAAACCTTTCTTCTACATCTGTAAGCTTGTTTTCAAATATAAAATCATAGACCCATTTCTTTACGTACTTGAGTAGCACTAATAGCTTCAATTTCATCCCCCAACTTTACTTGCTCAATTTTGTATCCAACATCACGTCCATATACAATATTAGTAATATTGGGCATCTTGACAACCATAGCATTTTTCATATGCTCATCTTGGTCAATAAATACCTTAACCTGCTCAAAAGTAAGTGGGTCTTTTGGTGAAGTATTATAAGTGCTTCTAACTCCAACGACTACCTGCTCTGTTCGTTTGCCAGCTTCATAATATAGCGCATGATGTCCAGCATGCCATGGCTGATATCTTCCAAGCATAAGGGTAGTTGGCTCATACCAATCATGCAGATTAAACTGTTTAATTATATACTTAGCCTTCTCATCTGGATCTAAACCATGATTTACAAATACTTCATCTGCACCCTCTGGCTTTTCAAACATATCGTTTGTATCTTTAAATCTACCAGATTCAATTGTATCCATAAATATTAATATATCTGGTGTACCAAATGAGTTGCGTGTTACTTTTGTTGGACATACAAAATCAACTACCACATGGTGCCCCTGTTTGCTAATAAGTCTTGCAAGTTCTCCTAGCCTACGTGCCTGCTCAATTCTACTTTCAATGCTAAATCCTAAGTCTGAGTTAACAGTAGCTCTAGTCTCATCTCCATTAAGATGAATTGCATTAATTCTGTCTGCTAATCTTTTTGCCAATGCTGTTTTGCCTGAACCTGGAAGCCCAATTATTTGTATGATCATGAATTAATTATATAATTTATGTTGCAGATAGTCAATAGAAAAACAAATGGCCCTTGCGGGCCATTTGCTTAGTTTAATTAATTAAACCTTTTTTCTACCAGTCTTTTTTACTGGAGGAGTGTTAGGTGTTTCCCTACGAATACCATGCTTATTGGTATCAACTTTAATTCCGCTCTTAAATTTACCCTGTGAAGGATTTTTTCTAGTAGCTTCTCTTGAAGTTAACGCTCCTGATGGTGAAGAGTTTGGTGGTGGCATCATGCCTGTTCCATCCATTGACATTAATCTATGTCCTCTCCCATTGGGCCTTTCGGCTCTGCAGACTCGTGTGCTGCACTTTCTTCTCTCTCTGCTCCAAGTGGATTCATTGAATCTGTTCCGAACATAAGCGGAGTTTGTAGTTGGCCTGGACCAACATCGTATACATTTTGATTAGGCATAATCTGGCCTGTGAAATTTGATCCCTCGTACATAGTATCTGGTTCCTGTCTGAATATATTGCTTATATCTTGTGAATATCCATTCGCAAGAGAGTCAATACCATTCGACATGATTAGCCGTTCTTTCCGAGACCTGCGTTGCCCTGTGCTGACTTATCGCCTGCTGCTGGGAATGATCCTGTAGCTGGTGAGTATCCTGCGTTGATGTTATTTGAACCTGACTGCTCTCCTGTGTTTGAGAACCCTTCAAGGTTGATTCCATTTGATGTTGTCATTTGTTTCTCCTATAGGTTTTTATTTTAGATGGATCTAGAATACCATCTACTTCTCTATTATATCATTTATTAAGATTCTATGGCGTACTTGATATCTAGCCATAAATCATCTATATCTTCACATCCTACTGAAAGTCTAATAAGGTTTTCTGGGACAGTATGGCTTTCTAGGGCCCACCGTCTGCGCCTTTCCCATGTTGACTCTACTGCTCCAAGGCTAGTAGCATTTGCAATTAATCTGGCTGAAGAACATACCTTTTCTGCCTGCTCAGCATCACCTTTAATCTCAAATGATATGACTCCGCTAAACCCTGGATAGTAGACATTTGTAACCATCTCATGTGACCGCAAAAGACCAACTAGGGCCTTTGCATTAGACTCTGCCTTTTCAAACCTTAAAGAGAAGGTTCTCATTCCACGCAATGCCAAGTATGCCTCGAACGGCTGAATAATACTTCCGTTAAGCTTTCTTGTAAACTCTAACTTATCAAATATAATCTTGTTATTTGTTGAAATAGATCCAGCTAAAACATCAGAGTGTCCTGCCATATATTTTGTTACAGAGTTTAACGATATATCTGCACCTAAATCCAAAGGGACCTGTCTTAGTGGTGTAGCAAATGTATTATCTACTCCAACCAAAACGCTGGTAGCCTTAGCCTGCCTAATAATTCTTTCTAGGTCGGCTATTTTTAATAATGGATTAGTTGGCGATTCAATCCATACCATAAATGCATCATTCATATTATATAAAACTTCTGCTGTATTTGCGATATCAACAAATCTTAAAACTATTTTGCCTTCATCATGCATTCTACGCAAAGTCTCTGTGATTCCAGCATAACCTTGATCAGAGGCAACAATGATTGACCCTAAAGGTATATTTGCTGCAATAGCGCTAAATGCAGACATGCCAGATGAAAATGCTAATGTTTTACCATGCTCTAATGATTCAATAACTGATTCTAAATCAGAACATGACTGGTTGCCATATCTAGCATAACCAATATCACCACCAGCATGAAATGTTGAGTTTAATGATACTGGGGTATTCATACCTTCATCCGCATCTGGCATAGGTCTTCCCCTATGAATCATACTTGTATCATTCTTCATCTTTTTCATCTTTCTTTTCATTGCCAGGACCAACATGATCCGCACATCCACACAACCAACACATTTAATTACCCCAAATTGCAGCTGAGCATTTTGTACACATATTAGAATATGATTCTTTTATTGCATTTTGTCTTTTTTCTCCGAACCAAATATCTTTTAAACTTTGAGTAAATAAGTTTCCAAACACAGTTTTAAAATCAAAGTCTGCACAGCAAATAAACAGGTCCCCATTTGGATTAATATGAATCCATTCTTCTGTTCTACTTCGAACACCTATTCCCCCATTGCATCCTATCACCTTAGAGTTTCCAGACTTTAAATATTTAGAAATTGCATTAGATTGCCCGATTACATTAAAATCTTCTAGATGTCCAGCTCTATCGTATAAATGATGTGCTGGGAATACTTCTATTTCTGGAAACATATTTTTAAGTAAGCGTGTCTCCTGAGCAAGACTTCCGTTTTCAACATCCAAATCTAAATTTGGTGCATTATTTAGAATATCAAGCCATCCGCCATTTTCAACTAAAGAATTCTCATTAAGCCCATTAATCATCAAGTATATAGCCTTCCTCTTTATCATTTCTGGTAAAGAATCTATAGCGTATCTTGTATTAGAAACTACTTTATCAAACAGCTTTTCATTCATATTAACATATTTTGCCCACCTTGTCTTTTCTCCAGATGGGATATTAAGTAAAATTCCATTAATAATGTCTTCATTAGCTTTAATAAGATCAACTTTTGCCTTTGTTAAAGCAACACCGTTTGTTAGAATATTAATATTAAAACCATACTTCCTATAAAGGTCAAACATTCCTTCCAAGTTTTTATATAGTAATACTTCATTATAGTTAGCTGTATATATTAAATTCAAATCTGGATCAACAAAGCTTCCCTTGCCCTCAGAAAGCTGAATAAGTATTGACTCAAGCTCTTCTAAAGTCATATCTCTTCTTGCAGACTTTGGATTGCCTTCATATGATACTGGGCAAAACCAACATCCAGCATTGCAGATACCGTTAACATCTATTTGAACTGCCTTGATAATTTTATTTTATCCTATGAACGATAAATCTCGTAGTAACATGAATCGCACACTACGATATACTTTGTTTCAGTTGCCGTGATTCTTGTAGACTCATTATTGCAACCTGTTATTTCACACACTTCTTCTGTCATTTAGACCTTTTGTCTATTTTTGCCCAAATCAATTCATGAGCAAAGTATCCTAAGGCTTCCCACATAATATAAAGAAGAGCCCCAAGACTTGCATATTCCCATTCTCCAGTAAATATGTATATAACTCCAGCAACACCTACTAAATGAAATGTTTCCCAGCTTAAAGTTTTTGTTAATATTCTTTTTGTTGTATTCATATGACTATTTTAGCATTTAGATAATAAAGGGGCAAGACCTTAGTCTTGCCCCTTTATTTAGCTAATTACTTAACCAGAGTAACCTTTGCCTTTGGATTCTTTGCGTTCCACTTTTTGGCTAACGCATTGAATGCTACCTTAAGATCAGCGACAGACTTATCTGCTGCTGTCTTTGCTGCTGTTGCATCTGCTGTTGCTTTCGCTACTGCTGCCTTTGTTGCTTCATGAGCAAGCTTTTCTGCTGTAAGAGCAGCCTGAGCTGCTGCTAACTCTGCTTTAATTGATGCCAAAACATCTGCAGGATTGGAAATTACAACAAACTTATTTGTAGTTTTTGCTGCTACTGGTAGACCAGTAACATCTGTTGCTGCAATTGCAATTGCTAGAGCTGCTGTACCAACTGTTGCTGGTGCAGTAAGGTCAAGAACAAATGTTCCTGTTGCTGTATCTGAAACAGATACTGATCCAACTGTTGCATTGATTGCTGTTACTGTTGGTGTTGTAGTTACAACTGGATTGCCAAATACGTCCGTAGTCTTTGCATATAGCTTTGTGACTGTTGAAATATTTACTGTGTCTGGAGTAGCAACAGACAAGTTGTACGCTGGTCCCGCAGTACCCTTGACGTAGTATGTTGTTGTATTACCAGCAATTGTAACTACCACTGTACCAGTTGCAACAAACTTTGTATAAACAAAAAATTCTGCTGTTGTTCCTGTACCAGTATTAATACTGATAGATGATGATCCATTTCCAGATGTAACTGGTGCTGAAACTGTTGCTAATGCTGGAACAATTGTTGCGCCAGTTGCAACTGCTGAGACTACTGAACCTGTATCAAGTCCAGTAAATGCAAACTTAACTGCATCTGCTGAATCAACGCTATTATCTGCTGGGACAGGAATAACTACTGGATTAACCAGAGTTGCACCTGTTGAAACTGATGTACCGTTAACTGAGAGAGCTGTTGTTGCTGCACTAGCAGGTGTAGCGACAATACTTGCAAAAGCTGTAGCTGCAACTACTGCGATTGCGATATTCTTAAATGACTTCATTTAATTTATTCTCCTTTAATTTATCTGCCTCTTATTCGAGCACAGAATCCTCTTTATAAATATTCCTCCAAGTAGATGGGGAATGGTTTTCTTCTACTTCTTTTTTCATTGCATCATCTTCATACATTCTTAGAATCTGAATACAATGCTCATCAAGATCTTCTGAGTCAAACTCAGTAATTGTCATAGGAAGTCCATCGTGAGTATAGCAAACTGGTGGGCCACACCAACCTTTTTCTATACCATACTTCATCCAATCACTAAAATTTAGATCCATGGCTCAAGCTCCTTAACAAGTTTATGCTTAGGCATAGCACCAGTAAGCGTCTTGACAGGAACTCCATTTTCTAAAACAACTATTGTTGGAATAGAAACAATATTAAACTTTTGTGACAACTCTAATTGTTCATCTGCATCAATTTTTCCAATTGTGATACCCTTATCAGACTCAAGCTCTTCTAATATTGGCTTCATCATTTTGCATGGACCGCACCAAATAGCCCAAAAATCAATTATAGCAATTTTATTTTTTGCAATAAATTCATCAAAATTTTCTTTAGTTAGTTCCATAATCCCGTCCTATTGTACCATGCCAGGTTGAACCCAGGCTGTGAGCCTAGGATTCACCCTTCAGCGCTTCTGCTGCTGCATTGAATTTATTCATAAATGTTTGAACTACAAACAGCGTTGCTTCATGTGCATTTTTTGATAATGCTTGAAATGCTACTTCATTCTTTTCATCTTCTGGCATTGCCATAACCCACTTATTATATAGGTCTGTACCAACCTCTTCAATAATTCCTTCCAGTACTGTTTGCTTACTGTCCATTTAGCGCTCCCATAAAATTAATAAGCTTTCCAAAAGCGACCTTTGCGCTACTAGTTACAGTGGAAGTCTTATCAATTAATGACACTAGCTGGTCATATGTAAGAGTAGGCTTTGCTGTTGATAATGCGATCCACTGTGCTGCTGCTACCTGAGTTGCAACAGATGTTCCTGCTGCATTTGTTACTGATCCGCCTGGCAAAGATAGGCTCATGTTGCCAAGAGCATAAAAATCAGTACGGGATGAGTCTGCATTTGAATAAATTGCAATTTCATTATACTGGTCAACAGCAGCGATAGCAATTGATTCAGGAATACATGAAGGCCAGTCAATTCGCTTGTAGTCACGAGTGTTCCCAACTGCAAAGAATGTTGGTATTCCAAGATTCTTCAAGTTGATAATTGCTGCCTTAGTTGTAGGTGTATTAGGGCAATATTCTGCTAAAGGCATTAGGTTATGATGGCCTTGAGACATTGAAACTGCTTTAATATTATATTTAGCAGCATTTGCTAAAACCCAGTTAAGAGCATTGTAAACAGTTTTTTCAGATGAAATCTGTCGATCACCACTCAATGTATTTCCAGCAATTCGAATAAACACAATATTCATATTTGAATTTGACTTAACTGCTGCCGAGACCATTTGTGTTCCATGGTTAAATGTTTTATTTGAAACAAACTTTGCTGGATTAGTCAAAGATGCTCCTGGACCCTCCATAAATGCTTTTCCATTTGGACAAGTAGTCCATTCAAGAATACATACTTCCTGTACAATCTTTCCAGAAAACTCTGGTACTGTTGTATCTAATGCTGTATCCAATACAGCCAGCGTAGGTGTAATATCAGTAGATGAGCGAAGAGCTGCATTTGCTGATACTGGTGCGATTAATGAAATGGCTACTAGAGCCGTAATTAGCTTTTTATTCATGTGATACATTCTACTAGACTAAAAATAGCCTGTCAAGAGTGTTTGTACCACTTTCCTGCTTCTAAATCTTTTACTTTTTGATTTTGTTCTTCTTCACGTTCAAGCATTTCTAAAACTGTAGTAGAGATTAGTTCTACATATTTATTTAAATACTCAAGCTTAAGCTCTAATAGCTTAATTCTTTTTTTATTTCTCATCCATCCCTGGTATCTGATCAATAGGGGTAGGCGCAGTTGCCCAACTTCCACAATTTGCACATTCCATATCCAGCATATAAGTGGCTATTTCTGAATCTTTAAATGTAACCTTTAGATTAAAAACTTCACAGCCACAAACACAAACATGGGTAGGTGTTCCTCTAAGATCCATGTTGGGCATCGATTCCATTTCACGGATCTCTTCCTCCATCATTTCGACATCATCTTTACTCATAACTATGACCTCATAGTTTTTGAAAAAATAACGTCCAGCATGAATAGAAAGATAGGCTAAGATAGCCATTGATATTCTACCGAGCCACTTCATGTTTTAATTATACCTTAGACCTGAATATAAGTAAATGGTGGAGCTACGCTCATTGAAAATTCAGAAGCAGCTTCTAATGCAGCTTTAATACGCATCTTTGGATTTTTTTGTTTCTTTGTTGCATGCAATGCTCCCATAGCAAAGAATGCACCGCTTCCTTCAGCCATATAGTTAACTACAGCTTCCCCTACGTGAAAGTCTTCATCTATGGTAAATATTCTACCTTCAACTCCAACTATAAAGACTCCGCCTTCCGCCTCTTGCCCTGGAATAATACTTCCATAACCATGCATTTGAAATGCATCCTTAACAGAATCAATAAATTTAGTTCTCATAAACTTATCTAAACCAGAATTTGTTTTGGTTGGAACATACTTAGGTGGATTCCAGTTATACTGCAAGATCTGTCCCATTCTAAATGAGTCGGTAAATCCAACTCCGTATTGCCCAACCTTAAAAACTTTAGGTTCTTTTCTTGCAATTATCCATCCACTTTTATCATCTGAAGCGGCATGATCGGAACCCATATAAACTGTTCCATTTTGAGCTATTGCTACAATGCAGGTCATACTTATAGTATACTAAATAAATATTATGAGGGCTAACTCTCTTTAAAATCCATATTTATAAGAGAAATTCTAATTAAAGCCTCTTCTAATTCAGCCTTTACGCCTACTAGCTCCTGCATAGTTGAATAATATTTATCCTTCCATTCAGATAAATCTTTTTCAAGTTGGTATAACTGAATTTTAAGATCTTTTAGCTCTAACTTAAGTCTTTCTTGGTATCGCTCAGTTTCACGAGCCCTTTCTAACTTATCTTCTCTTCTAGCCCCATAAATAGCAGTAGCCATTCCAGAGACCGCAGAGGCTAAAATGGCTATTGTTATGCTATTGGCATCAATATTCATACCAACTAATTATATCTTAAATTAATTATTAAATCATTAATTCTTCAGCAGAAATTGTCTCTCCAAGGTATCTTCTCTTTGTGACAACATCTCGTACAGCATCAATTCCGTTCTGTCTTCCGCTTAAAATGACAACCCATCGTGGTTCTAGTTTATCAGAAATACATGAATCACACATAAACAGATTAATTGGCATAAGTGTTGATTTTTTAACTGAAAGTTTATTTTTTGTTTTCTTACATGAATAGCATAGTATCTTATCCATTATTACTTTTCCTCAATATGCTTAAAAACGATTTCATCGACAACCGAAAACTCGTCATTTTCCAATAATTCTTCATATTCAATTTCATCCTTGGTATATTTTACCACAGACGCAAAGGCTCCAAGTTTTTCAACAGATCCAAAGCAACCCTCTCCGTGAATAAACACGATGTTAACCACTTCATACCATTCCTTTGTCACTTGGGACTCCCTCCAGTTCGCATCTAACTCCATAGGACTCTATTAACTTTTTAACCTTCATGACATAATCAATAACCTTTTCTTTTTCAATTCCATCAAACTGAATAAAGTTATCTTCATATAATCTTAATGCTAAAAAGTCTGGATACATTGCTATATCCATGAGAAGAAACATCGGCTTTGGAATTTCCCTGACCTTCTTCTTCATTTCATCTGTATAGAATACTGGTTTATTTGGTTCACCAGTCCACATGTTTATTCCATGCTTAAAGTATTTCTGTTCCTGTGCAGCTTTATCAATAAACATGGCTCTTCTTCAATCTCTTCCAAGTATCTGGGGTTTTATGTAAGTTTCTAGATTTATCAATTGATCCAGAATTCAAATAAACTCCACCCCAAACACCATATTCATTTTTATCAACACCTTGTTGATAGCACATAGATATGACTGGACATGATAGACATGCTTCATCAATATTTTTAGCAATGTTTACATCGTTTTCGTATTTATCAAAAAACAGATCTGTTTCCATACCCTGACATGCTGACATATGCCACCACCTTAAGGATTCGTGATCTACTCCGAGATTATCTAAAATGTTTGACATATTTTTTAGGGAGTACCCATAACCCTTTACTATTAACGTGGAATCTTTCAAACAATCCCCAGGCATTCTTTCTGAATGATCCTTTTACATGGCTAAAGCCATTTGGATTTTTATCCCATAAAACTAGGTCATAGTTATCCCAGTATGATTCTCTATTGTTAGATTTATAACGAGAGATAAATATCTCTACGCCGTCTTCATTTAAATATAACATTTTCCTCTACATCATAAATGCAGCATCCCAGATATAATTATACCTGAGATGCTGCAGTTTTGTCAATACTTATTTCCAGTTTTCTGGAATCATATTGGTGAGGCCAAGCTCCTTAGCACGACGCTTAATGTGAGACTTTACTTTTGGATCTGCTCCACCCCTACCCCATGAACGAATAGCGTTCATAAGATCTGTCTTATTTCCAATTGGATAAGATCCGTCTGGCATAGCATGTCCAGATGCAGCCATCTCTTCTCTTTGCTTTGAAGAGAATTTACGCTTAACCAAATCATATGGATCTAAATTGTTAAATAAAGACTTTTTAATTGGAGCCTCTTCTTTATCTTCAACATCATAAGCTTTTTCAACAGGGACACAGTTTGGCACCATTTTGCCACCCTTATCCTTCATGCCTTCCTGCTTATATCCAGTCCAGCATTTTTGTACAGAATTATCCCATTTATCTTCATCTTCATTATCAGATTTATAAACTTCATTTTGACGCTCTGCTTCAAGGTCTACCTGTCCATCCATCTTGGCAACTGGCCAATTGACTGGATTTTTATCTGGGTCTCCAACTGGAGCAGGATTTGCGTCAACTGGCTCAGTCATATCTTCTGTTTCTGGTCCATCTGACTCTGTTTCCATGTCATCTTCTTCTGGAGTTTCTAGAATAGCCTCTATGACCTCATGGAGGGCTTCTACGACTGCATAGAGTTGCTCTCTTGTAACTTCTGGTCTTAATGACTTCTGAACAGTTTCCTCGTCATTAATTTCAATAATAGAGTCAAACTTATTAATTGATGTGTTTAGCATATCCTTTATCTCCTCTGATAAATCATTTGGGTTAATTGACTTTTTCATGTCTTTTTGGCTGTTTACAATTTTGCGTGACCAAGAAAATCCAGCATCGCCACCCCAAGCAAGCCACATAATATAACCATTTGAAGGGTTAGACTGACTTCCCCAGTTTTCACCTTTCTTATCTACCTCATGTCGTGAGAAAAAGGAATACATTCTTTTAACTGTATCTAATGAAAGAGTTTCTCCGTTAACAAGTTGTCTAGCTCTAGTCCATCCTACGGCTGTACCAGCCCCATTTGCCTTGCCTTCTTCTTTAAACTTAATTGCCTTTGCTGCTGCAGATTTCATGCCAGCGGTTGGCTTGTATCCTTCTGCCATTACTTTTCCCTCATATCTATCACTTTAAAATTACTGATAACATCGTCTGCACCGAAAAGATCCTGAAGATAATCCTCAGCGTCATTTTCATTATATGCCTTAATTTCGGCACTAATCTCTACCTTGACGGCGTATGTTTTCATAATCTCAGTATACCATTATTTGGTGCCAAAGACTTCATCTTTTAAATCAGCCTCTGACTCAATAACGATATTTTTACCTGTCTGATTAGCCTCAACCTGAAGATCAGCCTCAGTTTTAGCCTTAGTATCAACTGCTGAGAATGCTGCATTAATTTCATCAACATCAAGCTTTCCATCGTTCATAAATGCACGAGCAAGCTTCTCAACTACTGCTGCCACAGCTGTAAGGCCAGCTACTGTAACTGCCTTAATTGTTGAAATACCTGCAATTGCACCTGCACCTATTACTGATAGACCTGAAGCAGCAAATACTGCAACAATTCTCATTAGGATATTCCATCCATTCTTTACGCTATTCATTTTATTCCTCCTTATTTCTTATTGGTATTGTTATTATCCAAATAGCTGTTGTCAAAACTATTCCGTATCCGACAACTGATTTGGCACTTCCATCTAAAACGACCCAGGCAATAAACATTCCAAGAAGGGTCCATGCCTGATCAATTAGATCTTTGAATATGTTTTTAATTAGTTTTACCATCTGTCATTCCTCCTTGTACCACCTGAATTTGTACCACTTGAACCACCGCCTGAAGGAGCACTAGGTGCACCTCCGCCAGCAGCCAAACCTACAGCGTTTAATGCTGCTCCAGTTGCAACAACTGTTGCAACAACCATTTTTGTAGCTTCTTCTCTTTCAGCTGGAGTCATATCTGCACCAATACTTCCCAATGCTGCTAATGCTGCTCCTGGATCAGTTAAAGCTGCTCCAAGTAAAGCTGCTGGATCTGATACTAATTCAACCTGTGCAGCAACCTCTGCAGTAATTACTAATGGATTTCCACTTTCATCTGTTCTAACCTCAACTGGTGTTGCTGGTGGTAAATCTGCATATGATATACCAGAGCTTTTAATTTCTTGTGAAGATAAAGATTCTCCTGGCTGTAAATTTGCAACTAATGATTCTACTACTACAGCCTTTTCCTCGGTAGATAATTCTTTGCCAGATTTAGCCTCTGCTGCTATTTTATCTAGTCTTTCCTTCTCAGCTTTTTTAGCTTCTTCTTCAGCCTTTATTTTTTCTGCCTCAGCTTTTGCCTTTTCTTCTGCAATAGCTTTTTTTTCAGCCAGCTTTTTGGCTTCTTCTTCAGCTTTTAATTTGGCCTCTAATTCTGCTTTAGCTTTCTTCTCAGCCTCTAATTTTGCAGCAACCTCAGCCTCTGCTTTTGCTTTTTCTTCTGCAGCTAATTTTTCTGCAGCAGCTTTTTCTGCAGCCAACCTTTCCTCTTCAGCTTTTTTTGCTGCTTCTTCTGAAGCAATTCTCTCAGCCTCTGCTTTTGCAGCTGCTTCAGCTGCAGCTTTTGCTTCTGCCTCTGCTTTAATTCTTGCTTGTTCAGCCTCATAAGCTTGTTGCGCTGCGATTCTTGCATTCTCTGCTGCTATGGCTGCTTGCCTTGCTTGCTCAATTCTAATTGCCTCTTGTCTTGCCATTTCTTCCTGCATCAAGGTGTTATCTACTATGGAGTCTGCTGCTTCGACAGATGCATTCATATTAGTAACTGCAACATCAACGGCAACAAGGGCTGCTGTCAAATTATCTTGTGCCTGTGCTAAATTATTTTGTGCATTAATTAAATCTTGCTGTGATGCATTTAAATCAGATTGCAACAACGCAAGTGCTTGCTGAGCTATCGATAGTTCATTTCTTGCAGCATCTAATGCCTGCTGTTGTTCTGGTGTTGCAGATGTTATTGAAAATTCGGAAGCAGGAATTAGTTCCCAGCCTGAACCAGTATATCTTTGTAAATAAACAACTGCTCCACCACCATTTTCGTAGTACCACATATCGAATTGCTTTGCTACTCCAGCTGTAGTCATAACATTAGCAGTAGATCCACCTCCGCCTTTATCATACCAATCATCAATAACTAATTGTCCGTCAAGATAGAGTCTGACTCCATCATCTGCTTGTGCAGTAATATACTGCGTCCCAGTATATTGTGGAGTCCATAAGCCCTGCCATCTAACTTGAAAATCTTCAGGGTAAACACCTGTTGGCCCACCATTTCCCCAGACCTCATAAATTCCGTTAGTATCTGTTGTAACTGATTTTATAACTCCAGCGCCCATAGGCGGTCTATTATTGTAGCCTAAATCCTGATACACAGTCATAGTTAGACCAGGAGTAACACTAGAGTTAATAACAGCAGTTGCTGAATCTACAACTGACTGATCTATTTGAACGATTGCTGTTTGAGAATCTACTGCTATTTGATTTATTGAAACATTTTGTTCTGCATTGGATACTATTGCTGTTGCTGATTCTACGGCAGAAACTGCAGCAGTTGCAGAATCTATTGCTGATTGAGTTAGTGTGATTGAGTTATTTGCAGACTCAATAGTTGCAGTAATTGTTTCTGTAAGGCTTGTTATTTTTGTAGCATTTGTTTGTATTTGTGCTGTTGTAGACTCTGCCTGGCTAACAGCAGACTCAGCAGATATAATAATATCTGATGGACTTAACGATACTGTAACTGTAGATGTATCTGAAACTTGAACTTGCTCAACCGTTACGGGAGCGTCATCTGCAAAAGATGGGGATACAAATGATAAAAACCCTAGCACAAGTAGGGTAAATAAAAGTAACTCTTGTTTTCTGGTCAACTAAGACCCTCCTTACTTGTCTGCATTGTTGCAAACAAGTAAGTTAATTATAACATGTTAATCGTTTAAATTATTTAGGATTATCTGTTTTATAGAAGCCAGATCCTTTAAAGGAAATGCCTGCTGGAGTGTAATGTCTTGACATCTGACTACCGCATTGATCGCATGTTTGTTCTGGCTTATACTCAGAGATAGACATGGTAAAAGGAACTACTTTATTATTACATTCGCACTTATACTCATAAACTGGCATACTGTTATCTTTCTAATAGTTAATGAGCAGTTTCTAGACGTGCTCAGGTCTATCCTAAGGGTAACTAGCCCAGTATCACGAATGGCGTGATAAGACTATTATACTACATTACTCATTAAGATCTTTGATTTTGAATGTTTTTGGTTTTTGGCTTTCAGGTACATTTCTAATCAAGCTTACTGAAAGAATTCCGTTAAGCCAAGTTACATGCTTGATCTCAATATGTTCTGCAAGGGTGAATGTTCGAGTAAAGTTTCTTGTGGCAATACCCTTGTGAAGATAATGCTCATCGGAATCTTCCTCAATCTTACCCTTAATAATAAGATTATTCTTTTCTTGAGTTACCTCAATATCATCCTTTGAGAATCCAGCTAAAGCCAGCTCAATCATGTACATATCATCATTAAATTTAACAAGATTATGCGGTGGATAGTTGGACGTACTCTTCGTTAGTTTTTCAACGTCCTTAAAAAAAGAATCCCAGCCAATAAAAAATGGATCCTTAAAAAGATCCAGTGTATATGTGTTTACCATTTTATTCCTCCTTAAAGCGAATAAGTTAATTTATAGGCCCCATTTGGCGACCTAGTATAATTATATCAAATTTTTAAACAGATGTCTAGATACGTGGATTTGACTCCACTATGGAAGCCTGAGAAACACGAATAAACTTAGCTCTTTCCCTTAACTGTTTAAGGTTTTCTGCTCCAGCATATGAAAGACCGCTCTTAATATTATTGATCATCTGAGATATCCCAGGTCTTGCTGGACCCTTTGTTTTAACAACTCCAGATACACCCTCAATATTCATTTTGTCAGGGTTATCTTGGATTAGCTTTTCAATCTGCATATCTTTAGAAGCAAGTCCCCTGAATACAGTTCCAGATTCATCGTATCCCGCAAACATAGCACCCATCATTACCAAACTTGCACCCGCTGCTAAAGCTTTTACAACATCTCCGCTACTTTTAATTCCACCATCAGCAACTATTCCATTTACAGCATTAGGATCAACCACCGAGTATGTATCCATAATAGATCCAAGTACTGGTACACCAAATCCAGTTTGAACTCTGGTAGTGCATGCAGCACCTCCTCCAATTCCAATCCTTACTGAATCCGCACCAGCTTCCATTAATTCAAGGTATGATTCTGGTGATGAACTATTGCCAATCATTATATGCACAGTGTTTGGAACCATTTTTCTAAGGTTGTTGACCCAAACAACAGAATTTTCAATATGAGAAAATGCAATATCTAAAAGTATAATTCTGCAACCAGAACTTAAAATTTTACTAATAGACTCACTATTTAAATCATCGCTACCTATTGCAATTCCAATTCTAGTTGGATTAATTTTACTTTTTAATCCATTATAAATAGACACTCTAGAATCTATAGGCTGGAATCTATGAATAAAACCAGACCCACCTAAATCATGTACTACAATTAACATTTCTGGATTAGTTACAAACTCCATTGGAGCTATACAGATAGGAGTGTATACATGAAGAAATCCTTCAGGATTTTTTGGATTACCCAAAATTGAATCCAGATTTATATTTGACCTAGATTCAATTTTGGATGCACCAGGAACTAATAGGATGTCGTCATAACATAAAGCAGTAACAGACTTATCCTCGATCATATTAATCCTTCAAGGATTTCCAAGGATTTGGTGGTAGCTTAAGGCTTGACTCTAAGAACCAATCCCATGTCTGGAATGCTGTCATCATTTCAGAAAGAAATGCAACTAATCCATACTCTTTGTTCATCAATGCCTGATCAATTACAAGCTTAATATCTTTTACCATTCTTGAATTAATTGGAGATAGGTGTACAGCCATCTCTACGCCACAATAAGTATTTGGCTTTACATCACCAAGTGTCTGGTACTTTGCAAACTCTTCTAGAGTATATGGGGCTTCTTCTTTAAGTCTTCTTAGCCAATCAGATATGCCGTCTACATATTTCTCAGATTCTCTATAAATCTCTTCATAGATAATCCGTGACTGTCTCATAAGTACTGATTCTGTATTCCAGTAAAACCCTCTAGTTAAATGTGAATATACTATAAGATTTGACTGAAGTTCTTTTAATGAATTTACCAAATACTTGTCGTTCATTATTACCCCATCTTTATTCTACGATACGTTTCCTCATCAACAACACCTGTTGCCTTCAATTTTTCTTTTGTTTGAAAATCTTTTACAGCCTTTTGGGTAGCTGGTCCAAATTCTCCATCTGCTTTAAGTCCCAGTTCTGTCTGAATCTCTTTTACGAGTACTCCCTTAGATCCAACCTTTACTGGCTTAAATGCCTGAACTTTTGGAACTACTGCACCCTGTGATTTCGCAACTTCTGCTAGAGCAGCTTTCTTTTCTTCTAATGAGGCAACGGGAGCCGACTCTGCATCTGGATAGTCAACCTTTCCATATCCAGCAATATATACTGGCAAGCCCTTCTTATTTGGACCGTATGCACGAAGTTTAAGGCAAGCTTCTCCACCATTTGACTGAGAGCCCTTCTTTTTGTCTGGAGTTGTATTTCCTTCTCCACACCAGGCTGTTCCGTCACCATTGTCCTTGATAATCCAGCCAACGTGATCGATATCTCTTCCGCCTGGGAAGTCGAAGTAAACTACCCAACCTGGTTGAGGATTTGCTTTGCCAACTGGTACCCACTTCTTCATCTTCTTAAATGCTGCTACACCTGCTGGTGTATATACTGTGTTTGGAACTTTTACTCCAGCTTGATTAGCAGTCCACATAATAAAGCTTCCGCACCATGGCAAGAAGTTAGCTTTAGTAAAAGCTCCATACTTTGTCTCATTATCCTTTGGGCCCTCGATAGTTCCAATTTCACCCTTAATTGTTTCTAGCAATAATGCTAATGTACCTTTTTCAGCCATGTCTATATCTCCTATTAAATATTAATTAAGCACCCATTGATTTGAGTGTTGCTGTTAGCTTCCAATTCCACTTCTCATGTGCGTCAATACGCTCTGCGATGTAGTTAGCTACACCCTGCTCTCCAGCTCCGTTTGCAACATTAAATGCTGACTTAAGATCATTGATAATAATCTTATTTGAATTTAGCAATGAATTTAGCATGTCAAAAGGGTTGCCTATATTTTCAGCAACATCATACTTAACATTAGAGACTGCATAATCTCCAGTAACATCAAACGGTGCATATGCACCAAAAATTCTCATCCACTCTGCAAGAGTATCGACTGACCCATAAGCATCTTCGTAAATATCTGAAAACATTCCGTGGAACTGATCAAAAAGCATTCCCTCAACATTCCAATGATATCCGTGTGCCTTTGTGTAATAAATAAACGCATCTGCCTTGAGGAGTCTCAAAGCACTAATTAAAGCTTCCATTATAACCTCCTGATTATATCTATAACATTATTATACCATTTTGCGCCCCCAGATGGATTCGAACCACCGACGCAGACCTTAGAAGAGTCTCGCTCTATCCCCTGAGCTATGGAGGCATTATTTAAAATTTAAAATGTCCAGATTGACGAATTAACTCTTCTCCAGCATCGGTCATTTCAACATATGCTGTTAAATCTTCATCATAGGTGATATTTATCCACCCATTTTTATACCATTCAAGCATCATGGATTCAGCATATTCTTTATGCTTTTCAAAAAGTTCTGGTGCAAGCTCTTGTGCTTTATCTGTAACACTGAGAAGGAACTCTCCGTCCTCATCAATACCTTCTATGCTGATCACGCCCATTTCGATATACTTTGCAATCAGATCTTCTTCATCCATAATTTCCTCCTAGTACAGCGGGTCGGACTTGAACCGACGATAGCCGAATTATGAGTTCGGGGCCTTGACCAACTTGGCTACCGCTGCATAATAGGTTAATTATAGTGTGGTTTCTGTATTCTTGTCAATACTATTTTCAACAATTTGCTGGACATAATCAGAAAAATGTTTTCTAATACTTCCAGATGGCCTATGTCCAATCTCACCCCAGAGCCTTTTATATTCAACTACATTTGAAAATGTTGTTGGGCACAGTGGGATTCCTTCGTACTCTTTAAGAACAGTTGGCAGTGGCACATGTTTTCCACAGCACTTGCAGTCCTTAGCACGTTCTTGATATATACTCATATTACTATCATCCTATCCATTGCATCTTTTAAATCATTTGGCATCTTTGGAGCCCTAATCATATTAATTGAATCTTTTCTTGCCTCTTCGATCTCGCTCATTGTATAAGTAGCATAATCATATGAATGAACTTCAATCTCTGAGGTATTTGTTTGTCTTGTTCTGCTGATTGCATTAAATATAGATCCACATACAGCATCTGCTAAGTCTTTAGAACCCTTTCTTGGGTGATCAACTTTATCCCTCATAATCTTAAGCTGCAAGAGCTCATCGATCAAAAGTTTTATGGCTGGTCCAGAAAGTCTTTCTTCTGCAACAACCATGGCCATATCGTCATAATGTTTTTTTGCAACAGACAATATCTCTGTATTAATACCATATTGTTTAAGCTGCTGCATCATATCATGTGAGTTCCAGCGGTCAAATGTGCAAACTCCAATATTAAATCCAAGTGTTCTAAGCGAAAGAATATAGTCTTTAACTTCAGTAAAATCTACTGACTTGTCTGGAGTAGGCGTCCAATATCTTACCGCATCAACCTCAATAATAGGTGCTGGTTGAGAATACTCATTTGTAACTTTTACATTAACCCATTTTTGTACATGGGCTAAAGCAACTGCACAGTGGTCATGCTTTTGAGCCAAGTCTACGTGAATAAAATATGTTTTATCTGGATCTGGTGTAAACCAGTTTTCAAATCTACCAAAATTGTCTACTGCAATTGCTGGATTGTTAAATGCCTTCTCCACCTTTTCACGTGATTTAAAGAATGCGTCCACCATTTCTGGTGGCATACATGCAAAGCGACCAAGGGCATCTGGCATATTCTTATAGAATTCTACTTTATAGTCATCAATCTTTTTAGTGGGGTTTACTTCCCACGAAGGACGCTTGATCGCATATGTTTTAGGGATAGCATATGAAATAATGTGGTCTTCTTCCCACTCAACAGTAATTTCATTTCCTTCTGTTCCGTCTGGAAGATCGTTATCCATCTTTAATACTTGGCTACGAATGACAACTTCTTTTTCCGCAATAACAGATTCATAAAACTTTTGAATAGGATCTCCCTTAAAGCGTGGGAACGAAAGCAAAATAATCTTTCCAAAGTCTGGGAAACGAGAAATAACAGATCCACGGTACATATCATAAATAGCATCAGCAGTCTTAGCCTGATCATGGCCAGTTGTATTTTCTACAGCAAATCCTGAAATTTCGTCAAGGATTACTGTGAGAACGTTATAACCTTCCCATGCTTCACGCTCTGAGTGTCCAGAATAAACAGTTACATTTTTATCAAACTTAATTTCAGAGGCCTTAGGATCAAACTTGCCAGCAAACCATGGGCAATGCTCTATTCGTGTCTTAAATCCTTTAAAGAAAACGTTGTTAGCCTGTGCTGCGTTAATCGCAATATTGATAATATCAATTGTATCTCCAGGTGGCTTTCCATAATATGTTGCTGGATCTTTTAAACATAACAAAAGATAAACCTGATATGCTACAGAAATTGTAGATGAATAGTCTTTTCCAGAACCTTTACCTAACTGTGCAATTACTTCATTGCATGTTTGCTTATACATGCGCTTGCCCTCTTCTTCACCGAAGAGCTTTATCAATGTAGATTCTTTATAAATTTGAGATGACTTTTCAATCAAAGTATACTGATAATCTGATAGCGGTGGAAGACCTAAATAGTCTGGACTAGTTACAAATGTACGTAAATCAACTGGACGTTCATCAAACTCTTCGCCATCCAGCAGATCGATTAAATCATCAAAATTAAGATCCACTTGCTTCCTCAATCACAACTGGCTCAACAACCCCAGTAATTTGTGACAGACGCTTTGCCACTTCCATTTTACACTTTGGACATGTAGCCGTTACTTCTTTAAGAATCTTTACTAGAACTTCTTGCTTTCTTTCTGTATCTGCAATCTGTGTTGCTAGCTCTGCATTATCTAAAAGTCCGACCTGCTGTAGCATTCCGATTCTCTTGGTTTCAATATCTGCAATTAGCTTTAAAGCACCAGATTTAACTGAAAGCTGGCCAGCTTGGTCTGCATCCTCAACAGTTTTCCATGCTTCTTTAATGAGCATAGCATAATGTTGATCCGCCCCAGATACAGCCTCTTTAGCCCGCTCCCTAGCTGTGTTGTCGTTATGGACAACCTGCTTCCAGTCATCAATAAGTTCAAGAACTTCTTTGCGCTGGAAGCCTGTGATAGTGGCAATTTGGGTTGCATTGTTTCCCTTTAGCAACTCTGCCACTACTGTATTCATGCGATCATAACGTTCCGCTAATTCTATTTCAGCCATATATTATATTATAACCTATAGACTAGTTTTAGTCAACTAGAATTTATTTGAAACCTTAAGTAGAATAAGGTAGCCAATTAGATCATCAATATCATTATCTCCTGGAAATGCCTGCTGGTTCTTAATTCTATTTAGCTTATCATCAATACGAACACGAATTTGTTCTTGAGCATCCGCCTTTGAAAATGTTCTAATTGGATTGAGAGCAGAATTTCCATATGATATATTTTTATTAATAAGCATCTCCGCAACTTCAAGACACTCATTTAGGATCGGATATCCAGCTGGAGCATCTAAAGCTAATAGCTGTAAGTCTTCTGACCAACGCTGGTATCCAGCACTTTTATTAATTATCATAAGTTCCACTCTCTACTACCAAAGGATCCTGAATCCATTGGACATAACCATCTTTCCAATTTTGACTTCCATATATATGCTTTACCGCTTTAAAGTGGAATATTCTCCAGTCTTCTCCGCCGTAACAATGGAACCCCATAAGTTTAGCATTGTTAGACGAATTAATCAATAGGAAATCATCAATTAGATTTAGCTGATTTAAGCTTAATGCATCCAAAATACCTCTTGTCCAAATAGCTGGGCCAGTTGTATTGTGAACAAAATGTGGCTTCTTATAGTCTGGATCCTTAAATGCCTCTTTAATGTGTTCTAAAACCTTGCCAATAACTGGATGCTCTGCTGTAGCTGCAAAAGTCCATTGGCAAAAATGTCCAGTAGTCTCTGGGCACACTATCATAGATTTATCATCCATCATCCATGTTGATATTGGCTCCCAGCATTCTGTATCAAGATCTGCATACACTCCGCCATACTTAAATATAACCATGTATCTCCATAAATCTCCACGCATTACTCCTACGGGGACATTTATAAAAATATTATGCCACTTTTCACCAAATTCATTTAAAATAAATTTTGATGCTTGAGTATCATCCATATATCTATATTCATACTCTGGATTCAAATCTTTCCAAGTTTGTGCAGCTTTATGCATATAGTCTGGAAGCTGATCATAAGGGTCTTTATATGTCTGCCAAATAATCTTAGGTATCATTTGAACTCCGCAACAAATACTCCAGTGACTGGAAATTCAACATGCTCAACTATGCTATGGAACCTACCCAACACTCTTTCAGTATTCCAGTCCGCTTCAACATGCACCTCATAAGGGTTTCCATTAATTGCATCTTGGTGGTAATGAATAATAGGAATAGATATAATTGCATACTTTGCCTGCTTTGATATTCTGTCCCATAGCTTTAGCGCTTCATCTTCAAACATATGCTCAAGAACATCTCCAAGGATAACTAGGTCGTAAGCAAAACTATCCATGTCTCTAACATCCATATGGAATAGCTTGTCATATCTATTCTGCAAGTTAAACTGCTCGATATATGGCTCCCAAACTTCCACGGCATTAACAATTACACCAGCACCCAATGCCTGTCGAATTAAATCTAAGTACACACCTTGGCCAGCCCCAACATCCAAAACTGTTGTAGGCGCAAGCTCTGCGATTTTAGCCTGTGTCCACGGCTTATTGGTAGGATCAGAATATCCCATAAATAATTCCTCTATTCTGTTTAGTTTGAAAGGTTGACTCAACGCTTTCTGTTTTACATCCCTGGTAAGCATTTGGAACAACAGAGTAGATGTTAAATAAATTCTGCTGTCTAAACATAAACCAATCTAATGGCAGGTTAAATCCATTATTAGCAACACTAATCATATCTTGAATTGTTTTCTTTTGAATTACATAGCAGGCACAAGACCAGTCCTGGTATGCTCTAGTTATGTTTTTAGAAAGATTTTTTGACGGGTCATGTTTTAACCACTGGTCAGCTGGAGAAAAAATATAAAGGGCATCAAAATCTTCTGGACACTCGTTAATATACTTAACTATATACTCTCCAAGATTTTCCTGACATGCTAAATCGTCTTCCATTAAAACTAAATAATCGTAATCTGAATTAGCAAAATTATTCCATGCTAACCAGTTGCTTGCCCATATTCCAAGCTCTCCGTATCTCCACCCCTGCTCATTATGAAGATTATACCCATTTGGGTCAAAATGAAAATCTTTATTGTCTTTACAAAATTTGTACAGATCAACATTGTCAGATATTTTAATGGTAGGAGTTTGAAGCTCATCAAACCCCTTTAAAGCTTTATGAGCTTTATGCACCATAGAATCTCTTACTGGGTCTCCATCAAAATGGAACATTTTATATGCAATCTTCATCTTTTTTTAATGAGGCCAAACTGTTCTAGATATCTTTGAATAGTCATAGCAGAAACCCCACACTCCTTTCCTATTTCAGTAACAGTCTTTCTTTGCACCACATATCTTCTATGCAGCCACTCACGGCTTTGATACAACTTCATCTCTTAGTTAACTCCTCATACGCATAGTAGGCGATTCCAATAGAATCAGCAACATCAAAATCTGTTACATTGATATTAAACTTCTGTTTAACCCAGTCGCAAGTTCTTTGCTTACGCATATTCCTTAATTGATTTTTATACCAAGAATCTGCATACCCTGGATGTTTTACACGGATAGCTTCTTTTTCAGCCTTAGTAGGATTCTTATTTCCTATCTTAGCCTGCCAAGCAGTTGGTGATACAGTAGTAACCTTAGATCCAGTTGTCATTAGTTCTGCAATAACAGCACCATAAACATATGATAGTTTAATTACAGCATCTGGGGATCTAACTAAAACAGCACCTTCTATAGCAATATAATCTGATTGTAATTCAGTAAGCATAGCATGCATTTTAATTTTTGCATCAACAATTTTTTCAAAAATATCTGCTCCAACAAACTCAACTTTACCCCACTTTAATGGGTATCCGTTTTCAAATAGGCAAAATGCTACTGAGTTTGTAGAGGCATCTATACCTAATACAGAGCAGGCTTTTGTTTTATGTAAACTAGCTAATGTCATCAATCATTCCTAAAAGCTTACCTTTATCCTTTAAAGCGTTATTTTTTTCACATAGGACGCATAAATTAGAAGCATTATATCTGCTAAGTCTAGTTCTGCATTTATTACATTCTCTATACGCACCATTTCGAATTGCTTTTTTTTCATAATACTTTTCCATAATTCTGCGATTAGTTGCAATACGGCAACACTCATCAGAACAATATTTCTGGTTATGCGTCTTAGGCTCAAACTCTATTGAGCACTCCTTATTACTACATTTCACAGTTTTGGAACCTCGTACGGTTCAATTTGTACAGTACCAAGCTTTGCAGTTTTTGACCAACATTCCTTTTTAACTGGACAATATTTGCATGCAGACTGTGTTTTAGTAAACGGTCTCATTGGGAGATCGCCATCTTTAAAGTTGTCCCATACCTCTTGAAGCCAAATAAACAGCTCATCAATAACCTTCTTATTTCTTTCATTCATCATAATTGGAATAAGAAGAACTTCCTGAGTATTTTTATTTTCGTATAAGAAAAACCCCTCATCAATATTCTTAAGCTTCATGTATGCGAGAAGTTGAAGCATATGATTTTCAGATGGTGCCATAGCAGATTGTCTTGTATCCCAGACTTCCTGCTTTGCAGTTTTAATTTCACCAATAACATCCTGTCCATCCCAGTTAATAATTAAATCAATAAATCCTCTAATTGGTGGGTATTCGTTTTTAATTTCAACTTCTAGCTGAACAGACTTTACTGGATCACCCATCTTTTGAATAAGACCCTGAATTCTTTCATGGGACTGTGTTCCATGCGCCATATTAGCTACAGCAACCGCATCATTATTGTCTATAAAGTCAGCCCCACTAAATGCCATATACCAATATCTTGGACAGTTACCTTGCCCATAACCAAAGCTACTAGGACTAAATGAATACTTTTGCATATGTCCGTTTGGACGTTTAGTTGCAATATATTCTGCATCTAGCATATCAGCAAATTTTTGCACATCAAACTTGCCAGCATGCTTTTTAAATTTTAAATTTTTAACAATATCTCTAGCCAATTTAGTTGTACCTAACGACATACTTAAGCGCATCTACGAGCTTGTCGATGGACTCCTTTACTGAGTAGTAAATGTTTTTCTTATTATTATTGACTGTTCCAGCCTTATCTTTAGCAATAGTTGAATAAACAGATGCAAGGATAGCAAACTTGGTTGACATAGCCTGTAGTTCAATAATTAATTGTGGGGCTTTAGCAGCTGGAACATCTGGCTTCATCAATAGCTTAACAACTATCTCAAGAGCTTTGTCTAGTTGCTCATCTTTCATAAACTCATGAAGATCATTAAATTCAGTAATATCGCTAATAAGCTCTAAAGGATTCTTATCTTCCATTAGCATCTCGAATCTGCTTATCAACCTTTTCCGTAATTGTAAATAGTCCGTATCCCATAACCATACCTATAAGTATACCAAATAAAAAGCTAACCATTTTGTTCCTCCCACGCCTCCACCATTTGCTCAAATAGTGTCCATTCTATAACAGCCAGTCTAGTCTTACTGTTATCTTTACCTAAAATAATCTTAAGGACTGGGTACTTATCTCGACTTACCTTAAAGGTATCTGTACAGATTTTAGACCAGATGCTTTGAGAAATAGAAATACTTTTCTCATACTCCTTATAATCAACTACAAAATCGTGCCACTGAGCGTCACCCTTTTGATAACTGCCACGCCCAGAATTCTTTTGAGCTTTAGCGCCATCACGCTTAACCTCTGATCTTTCTGACATCAATTCACCATAAAGGTATTTGTATGACCATCTGGGCAAGTCCACGACATTGTGAAGCTAGCTGGGTCCCAATATGCCTCACCAGCATCCTTATCGCATTTGGAACATGGTTTATTACCAATAACTTTTTCCAAACTAGATACCTGTTCGATAGTAGGCTTAGGTCCTAAAAATTCATTAAGCTTTGGCATCAATTTCTCCTATCAACTTTTGTACAACTTCTGGATTATCACGAAGGTACTGAACAGCCTTTGCACGTCCTTGGAAACGCTCACCATTTACTGTATACCAAGCGCCACCTTTTTCTATAATACCGCACATCTCTGCGACATCTAATGTTTCTCCTACCCGATCTACACCGAGAGTTTCCCCTTGGTAATAAAAGTCATATTGTCCCGATAAATTAGGGGGGCCAAGTTTGTTGTAATCAATAATCCAGTTAACTGGCCGTCCAACTCTTTGTTCAATGATCTTGTCGCCAACTTTAACCCCAGCTTTAATAGCATTCGCCTCAGCTTCAGACGACCAAAGCTTAATGACGGTGGAAGAAAAGAACTTGACTGCCATTCCACCTGTGGGGATGTGTGAAGCATGCATAGATCCAAACTGATTTCGTTGTTGTGAGATGAGAACAAGTAATGTGTTTTTGTTTGCATAGTTTAACATCTTGACTGCGTGAGTCATATCCTTTGCTTCTGCGCCGATTTGCTTTGTATCTTGCAAATCCTTTAGTTCATTTCCATCCTTTTCAAAGTAGATGGCTGGCAATAATGCTGAAATAGAGTCAACAACAATAATATCAACTTCTGCCTCCATAAGCTTAGCAGCAACATCAACCATATCATTGACAGTTTTTGCTGGTGAATATATTAGTTTAGAAGAATCCACTCCTAGCGACTCTGCCCAAGACTGATCATAAGATGCTTCTGCGTCAATCCAGGCACATGTCTTTCCTTCTTTTTGTGCCATTGCAATCATTTGTAAGCAGAATGAAGATTTACCAGCTGACTTGTTACCCCAAACAAGTACCTGTCTTCCGTATCCTAAACCACCTTTAAGGGCCATATTTAATCCAATACTAGGGGTTGATTGCTTTTCAACCTTAACATCTTGTGCAGCTTGCACACGCTGTCTAGTTTTAGGGTCTAACTTTGATAAAATATTATCGATATCTATTGTCATTATTTCTCTTTTCTGCATTAAGTATACAATTTATAATTTGGTTTGTCTAGACTAAAAAAGATTTCCATGAAGCCTTGGTCGCTCCATATTAATATTCATCTTCTTCTGCAACATTTCATCTAAACTATGCAGAACAGCCTCTTCATTACGCATTGCTGCATAAATATCTAAAAGTCGGATAATTACATCAGCCATCTCTTCTACAACAGCTTCGCTACCCTTAGACTTTCTAATTGCTTCAAGCACTTCAGTAACTTCTGAATGAACTAAAGCAAGCTTATTTCCAACTTTATCATGTGAATATTCTCCATCCCAAAAGCCTTTTGATCGTGCTGTCTCGTGCAATACAGCAGACAAAGCATCAAGCCCGTACTCCAATGCAAAATAAGTATTCTTATCCATTTTTACTCCTTAAACTAAATGTAAATGATGGGCCTTCCTCATCATAATCAATAACTAACTCTTTATCTTCTTTTTGTGCATCTAAAAACTTGAGAGTTGGAACAGTAATATTTCCCTGCTCTTCAAGAATTGCAACAAGTATCTGATTGAGACTAATTGATTGAATTAGTCCTCCAACACCTTCTGTCATCTTATCTCCTTAATCATAAGAGTTCCATCATCCAGTTTAGATAGAACAGGTTTTGCTACTAGCCCTTCTCGCATTTTTGCAAATGCAATTTTGTACAAGCTTGGAAATGCAATAGCTCTTGTTAACTGTTTATCCTTATTAGACATAACAATGTGTGCCATCATCTTTCCCGCTTTTGTTTTATATGGAGTAAAGTTTACAACCACATATTCATCTTCTTTGAGGTCATATTCAGTTCGATATAAATAGTCAACAAATAAATCGTTTGAGTCTTTTGTGATTTCTTTAACATTAATATATCGTGAAATTCGATTATCACCAACAAGGATAAAATACATTTGATTTGTCTCAATTTGAGTTTGCTCGTGGTGGAACAAACCAATAGATCCAGTTTCATCAACTAATTCAACTCTAGCCCAACCGTTTCCTCGCTTGATAGCCTTTACCATACCAAACATAACGAATGACCCAAGATCGTCAAAGTCTTCAATAGGTCTTGCTTGAGACTTAATTCTTGGTGGGATATGGTCAAGATTAAATGTTGGAATTCCAAGACATTCATAGTAGTTATCTTGCTCATTGCCAATTCTCGGATTATCCTCAAATGCTGCTGCACCAATCATATTTAAATATGTAATGGCACGACTATTGATTCCGCTGCCTTTCTTAGACGCCTTGTCAATAAAATCAGCATAATTTTTAAATGGACGAAGTGCCATAATCTTATTTGCGATTCCGTCTGAGATAAATTTAATTTCAGCGAGTCCGAATCTAATTGAATCCTTTTGTAATGAAAAGTAGACATCTGACTCATTAATGTGTGGAAGAGTTACCTTTAGACCTAGACGCTTTGCCTCGATCAGGTATTCTGTTCTAGCATCTTTATCATTTTCATTTTTAAGGACTGAAAACATAAATTCAAGTGGGTAATAATGCTTAAGCCAAGCCGTATAGTAAGAAAGCATAGAGTAAGCAACAGCATGAGAACGATTGAAAGAATAACCAGCGTGAGCCTCAAAGTCATGCCAAAGATGCTCTGCTTGTTCTTCGGTGATATGCTTTGAAGCACCTTGGATAAACTTATCTTTAAACTGATCAAATTCTTTAGCGTCCTTTTTCTTACCAATAATTTTTCGGACCTTATCAGCTTCTGACCATGACATTCCACCTAGGTGAACACAGGCCTGCATAACTTGCTCCTGATATATAATAACACCATATGTATTTTCGGTAAAAGGTTTCATAATTGAATGAACATATGACACAGCCTCGTTGCCGTTTTTTCTATTAATATATGAGGCACCTACAGTATTCATAGCTCCTGGACGAACCAGTGCGTTTGATGCTGCTAAGTCTTCAAATGAGTCTACACCCATCTTAATGAGAAGATTAGTATACGGTGTTGCCTCAGCTTGGAATACCCCCTTTGTATATCCTTCGCTAAGAGTCTTATACACCTTAGAATCATCTAGGGGGATTTTGGACAAAACAATATCTCTACCAGTACGCTTTCTTACAGAAGCTATTGTGTCTGAAATAACAGATAATGTTTTAAGTCCCAATGCATCAAGCTTGATTAGTCCAATGTTTGCAACAGTATCCATATCATACGCAACTACTGGGATGCGACCTGAAACTTTATCATTGGCATCTTCTCTAGATTCAATTGGAGCATACTTTCGAATATCATCCTTAGCAACAACAACTCCAGCTGCGTGTACTCCCACATTTCGAATCTTTCCACGAAGTCTTTCTGCAAGCCAAGTAACCTCAGGATATTTATTTCTAAACTCTGCTGCATTTGGTGAGTCAAGGTAGTCTTCAAATGTATCGATTGATTTTAGTGCACGATTAACTTCCTGCAATGGAACCATAAATACACGGGCTGCATCTCGTACAACACCCTTATCTTTAAAGTAAGTATAAGTTGAAATAGAAGCAACGTGCTTAAACTTGCGCTTTAAATATTCCTTTACTTCTTTGCGACGACGATCTTCAAAGTCCGTATCAATATCAGGAAAATCGTTACGCTCTGGGTTAATAAATCGGAAAAATAGAAGGTCATATTTAATTGGATCCACATCCGTAATTCCCAAAGAATAACAGACCAGAGATCCTGCTGCCGAACCACGACCAGGACCCACCATAATATCTGAAGTCTTTGCCCAGTTAATCATATCTGCTACAACAAGGAAATAGGAGGCAAACGACTTGGACTTAATTACATTTAGCTCTTCATCTAGTCTATCTAGGTATGCCTGATCTTTGTCCAGGGATAGCTTTTTAAGCCCTTCTAAGGCCATTTCACGGAGTTTCTTGTCTGCATTGGTCTTAGGTACTGGAAGAAGGTCCAATCCCTCGTTAAAGTCATATTCAGAGACCTTGGCAGCAATTTCCATAGTGTTTTCATAAATATCCTGACGAGTTATGCCAGACTTATTAAAATCTTCCTCAATTTCAGATCTTGACTGAATAAAAAGGTTATAGTCTTGAAATGAGATTCGTCTATCTGGGTATAAGTAATTAAATCGATCTAGCATATTTTTCATATTTCTAGACATATCAAAATCAGAGTCTTTATCTACCTTAGGGTTTGTAGACAAAATAAGCATAGCTTCTTCAAGAACCTTGTCTTCGCCCTTAGCAAAGTGTGCATCTCCTGTAGCTACTGGCTTAATATTTAGCTTATCCGCCAACTTTAATAAAGCATCATTTATTTCTTGCGGATTATGAGACTGAACCTCCACATAAAAATCATCACCAAAAGCTTTCTTAAAATCTTTGAGAAGAAACTCTGCTTCTGTAAGGTCCCCTCTTTCAATCGACTTACTAATAAGCCCATTAAGGCATCCACTAAGTACAATAATACCTTCCGCATATTCCTTTAGAACCTCTCTATCAATACGTGGCTTATGATAAAAGCCTTCGTTCCAAGCAAGCTCCTGTAGGGAGTTAATGTTATTCAATCCCGTCTGGTTTTTAGCCAGCAGGATAATATGGTTATAAGCCTGAATAGATTTATCAGTCTTAGAAGATCTATCAAATCTATCTGTTGGAGAAATGTATGCTTCAACACCAAGGATCGGCTTTATGCCTAACTCCTTAGCAGCAATTTGCATATCACGGTGTGATGATAATGTTCCATGATCTGTAATCGCAATTGCTGTCTGTCCAGCATCTAATGCTGCCTGACATAGTTCTTTTGGTGAATTGAGACCATCCATCAAGCTATAGTAGCTATGAACGTGTAAGTGTGTAAAACTCATTAATAACCGCCTGTGCATTCATTTCTAGTATGATAAAGTCTATTCTTTATATATTCTTTTTTACTTGGTGCATATAATTCTTCATTACATGAGTAGCATGCGCCATGCCATTCTCTAGCAAAGAAATCGTAGAGCATACCTTTATATCCAGCATATTTGCGTTCTACAAATTCTTCAAATGGATCTGGTATCTCGAATAAAATCATAAATGTATCTTACTACAAAAATAGGGAGTGGTCAATAGACCACTCCCTATTAAATGTAATTACCAGTCTACGCTGCTAGATGTAGCGTCTGCTGTTGATTCTTCAGCTGCATCTCCGCTAAAGAATGCTTCCTGCTCAACATAAGGAAGGTCACGAACTGCAACATCTTCAAGCTTATAAAGCTCAAATGCAGATGTATCAAATGCTGTCTCATCCTTACCAAGAGGAATAATTGTGTAGCTGGTATCCGTATTCATACCAGTACGCTTAATTCTCCACATTAGATTTGTAATGCTACCGACTTCACCAGCATACTCAATAAGAGTTGGTGTGATAGCCTTAGCACTTGCACCCTGAGAAAGAATTGCTACATAGGGATCTTCTTTACCATCATCGACCAAGACATTAACGTACAGTCGTGACTTGCCCTTCCAGCCAGCCTTATAGTCCTTGCGATGCATTTCGCACCCATAACACTTACCCTGATCGTCCATTGAACACAATGCCTTACGACGGTAATCCTTAGGATTTGTGTGCTCTACAGCAATAAACCCAAGTCCGTTTTTCTCATTGTAATTTGGTGAATCTGGATCTAGTTCTTGAAGGAATCTAATCTTAACGCTTTGCCCATCTTCAAGCTTAACCCACTTAGCTTTTGTTCCATCGCCTTCGTTATATGTTGGCTTATCCATTACTTCGTTTAGGCTCTTTAGCCCTTTTACAATACCCATTATATCTCCTTAGTGTATATGACGGTATAGATCCGTCTGTTATATCTATTATACCATTACCAGGAACGATATTCAATATCTGAAACTGCATTTTTTATGCATTGAGTAATTTCAGCATCTGTCATATCACCTGCATCTTTAGCCTCATGCGGGTACACTTTACCATACTCATATGATGACCAAAGAATATCTTTATTTCTAAGCTTGTTGGCAATTGAAAATCCAAGTTGCCTTCCAGCCTCATCGTTATCTGTCATGATTGTAATTCTATTAAAATATTTATTTAATAAGTTTTGCTGCTCTATAGATAAAAATCCTCCTAGGGTAGCAACTACATTTGGAAATCCAGCCTGATGAATTCTAATTGCATCAAAGTTAGACTCAACTACTATCACGTTACTAAATTTCTTTGCGTTATATATATTAAACAATGTTTTGCTCTTTGGCAAATTGGTGCTGTTCTTAAATGACTTTCCTTCAATTGATCTTCCTACTAAACCAATCGGTGTTCCATCTGGACTAGTAACTGGAGTAATAACCATATCCTGATTTGTAGAATATCCTAGCTTAAAATGCTGAGCAGACTCTTTATCAATTCCCCTAGACTTTAAATAGTTTTGAGCTTTTTCGCTTGCCATAAGTCCAGCATGCAAGTTATCTAGGACCTCTTGAGAAAATATTTCAAACACTGGCTTTTCTTCGATTGCATCAGATAAAAGCTCATCAAAATTGCTTAGAGCCTCTGTTTCTTTTGATGCAATAAATCTTAAAGCCTCATAGTCATTCTTATGCATGACACGACGAACAAGCTCTACAAGAGTCCCAGCTTCTCCGCATGCTGGATTAAAGCAAATAAATGCACCTTTTTCTTTAGATACGCTGAAGCTAGATGTATGACGGTTTGAGTGGAATGGACAATAGCAAAGAAAATCATTAGAGGTTTCTCCAACTATTTCTAGCCCAACAGATTTTACTATAGATCTAATGTGGGCTGCTGCGTAATGCGTGGTATCAACTTGTTTTGTGTTATACCCTCGTATTGCCATGTGTCACCTCCTAAATATACTCCATGAATAATCATTGTAAATTCCCATTTATCATCAGATGCATTATACTCAACAATCCATGTTGGATCAAGATCTAGTACTCTTACATATCCAGAATCTCTTAGAGTGGTCAGAAGTGTACGGTATACATTTTCTCTAGTTGATTCTAGAGATTTATCTGTAACAACACCATTTAAAGTAAAGTCTTTAATTTTGCGGACTGGTATTGTTTTCATGAACTTCCTTAATAATTCCTCGGTTAATATCCCAATCAAGGTAGAAAGCAAAGTTACTACCGTGACGGTTCTTTCTTGAGACCACCTCAATTAAGTTTGTATCTGTATACTTGTGAATAGCAATAGCCATATCAGCATCATATTCAATAGCTTTAGACCATGCAACCTGAGAAAGCATTGGAGGAGCATCTTGATCTGATACATCATCCATAGTTGCAGCAGTAATATCAATAACTGGAATATTATTACTCATTGCAAGCATTTTAAACTCTCGTGAGATATTCATATTACGCTCTGTTGCGCCTTGGCTTTTCTTTGTATCAGAAAATAGCTGGTGATAATCCAAGATAACAAGATCTGGCTTGTGTTGGTCAATTTTAGCCTGTACAGTATTAGCACTTACTTCGCCCATACCCTCATTAGATACTAGAATAAATCCACGCTTATTATCAAACTTCTTTTTACCCCAAGTCTTGAGGTCATCAATATTGACATCACCTTTTGCAAAATCGCTGGCCTTAAAGAGACCAGAGCCCATCATTGTATAAATACGGTTACGCATATCCTCTGGAGACATTTCAAGGGAGATGATCATTGGCTTGAAGCCCTGTTCCCAGGCTTTACAGGCTAGATAAGAGGTGAACCATGTCTTACCTCTACCTGGCCATCCAATTGCCACGATAAGGTGTCCTGGAGCCATTCCTGTAGGGTATGCTTTATCCATTGACTCAAACCCAGTAAGGATTCCTGGACTTCCACCCATTGCTGCAGAACGCTCTTTGAGCTGAATAATATGACGCTCTGCATCTTCAATATCCGTAACATCTAAGTCACGGACATGGTTAGTAAACCTATTTAATGTTGCAAGTTTTGCCTGCATATCTGTAATAACTCTTGCAGGAACATCTTCTTTGAGAGCAGACCCACTTTGGAGAATGATTGCCTTTAATTTGTTAGACAAATATTCGTTCTTTAATTTATCTAGATAATAGCCAGTCTCACCCTTAGTGTCAACAGCCTCAAAGTCCTTAAACTTTTCTAGCAGAACTCCAGCTTCTGGAACGGCCTTAAACTTATAATAGTATGACTTAAGCCCATCCCAAATATCCCTGTGTGATGTAAATAGATCATCAACATTATCTGCAAGAAGTACGCTAATATCCTTATTCTTACATACAGATGAGATTAACTCTGCTTCTACGTTCACAACTCTCCGCCTTCTACTAATAATTTTGTCGCCTGCATAAGCTTGCGACGAGTTTCTTTGTCTTTCTCTGAACTATCCATAAACTGCTCTAGTCTATCAAAGTTATTGTAGAAGAAGTTGAGCGGATGCCCAGACTTACTAGTTCTAAAATAATACTGTAACAGTTCGACAGCACGATCATATCCTACACTATCTATAACATCTTGCATAGCCCATTTCTCACGAAATTTATTTAGGCGTGGCACCTTGTTATACCTTTCCTCATAAAGGTTTTGGTATAAAGATATTAGGATATATGGAGCTTTACTACTTTCCACGACCCTTAAGTTCTTCCTCTACCTCACGAGTTTTTTCAATAAGCTTTTCTTCTACAAACTTATAAACTCGTTCTGTTGCGTCATTAACATGCTCACCTTGTCGGACATCATCTTCAATTCCAACACCGATCTTAATGCTTTCGTAGTTGCCTAAGTTTCGTGTAAAAGATAAGTCTACTTTAACTCTTGTTGTCATTATTCCGCCTTCCATACTGGTACAAACTTTCCTTCTTCGGTCTTAGTATACAATATTAAATTATGTTTGAGAAGAGCTTGGAGCTCTGCTTTTGATGGCAAGTTATTTGTATATCCAGCATCTAAAATAAATTGATGAACTTCCATCACATCATTTTCGCTAAGCATAAACTTATACCATTTACTCTCTGGCTTTCCAATTGGATATACTTTTTGTGGGGTTCTAATCTTTCCCTCAATAATATAGTCCTCTAGTGTAATTTTATGCTTATTCAAGATCTTGCCAACTTCAACCAAGGAGTATGCATTTTGCATATTTTTTTCAACCAAGGCTAGTGAGTAAAGAACTCGTTGTCCGTCTGGGTAACACCAGGCATATAGCTCATCCCTAGCTCTTGATCTACTTAATACCTTATGGATTTTGCCATTTAGGAAGAAATAGAGAAACTTTTTGCTACTAGTCTGTCTTGATCTTCTAGCCATTTTCCGAATTTGTTTGACTCCTTATTCAGCATCCATCGCTTACCGCACATGACGCAAAACAGCTCCATATGCAACATCTGGGAGAATACTCTGTCAATAAATACTCTACCATTACATTTTTTACAATTCATCATACCTGAAATACCTTTCCATCTACAACACATGAATACTCTGGTGATACATGTATCATCTGAATATGTGGATAATCATTTACAATGTGTGCAATAGCAAATCCCTTTTGCCAGTCATGATGCTGAGTATACTTCATTCCAGGACCCTTTTCATCACACATATGACCGATCTCATATCCACGCAAAGTTTCGCCTTCTCCATTATTTCTAAGCTCATATGTTACCATATGAGAGGCAATTCTATGTGAGTGACCACGGATTAACGAAACCTGCATATCTTCCATATCTTTTCGAACGGATCCAGTTGCTGCAATAGATAGTCCATGGTGAACATGCACATCGCCAAATCGTCGTTTAGGCAACTCGTTGTAATAAATATATTCATATCCAAGGGAGTCTAGTGACCATAATGACTCTGGAGTAACATCCTTTGCATAGTCAGGAAGCTTCTTATCAATATACTCGAAAATTCTAATATCATGGTTTCCAAGTGCTGAGAATAGCTGGGCATCTGGAAGCATCTCTCTTGTCTTTGCATAGAAGTCTCTTGCACCCTTAGCTTCGTGTCTCATCATTGGAACAATGAGGTCACGACTATCATCTTTATGAAGTTGCATAAATTCAGCAGATCTTCCCTCTGTATACTTGCTATAACATGCTTGATCATCTGTATCTCCAAGATAATCTACTACATCTGGCTTGAACCACTTCATTACCTTAAACCACAATTCAATCATCTTATCATCTTGATAAGGGAACTGCTGGTCGGATGATAACATCCATTTTAAATCGTTAGCCATTTTTCTCCTAATAAGTAAAAAAGTCACGAGTCCGTGACTTTTAAAAGCTACAGCAAATTGTAGCAGGTTAGAGTATTGGTGTCAATACTATGTGTTATCTTCCATTGCAACTGCAATCCACTGAATCCATGGCTTGGCAGTCAATGATGATTTAACTGTTGCCGTATATCTAACCTTAGCTGTAGTTTGTGTAATTCCTGTTACACTAACAGTAGTATATGGATCTGTAGAGACAGCAACTACTCTAGGTTTTACTTTAAAGTTTGCAGCCTGAAAATCAATATCTATATCCTTTACTGCTCCAGCTGTTCCAACTGTATTAACAATTTGAATTGCACCAGAATAAACTTTTGGGATCTTTGTTACAGTTGAACTAGACAAGCTACCAATTGCTTGATTTTTTTCAAGCTGGGCAATGGCGTTTGAAAGCTGATTAAGCTTATCAATATCGAATGGTTCTCCTGGGTCAAATACTATAGCTGTCATAAATCTTCTCCTAGTTCATGCATATTAATTTCAATATCGCTTACCTCTATCATAAGACTTCTATCTAGGCCAAACTTATCAAATACATCTGGGCTCTTAATATGCCGTCTCTTATTTTGAGATACTAAATACATTTTACCATCTGCAATGTTTTTAATCAAAGTGCCGTCTCTGAATCCCAATTTACCTACTAATTTTGTTTTTACTACAGCATCCTCTGTTGCATTGATTACTGTAAACTTCCAGCTTTCAGCAGCACGATCTGATATAAGCCTATACCTTTTACCATCTTTAATCCAATATGTAGCCTTTTCAGTTTTTACTGCAAGGCCTGATGGGAAACTAGTTGGTTCCGAGATTATCGAGGCTGGCTGAATATTTTTGAATAGCCTTTTCACGTTCTTCCTTTTCATTAATCAACTGTGTAATTTCTGCACGAAGAACAGCATTTTGTGTTTCATAGTTTGTAACTAATTCACCAATACGCTGTTGTAATGCGGCTATAATAAGTTCCGCTCTGTCCATTTTATCCTTATGCTTGTAAACTTGCTAGTTCTGCTGAAAGAGCTGTTTTTTGAGCAGTTATATCTGAAAGCTGTGCATTTAAAGAATCAATGATTGTCTGATCTGGAGTTAATTTTGCATTTGCCTCAATTAAGCTAACCTGCAAATTATACTCATTTGTATAAGCATTCTTTAAATGCTGTGTAACGATATTAATTTTTTCATCATTTGTTAACATTTTTGCCTCCTTTCATATTATATCATGGGACTACATAATATACAATAGTTATTATGTAATAACAATATTATTCTCCGCAATGTACCACTGGTATGGTGTAGTTCTGATGTCGTAGACATCGACTGAATAATTAGTTTGAATAGATTCAACAAGCATATTAGATATCAGATTATCATTAATATCTAATGTAATCACACTGTCTCCTACGCTTATCTCTCCTACTGGTATGTACGCAAATTTTCCTTCACGTTCAACCATAATAGGCTGTTGCTCAGAATAGAATATTCCAGTATTATTAAATCCAATAACATCCTTTATGCTCTTCTCTGCGCTTAATACCTCAACATCGACAAGTCTTATAGGAGTACTTGTATTAGAATTAATAATTGTATTTCCTTCCAGCCCTGCTGGACTAATAGACATCAACCTATCTCCAACTGTAATATCTTTAGCTGCAACATATCCATTATTGAGAGTAAGAAGTTTTGTATCTGAATAAATACAACCAGGCCCTTTGCTACCCTTGAAGTAAGGGAAGGATGGTGAAATTGGTGGAGTTGCAGGTGGGCTAGCAGGAGGGCTAGCAGGTGGTGATGCAGGAGGGCTAGCAGGTGGAGTTGCAGGAGAAACTTTCTTTCCTAGTACACCATCTCCAGATGGATACCAGCTAGATGTTCCAATTGAATTTTTTCCTCTAACCCAAAACCATCTATTTGAATCTGTTGGTGCACCTGTCCATAAATATGGTGAAGAAACTCCAGGAAAATCTGGAGTACTAGAAGAAGTTGGAGCACTACTCGCATTAATATTCCAAAATATATCATATGAACTTGCATTATATGAACCGCTAAATGTAAGATTAATTCCATCTGTTCTATCTGTACTTGCAGTAAGTGAGGTTGGTGTTCCTGGAAGTCCAGCTGGAGTTGTAACTGTTCCAGTTAATGGGTCTCCATAACCATAGCTTGAGTTATATCCTGTTAATCTCCAGTAATAAAGTGTTGAGGATAAAACGGTAGAGGTTGTATATGATCCTCCATTCGTTGTTATTGCTGATAAACCTCCATCAGAAAAACTACTATTTGTGCTCCATTCAACCAAAACTGATGTTGTATCTGAACCAAAAGTAACTGTGTTAAATGATATTGAGTTATAAGTTGCAGTTACGGATGATACAGAAGGTAATCCTGGTTTTGGCAATGAACTAGTAGTAGCATCTATAAATGCATACCCGACATCTCCAGTTTGATTTGGTCCGCTCCATAAAGTAATTTGATAAAAATAATTAGTATTTGGAGATAATCCAGTATCATAACCACTTCCGTAACTTCCATTTCCAGATCCAATCTCTACGCTACCAAATCTATTTATTTTCCATGATTGTGTATTAGTTGCTGCAAAGGTTACTGTTACACTAGAAGATGTAACAAATGTAAATGGTCCATCAATTACCGATGGAGCAGCCAACGTTGTGGCGGAGGATTCATTTGAATAATTACCACTATATCCAGTAGCACTTGAAGTACCTGTAATTGGTCTGACTTTATATGTGTATGTTGTTACGGCTGACAATCCTGAATCATTAAATGAGTTACCAGAAACAGTACTTATTAAGGAATACAAACCACCGCTAGTTTTTCTATAAATTTGATATGCATTTGCATACATAGATACTGACCAAGAAAGGGAGGTAGAGGTTGATGAATAGCTAGATGCAGATAAATCTAATATATCTGTTGGTGTTTGAATTGAAGTCTCTAATGATGTAGATGAGTTTGTTGCATTGTTATATACAGAAAACACAACAAACCTATACTTATTTTCCATGTTAGGAAGTATTTCATTTGAGCTATTATCAACAACTGTTGTTTTTGTATTACTTCCTCCAGATGAAGGATTTGTTATTGTTCCAGATGCAATTACATTCCAGGATAAACCGTCATACCATTGAAATTCATAGTTTAAGGTATCTGGAACTGGACTCCAATAATAATTAGTTCCAGTTAATGTAACTAGTTTTGTTGTCGCATCAGTAGACTGGGATATAGTTACCCTATTTTGAATATCTGAATTTATTACACCAGCAAATACCCTTACCCATGCACCATTAACTTTTCTCCATACCGCCTGAATGCTTGACCACGATCCAGAATTTTTTCTATAAATTTTTTGTATTGTGGACCATGAGCCAGAATTTTTTCTATATAATCTTGGCATAGCTACACCTACGTACTAAATAATAGGTCGCCATTTTGACCTATTGAGCTAGAGGGTGCATTTGTTCCATATGCACCAGAAAACCATAAACCTATATTGGTATTAGTTAGTACCCCGCCTTGAGTTACTCCAAGCAGCTTTAATGATGTATATGTTGCACTAGGATCAGCTGGAAACCAGCCAACTGGTGCTATTCCAACAGTACTTGAACTATTTCCAATTGTTATGCTACTTGCATCAATATCAAATCCTCCTGGCGAGTATATTCCTACACTGCCTCCACCAGAATATGAATACAGATCTATAAAGGGAACATCTCCAGTAGTATTATATGGTGATGGAGGCGAAATGGTTAATGATCCAGCAGTGCTTCCAAATAACGATTCATACGTTATGTATCCTGGATAGCTAACTCCATCAACTTTAAACGTAAGCTTACCAGATCCAGAAGTAGAAATTCCAGAAACCGAGCCAAGCGTTATGTAACTAGTTCCAGAAGATGACTTTATGCCACCAGTTACAGCAAGTCCTCCCGTAAGTGGAGCTCTAAGAAGTTGTGTATTGTCTGACGCATATACAGTAAGACCTGGAAGAACATCTCCCACAGTTGAAGATGAAATTTCAACTCTAGCCGACCCAGCAGAACCAGCACGAATATAAGATGTTGAATTAATATCTCCAGCTTTTAAGTTACCAACAGTTAATACGTCTGAAGCTAGTTTAGATATAACTATAGCTCCATCATTAATATCTGAATCAGTTGCTTTTCCTGGACCAGATAACTGATTTGTTACATTTGCCTGAATTGCACCAACTGTACCATTTTTATTAACAGATGCTGCATGTATATATGTTGCTTGACCATAAGCTACGTATGTACCGTCAACTGGAACTATAATTGTATTTTGAACATTATTTCCAGTTAAAACTCCAACTGCTGTGTATGTTCCAGGTGTTGCTGTAGCTGAAGTTCCAGCAAAAACTTTAATTGCTTCAAATCCACTAAAACTTCCTATTGCATATGTTCCAGCCCATGTAACTTCAATGCCAGCTAAAATTCTCTTAGACGTAAACCCATTTGGAGCAGTTGGCTCTTCTATAGCTTCTCCAATTGCATCTACGGTTACTGATTGAGATAAAGACGCATCTGAATATGTTCCAAGGACTGTTACAGCTTTTAAAGTAATACTGTAAGATCCAGCTGGGGCTACAATTGATTTTTTGCCTGCAACCTTAAATGATGTTACTGGCTTTGCAGAATCAAAACTTCCCCCAGATATAAATACTTCTACGCGATCAACGCCTTTATACGGAACATCTGTATTATCAACACCGTCCCATGTTACAAACAATAACCCAGATCCAGATGTTAGATTGCTAGATATAAACTTTGGAGGGTTTGGCTGAGCCTCTGTTGAAGCTGTAATTATTTTTGTAATAGACCAGCTATCTTCTGTAATTGCACGACGATCTGCATAAACCCAAGCAAACTGAAATTTATATTCTTCTCCAGGATTTAAATCAGCAACCTTGACAAGAGTGTAATCCTTGTCGGTTGGATCTACCTGATATGCATCTTTTAAATCATCTGGTGTATATGGCATACTAGAAACTCAATTCTAGTCTGTATTCTATGTCTACTGGCCTTCCAGCTACCTTTGTTACTGGAGTGCTTAATACAGATCTGCTAATTAAACCATAAGTTGGGTCAAAGGTGTCCTCATCATTAATTCTTAAACCATCCATATAAATATAAGCATTTGAGGATGTACTAGTTCTATATACCTCTATGCCAATATAAGTAATATTAGATGCATCTGGAGTTCCAGAAATACTAGAAAAAATCGTATTCATTGAAACTTCTTTAATATAGTCTCCAGTAGAAAGAGATGTTAAATCTATATCTCCATAAAAATAATCAATATCTGAACTATAAAATTTTATTCTAATTTTATTAGAGTTTGTATCAAATCTATTAAAGGCTACTGTAATAGTGTCATTAACGCTATAGCCAGAAATATCCACTAGTCCTGCTGCAAACTTATATTCTTTTGCTATATTTGTTGTGTCAATAAGACCAAATCTGATCTCTGCTGTATAATCACCAATTCTTGGAGTAACTATTGTATTATTAGTTTGAGCTGGATTTGCTCCAGTTGAGTCAATCCAGTCTAATACATTTTCAAAGTTAGATAGATATTTGCTATCGTAATTATTCATTGATGTTCTTTTTCCAGGATAAAGACCTATTTCTTTAATTACTCCTGATACATCTTGAGGAAGAGTTGCCTTGTATACTGCATAATATTTATATCCGCCAAGTTCGTCTGGCTGTACATCTATGCTTCCAAGAGTTACTGGTAGCCTAAAAAATTCAAATCCTAGTCTACTGTTAGTATCTGCTGAAGGGTAGTCTGTACCATTTGCAATACCTATAGCAATATCTTTAGAGTTAAAGTCTACAATTCCAGCAACATGTGCTGTTAAAAATCTTTTTCCAAATTTAGTTAGCATTATTGATCAACTCCAGTTTTTACTTCAAGTCTGGCATCTACACCAATAATGGGTTCCCCGCTTGAGTTCTTTACTCTAAATACTATTTGCGTTCTAACATTATTCTTAGCATCAACGTATGTTGAATTTTTTACTATAGAGATATCCTCCATATGAGGAACTCCTGGCTTTTCATAAACCTCATCTAAAACTATTGTGTCTACAATAGATCCACTGCCAGATATTGAGTAGTTATTTACTACCTCACCGCTAACAATCTTAATGTATTTTGGATCAATATTTCTGGCTTCATGAGAATTGGCAACTACACCTAATGGTGCAATTTTAGCAACATCTAGTTCTGATACACGATTTTTAGCCATTTATTTATTATACCATTAATCCCTATAATGTTCTACAGGAAATTGATGTCTCCAATCCTTCAGAATATGATTGATTTACATTTGTAACAATAAACTTTTGAGTTCCGTCTAGACCCAGGTATGAGTATTTAAGTACAACTATATCTCCAACTGACATAAGTGGATTTCCAGTAATTGTAAGCTCAAACACCTGTTGTTTTTTAGACCATGAATTTTTGATCCATTCCGCTAAAGCTACAGCATCTGAATTCTTTTGAATCCATGTAGACTGGAATATCACTGGTTCAGGTGTTGAAAATTTTCCAGCTTGATCATCCAAGTATTCTATTTCTCCAGTACGAACAACATTTTTACCAATTACCCATAGGTTATTGACATCACCATCCGATAATGAAGCAAACATGCTAGAATTATTTAATACATATAATTCTGCACCAAATGAGGTAAGTTTTTGCCCAATTATGCTAATAAGCCCGTTACTTCCTGTTGTTGCATATGATGGATATGCTGGGGGTGTGCTATATTTAACATTGTAGTATCTAAGCTCTCTTGCAGCAGTTCCAAATTCCTCAATAGATGCATTTGAAGATTCATTTGTATTGTTAGATAATAAGTTTTCTCCAAATGCAGAGTTAAGTATAGCTCTAGAAAATTTACCGCCTAAATTATTATAAATAGTTTGATTTTTATAGCTTTCATAATCTGAATTAGTGGAGTATACATAATCAAAGAATACGGTACCTTCTGCACAAACTAGGGACATTGCATTTGTTGCAGGAAGAGCAGTATTTGTATCAGAGTTAATGTCGGATGCAGTTATCTTAAATCCATTAATATATGCGACTATATCTACACGACCACTAGTTTTTTTAACTAAAATATCAATCTTATATGATTCTCCGTTATAAATAGAAGCAAACTTTCCAGCTGTTGCTTGCTGACTATCATCAATTGCATAAACTGATCCGCCCTCTAGCTTTAATATTCTAAAAGCATTTTGTTTATAGATATCAGCACTATCTGCAGATTGAATTGATATAAAATATCCTGTTTGACCATAATTACTTGAAAAAATCATTATTCCTCCACAGTTAATTATGGAGTCAGCAGCTGCCTTCATATACATATTTGTACCAAAAGAGTAGTACTCTTTTGATGTATCTAATTTTGTAAAAGATTTCTCTGCAGTTATATATTTAGTTCTGCCTTTATTTGGATTGCTTAGTTGAAAAATTGAAACAGTATCTTGAGCTGAGTATATATTTTTAGCCAGTGTGGATTGCTGAGGAGCGCTTGATGTATCTTGAGAAACAGTATCTAAACTACTTCCAATATCCATAGAATATTTTGATACTGAAGAGTCTGTAGAAAATGAACTATATGAACCCTCTGTATTTCTAAATGATTCTATAGTAGCTGCTGTTGCTGGCTTAGTAGTTGTAAATGAATTACGTGTGGTGTTGCCATAATCACCACTTCCTCCAGGTGATCCGTATGGGACTACATCTACCAAATAACTAGTTCCTTGGCTTAAACCAGTTTTTGTAAAATTAAAAACTCTTGAATTACCAGAGACTACATATGTATCAAGCGTTACATATGCTGAGCTTCCAGAAACTTGATAAACTTTATATTTTATAGACTCAACATTTTGTCCAGCAGATACTGAAACTGTCACTGAAGTATTTTCAATAGTAACCATAGATACTGATAATATTGATATCCCTGCATCTAATGTTACCCCAGATAAAACATCTTCAGCTAATCTCATTTTACACTTATCTCCATAACATTCCATGACTCATATGTTTTTCCAGTTGAATGATTTGCAACCGTTGTTCCAAATGCTCCTCGTGACTTAATTCTATATTTTCCAGTTGGGGCAAACGCTGTTGATCCTGGCTCAGCCAAGCTTCTATACTTTAACAGATCAGATGAATTTAAAACATCAACAACCACTGATGTTCCTGGAGCACCGATAGGAGTATATCTATACTGTATTGCATCGTACTCTATTATCTCATCATCAATTACCAAATATCCACTATATGAAAGCAATGAGTTGATTCCAGAGTCTTTTGGAGAAACTGGCTTTAATGATACATAGCTACCAGCAAGAGCTGTCGTTGGAAGGTCTTCAGTAAGTCCAGCTCCAGCTAAGCTGGTTGGATCTGCTGACCATAATGGCTGATCATCTGCATAAAACTCTGAAGTGGTTGCTCCACGCCATAATATTTTAACCTGATTAGCCACTGGCAGATCTGTCTTTGTTAAATCTTCTATATTTGCTAAAGTAGATCCGTCTGCATCATATGTTAAAGTCCAGGATGTTGTTTTTGAGTTATCATATAAATATTCTCTGCTATAAAATTGTAGCACACCAGATTCATCAAAAACAGCTGTCATCTGAGTATCCCTGCATAACTCTTGAATTGCTTCCCAAACAGTTTTTCCAGCCTCTGTCCACCAATATCCTAAATATATTATAGAATTATCATCAATATTTCCGCCAGAAAGTTTGTAGTTAAAATTATAAGTTGTAAATCCTACAGAGTCTAAAAGTCTTCTAATAGCAGCTGATGCAGAGTAATCTTTACATAGTATAAGTGGACATATAGTATCCTGTAAAGATTTTGCACCATCTAATGCAGTTAGAGATACATCATTCACATAAGTGTCCGACCAGCTCTGGATATAATAATATCCCTGATAAACTTTATCATGCTTATCGGATCCCGATCCAAGGGCTCCGCCAGAATGAATATATTTTACATATGGACGTAGCTCTACATTTTTATAAAGATAAACTTTAGTAGAATCAATAGCTGTTGATGTGCTATTGTATACAACAATATTTGGTGATTCAGAGTTATAGTTAAATAAGCTCATTTGCAATGAGTTTGAACTTACATATCCAACTGGAACTACATCGTCTGAGGTTGAAGATGACTCTTTTGTAACTGCAAATGTGGATATATAATCTGAGATATCCTTAACCCATCTTGGAGATAATTCGATAACTCCAACATACCCAGTGACTCCTGTAAGGTTTAATTTAATCCCTCTTATTGTGGTATATGCCGACGGATTTAATGTAGCTTCATCAGTTGACCAAGTTGTACCGCTATAGTAGAGCGTAAGAACTCCTGGGCTTGTAGATGTACTAGAAAAAGTTGGAATACTACTACTAGTTCCACTATAAACAGTAGTTGGTGAATTAAAGTTTGTTACACCAGTGCCAGCTACAACAATATTAAATGAATCTGGTATAGAGTGCGATATCTCAAATTTAACCACAATCTTGTTTGTAATAACGTCTTTTGGGTAACTAATTGAAATATATTGATTATCAATATCTTTTTGAGATATCCAATACTTATATGTATTATTGACTCCAGGATAATATAATCTATACTGTTTTGGATATGTCAATCCGCTAGGATTGTATATCTTTGCCTCACCTTCAATTCCACCATTGTTATCAATAATTGCATATTTAATTCCAGCTGAATTTGGTCTAAAAGGTTTAACAATTGAGTCCATTGGAAACAACTTTTTAAATGGATATACTCCAGGCTTACTTTGCCAGTAACCACTACTTGCAACATTTGTATCTGTTAAGTTTGTCATCTGATTCCAATTGTACTCAATCGTACAGCCAGCTTCTGTGTTAAAAGAATAACTTTGTTTTAATAAATTTTGTAATGATGTAGAAGCAGATATCATTATACTTGCTCCATTGCAAAAGAGACACTCCAAAAAGCCTGTACGCCTCTTTTAAGAAGATTAGCACTAAATTCAGAAAATACTACAGTTATTGGATCTTGTACATTTGTAGTACCATTTTCAGCATAATTCAATCTAATTCTAAAAGAAGATTTTCCAGTCGAGCTTTCGTAAAATGTTTTTATGTCTACTGCTCCCCATCCGCCATCTACTGTTAATGTGCTATATGAAGGCAGCATATCCCATGAGGCTGATATTTTCTTTTTTTCAGCTATAAAAAACTTTTTTAAAGTTCCATTTGCAGTTCTTTTAACTTGTTCAATTCTTATTGGAGTTACATCAAGCGCTGAACGATTATGCTCTGATACCTTATACCAAGTTCCGTTGTATTCTATCTCAAGGACTGATCCCTTAGCTAATGTCATCGCCATTAGATATTTACTCTCCTTCCATTCATAGCTTCACGTAATCTTAACTGTCTATCTATTGCTTTAGCAACATCATTTGGATCCATATTAGACCCGTTAAGAGTTACACTTACATTATACATTGAATTATTTGTTGCTGCATATCCACCACTAGACATATTAACTTTAGGCATTGATGCCTGAGGAATTGAGTAATTTGTAACAAGACCGCCAGCAGCATACTTATTAATTCTATCAAGCATTGGTATGCCAATATTGGAAACAGATCTAGCATTAATTACATACTCACCATTAGAAAGCATTGCTGGTATAGAATCAGAGGTTCCAGTTCCTGGTCCAGAAATATATCCTCCAGTAGCATGTGTTCTGCCAGTTGGATTAGGATTCCCAGCCTCTACTTGACTTCTTAAGGCATCATAATAATTTGTTGTTTTTTTATTAGCTACTACAGTTTCTCCACGGAATTTTCTAACAGCATCATCAAATGCAAGTACAGAAGTTCCGAAGAGCTTATTATTTTTTGCCTCAGCATCAAGTTTAGCATTTAGTGCATTTGTTATTGATTGAGCTGTTGATGTAGTAGTAGGTTTGCCGCCTACAATTGCAGGTGGAGCAGAACTTCCTTGATTAGACTTTTCAATATCTATTGCTGCTTGCTTTAAAGTTGAAGATCCAGAGTTTTTCATTTCTCTTAAAATATTAGAAATCTCTTTTTCGTCAGTAGCATCCATCTTAGCTTTGCCACGATTTCTTAGAGCAATAGCCTCAATTCTGTCTCTATATGACTGAAGTGTAGCTAGATCAGCAGATTTTTGTGCAGCAGTTGCTTGCACTTTTTGATACTGTGTATTTTGAGCATCTCTAGCATCCTGCAATGCTTGTTTTTCTTTATTAAGCTTATCAATTTCTGCCTGAGCACGATCTTGAATATTTTGCATTGTAACATTGCGTTGTCTATCTGCAATAAGCTTTTGAACATTTGTTTGTGCTTGTGCAGCTTGAACCATATCGCCAGATGCAAGTGCTTGCTCATATTTTAATTTAGCCTTACTTAGCTCATCATTATAGTCTATTTTTTCTTGCTCAAGCTGAAGAAGTTTTAGCTTAGCATCAGTTTCTTGCTGAATTTTATCAATAGACTTATCAATATTCTTGATTTTATTCTTATAATACTCATCGTCTGCCTGTTTTGCTTTTTTAGCAGCAGCTGCTGCTTTATCATTTGCAGCAGAGGCAGCTGTAATCATTTTTGCTAGAGGAGCTAATGGATTATCTGAAGCTCTTTCTGTAATGGAATTCATTATATTTTGAACAGTTGATAGGTTATTTGCAAATGCCACAGCTTCTTCTGCACCCATTTTAGAAAGATCAACCAGATTGCCCATACCAGATTGGTACATTAAAATTTTAGCTGTAATACTTTGCAAACTTTCATTAGCTCCTAGGATGCTATTGTAAACAAGGTTTTGATTTTTTAAATCAGCTAGCTGTGTTGATGTGAGCTCATTAGAAGACCCCTGAATTGCTGTTACTTGCTTCATTGTAGAAGCTAATGCATCTGCTTCATCAACAATTTGCTTATTCTTATCTTTAGTTCCAATTAATGAATTTTGATATACTGTAACTGAATTTAATAGTGTGTCCAAACCAGTAGCAAACTCTTCTGCATTAAAATCGCTGGACAAAGCTTTTGTAAGCTGTTTACCAAGTACCCTGATTCCGTCTGTTTGCTTTTGCATCTGAACAAATGCTTTTGATGTAATTGCTTCTACAGCCTGGCCTGATTTATCAGAAGCCTTGATAATTGCATAAATTTGATTAGTAGCATCAGATGCAGACATTCCCATTGCCAAGAACTGTGCTTTAAGACTTTGTGCGTACTTAACAACTCGTGAACTATCAATATTATTAAATGCATCAACATACTCTTTTTGATTTTTCTTAGCATTTTTAATTGCAGCATTAAGTTCATTAATTGTAAGAGTTAATCCATTTGGTTTTGCTTTTGTGTATGATCCGTATACAGAAAGCACCTGTGCTTTATGAAGTTCCATTTCTTTATTTACTTCTTTAAGCCTATCAGACATTGTTTTATAATTTTTTATTCCAACTGATGCAAATGATTTTTCAGTTCCGCCAAACGCTAACCTATTTGCGGCTCCAGCTTTTGTTGCTCTGTCTTTAAGTATTAAGAAAGCTGCTCCTAATGCAGTGACTCCTGCAATTGCAAGTCCAACTGGGCCAGTCATGAACATAAATGCTGTTCTAAGCATAGTTCCAGCTTTTATAGCTATACTTCCTAATCCACTAAGAAGACCACTAACATTTTTTATTCCAGAAGCTGCTTTAAGTATTGGAGATATCATTGGTGCCATTTGCATAGCTGTTCCGCCAATCATCATAGCTGTACCTAAGTTGCCACCAGCCATATAACCAGCGGACTGCATAGCCATACCAGCCATAAATGACCCTTGACCAGAACTAGCTGCAGCTATTCTATGCCCTGGAGATAATGCTGTTGCTGCATTTTTTGAACCAACTCCTGGCATTCCAGAAAATCCGACTATGCCACCATCATTATATCCTGGAACAATTCCGCCCTTATTCCTAAATAGTCTTGGTGTATAACTCATTCTTGTTCTCATTGCTCTTGAGAACTGATCAGCCTTGACTCCAAACTTTGCCCATCCTGTAGCTGTTCTTTCAAGTGGCATTCCGAGGAATGTATTTGCTTTTCCATGAGATTCGATTGATGCTCCAGCCTTGTCTGGATTTGGACCAAGGCTAAAGTTTAGAAGGTTGTCAATTATTGACTTTCCTCTAAAACCACTAGATGTCCCTAGCAGTGCTCGCATAATATTTTTTCCAGATGAATCCTTTAATGCATTTGTAGAAGAATACTTTTTGCCATCCAAAAGTAATCCTAAGCTCTTGCCATCAGGTCTATCTGTAATTACTCTTCTAAGTTCATCATGAATATTTGATCCAGAAGGTAATTTTGAATTCTTTAAAACTGCTAGATGTTTGTCGGCTAAGTCTTCAAACGAAGCTCCGCTCAACCCTCCAAAAACCTTATTAGCATTTGCTGGAGATGTTAAATCTTTAATTATATCGTTGTACATTTTGCCAACATAGCGAGTGTCTCCACCCATTCTGTCAACTAAATTATAAAGAATGGCTGCTGGATGCATTCCAGTTCTTCTCTTCAGAGAAGCTAGTGATTGAGCTATTTCATATCCAGTTATTCCATCAAAACCTTTGTATTTTCTTCCACGAACAATTCTTTGATTTGTATCAGTATCCATATAAAGCATAAATGCTGATAAATCATTAGATATGTGTCCACGCTGTAATCCAGCTAATGGATTTGCGCTTCCTTCGTTTAATCTATTTCCTGTTGCTCCAGAACCATTAATTGCTTGAAGTAGTGGTAGGTTTGCTCTTGTTGCTTTTGCATTTACAACAAACTCTCCTGGAGTTAACATTGCTGGAACTACGTCTGCATTTACATTTGGGCCTGGAACTATATTTCCGTCATTTGCCGTAAATACACGACCACCACGATTTAAACGTTTAGGTCTTGTTGTCTGAATATTATATCCAGCACCAGAAGTTCTTACTCCAAGTGCTGAGGCAAGTCTGTCAAAGATTCCGCCTTGTCTTGATTTAAATAGCTCACGCATATTTGATTTACCAGCAGGACTTTGAACTGGCTGGTTTAATGTTGGAACGTTCATAAGATTAACTGATCTTCCAGCATTAGCTGCATATTGAGAAACTGCAACTCCCATTTCCTGCTCTATTGCAACATTTAATGCAATTATCTGCTCACGTGCCTCAGCAACATTAAGCTTTCCAGCTTTTAATTCTGCAACAATTCCAGCTGACTGCGTAGCAGCTTTTGCCGTAAGTTGCGATGTAATAGGAAGAATATCGTCAAAAAGATCAATAAATTCTTTGCTTGCAGTTCCAGTTACTGCTAATGTTTTCTTTAATGCCTCAAACTCTTGTTTACTTTGCATAGCAAGGGCTGCTTGATAAGCGTGATGCTTTGCTGCCTCAGATGCAACAATTCCAGTTGACACTGGCATGTTCATCTTTTGACCATTAATTGTTCTAGTTGCAGAGATGCTTGTTAAGCCAGGTACATTTGGCAAATCTCCCTCTGCATAAATCATAGGGTTTTCACCAATTGCAGCATTAACTGGAATTGATGTAGGAACTAATCCAAAAATAGATCTTGGCTGATCAATCTTTCTAGGAACCATGTGTCCGCTAGCTCGTGTTCCCATTGCACCAGCCAATGGGTTATCAGGATCAACAATTCTTTGTCCATATGCTGCCTGTGCAGCTATATTATTAATTACTGGCTTAACGGATACAGCACCAGATTGTGCCCTCATTGCTAATGCATCATACTGTGCAGTTAAATCTTTAAGTGCTGCATTTAATACTTGAGCTGCCTTAGTATCACTATAAAAAGTATCTGCAGCAAGGTCTCCAGCTTTTTGTGCTGCAAGAATTTCTGGGGTAAGCATCTTCCAGCCTTCAGCACCTTTAAATAAAGATCTAAAATGAGATACACCTTTTACAATATAACCAAAGAAGTTTCCAAGCACACCAGTAAGCATAATAAGTGGACCAGCAATGGCTGTAAGGCCACCAAAGAATCCAAGAATTGTTTTTACGGGACCTGGTAAATTATTTGCAAAATTTACAATTTTATCTACAAAGTTAAGTACGTATGTACTTATTTTTAAGAATTGCTCTCCAGTTGAAGCTAGGTCGGCCTTGAGTGCTTCTAATGCTCTTCTATACTTACCTGAGGCAGATTCAGTAACCTGACTTAATTCTCGACCAGCAATATTAGCTAAATCTGAAGAACTTGCTTTCATAAGTTCTAAAACTTTAAGCGTTTGACTACCTTGTTTACCGAGATTTTCAAACAAAGCATTCATTCTTGAAAATTGAAACTTACCAAATAATTGTTCAATAGCCTGCTGTTTTTGTAATGGATCCAGCGTATCTAATGCTTTCTGTAACTCTAAAAGTGTTGCGGTAACATTTCCAGCATTATTATTAACAATACCAAGCAAGTCAATACCGAAAGATTTAAATTGACCTACCGCAACCTTTGTTGGATTAATAAGTGCTGCTAAACCAGATTTTAATGCATTTGCACCTTCTGATGCGCTAATGCCACCTTCACGCATTGCTGTAAGGTATAAAGCTAAATCTTTAATGCTTCCGCCAAGACCTTTGACAACTGGACCAGCTTTAGGAATTGCTTCAACTAGGTCGGCTAGAGATGTCGATGTCTGGTTTTCTACTGCGTTTAAAAAGTTAATCGATTCGCCAAGCTGATCTGTATTTTGTTTAAATGCAGATTGAATGGCAAGCGTAGCCTTCATAGCTTCTTGACGATCAACTTCACCAAGAATTGAAAGCCTTGTTGTTTCTCTAATTGATCCTAAAAGTTCATTTCCAGTTTTTCCTGTTGCTGCTATATCCGCAGATAAAGCCAATGTCTGGTTATATGATGCTCCCATGCTAGATGCTAAATCTTTAGCGGTATCTGAAACATCTTTTCTGACCTGCTTAAGCTGACTTGAAGATGTTTGTGCTAAATCCCCATACACCTTTGTAAGTCTTGTTAACTGCTCATCAGCTTGTCTAAAAGCATCGGCTGAAACTTTACCAAAAGCTACAAGAGGGACTGTAAGTCCAACTGTTAACTGACGACCAGCCCACTGAGTGTTTTTACCCCAGTTAATTAACTGATTAGCGCCTTCTTGAACAACCTTATTCATAATCATTAGCTCCTGCTTTGCTAATGATGTTTTGTTTTTAATTTCATCTAGGCCACGTGGTACGTGCACCGCAAACTTCATCATTCCATCTGCATTTCTGCCTAATGGTTGAAGTATTGAATTCTGTAATTGTACTTGCTGTTTAGCTAAATCACGGATTAAACCGCCAGCTTGTTTATGATATCCCTGCCAGGCGCCGTAAAAATCTTTAAGTTTTCCACGACCAGCATCTAAGTTCTTTCCAAATTTTTCTACATCAGAACCAATAGTAACAAAGTGTGATGTGAACTGTCCTGTACTTCTTAAAGTATCACCAAACTGGCGGTTCATTACCGCAATTTGATTTGCTAAAGCTTTGTTTGTTGCATTTGCCTGATCTTGGAGAGCAGAAAGCTGTGCCGTTACTCTTCTTAAGTCTGAAGTAAGACTAGAAAAGTCGGCATTGGCGACTATATTAGTTACTATATTTTCGTCAGCCATCTATTGTAGTATATCCTAAACCAGCTCCAATTCCAAATCCAGCTTCTGTAGCAAATTCTCCCTGTAGCGATGTCACATCATCTGCGGAAGCATTTATTCCTAATGCTTTTCTTCGGATATCGTCGAAGGTTTTCTCCTCACCAGTTTCTTTATCATCTAGGCTAATGCCTTGAAGTGATGCTAAGAATCTTCTTTTATCATCTTCTGTTTTCTGCATTGCCTTAAATGTTTGTATCATCTCTGGCATTGACAGACTTTCTTCTAAGTCTTGGAAATTCTTCCAATGACCTAAAAGAAAAACTTCACCTTCTAAAGCGGCAAGATCTAGATCTGCCCAGCTGCTTCCAGAGCTGCCGCTACTAGGTTTGGGTTTTCAAGATCGATTCCGCCACAGACCTTCAAGATTCGATAAATTGTTGGAAGATCTAGCGCATCTTCTAGTTTATCTATATCAGCAACCAAATCTGGTAGCTGTGACTCAAGTGCAATTGCACATGCATCAATTAAAACTCCAAGAGTCTCTAACTCTGTTTGCGCCCCACCAAACTTGTCCATTACTGTCATGAACTTACGAAGGCGATTAATTGTGAGAGGCTTTAATGTTACCTCTTCACCATTCTGTAGTTTAATTACTTCTACATCATATACTGCTGTTGCCAATTTATCCTCCTAGGATTGTCTTAAATATTATAACAAAACATATGTAATAATACAAGCGAAAAGCCCCCATTCCTGGAGGCTTTTCTTATATATTAAATTGTATTATGCTACTAGAACACGGTCAATAATCTTACCATATTCCTGGCCTGCATATGCGCTATCTCCTGATGGGAGAAGACGGAATGTGACTGGGAATGTAGTTGGTGTATTACGTGCAAGTGAGAACTGTGACTGCTGTACAGAAAGAACACGACGTGCATAATATACACGCTCTGTTCCTGTTGCATCAGCTGTTGGAGCCTGTCCAACAGCGATAAGCTGACGCTCTGTTGGAGCTGCACCAAGTGCACCTGCTTCAAGACCTAATGTCTTCTTTGATGTAAGTCCTGTTCCTGTCTGTGTAAGAGTATCTGACTTCTGTCCGAAAACAACGAGAATATTCTCGAGTGTACCTTCTGACATTTCTGTTGCAATCATAACTTCCATTGCAGACTTGAAAAGCTTAGCTGAGTCAAGTAACTGGTCTACAGTTACTGCATCGTAAGTTGGGTTATAAGTGATCTGAAGACCATTGTTTGTATAACCTACGTTGCGGTATCCCATTGTTCCTGCTACCTGATCCTGTGCGTTGAGAGTAGCTGTATAAGATGTTCCAGATACAAATGCACCTGCTGTTGCTGAACCTGGTTCAGCGTTCTCTACGTAGTCTACATCTGTTACGTCAACATTAGATAAGAACAGTGGTGATGCACCAACGAGAATATTTTTAGCATTACCTGTGGCTTGTGCCATATTGTCCACCTCCTGTGTGGGTTTGAAATTTAAAATTAAAGCTGGCTAGGCTTCTTTCCTCATTAGTATAATTTTAGTGTAAAATACGCACTAAAGCAAACTAAAGATATCTGCCAGTACTGTCAAGTATTCGTGAGTACTTAACCTCTATTGTTATATCGGCAGATAAGAGGCCCTGGAGCTCTTCTGACGGACTTACAGGAGAAATGTCAGCTATGTATACGCTGTGGACTTTAAACTTGTTAGAAAGGCCCTGGAAGGCGTTTATATCCCTAGCTGACTCATCCATTCTTCTAAATAGATCTGTCATTAGATTTCGAATTTCAATAATATCTGTGACTGATGTTGCATAAACTGTAAATAATATTTGATCGCAGGATATCATCCAGTTATCCTCTGGTGATGACCCAACTGTATCGTAAATTATATGTTTCTTTCCACTTAAAAACTGATTAAGCTCTGGCTGCTGCTGTACTGGCAAAAATGGAATAACTGCTTCATTTAAATTATCACTATAGTAATCATTTGGATCAAATAACTTATATGCAACAAGCCTATCCCATAGGAATTTGCGAACCTCAAAAGATATATCTAGTTTATAATTAGCTGTCATAATATTCCCCCTCCAAATGCTGATGTTAAAGCTGCATCTGCTTCAAGGTTCAAGGAGTTGGCGGAGAACTTATATTGAACCTTTTTGATAGATGTTGGCACCTTTAAAGCTTTGCTCATAGATGCAGAAAAAAGATTTTGAAACTTAGACTTTCTAATTGATTCATTTACAAGCTGTCCCTTAAAAAAATGTTGGTATGCCATCCTAAAAGAATTTTTAACAGCAACTCCACCAGGTTTATTAACTAAGACAGATTTACCCTTAGGCATAAAAACAGTATATCCATTTACATCAAAAACTAACCGCTCTGAATTCCTTGGTCTAATTACAACTGGTTTTCCACTTTCCATAATTGTAGCTTTATTGGGAAATACGTGTCGGTGCTTACCTTTTTTAGTAGGTACTAATGTTTTAGATTGTTTAAAGTCATAAGACATTCTAAAGCCTAATCCTTTTGCGTCTATTTTATTAAGTGTAAAAAGCCTTCCAGTTGGCTTCCCGACCTTATTCCATTCATAAACATGATGAAATGATTTAGGTTGTGTTCTTGCTTTAGCATCAATATATAACCCAAAGTCTGAGGCTATCTGATCATAAATTGTTTTATTAAACTTATTAATAAAAGCTTTATTCTTGGTAAGTTTACTTACAACTGATGCCTGATAGTAAAGTAGTGCGGATACCTTTGCAACAGTATTATCTTGAATAACCCCACTCTTAGTACCAGACATTAATGGCTCAAGACCGCTGGCAGCTTGTATAAGTGCTACGCTAGAATCCAATTGTCTGATTCTCCGATCTTTTAATAATTGAATTAAATGCAATAACTGACCCAAACGGATCTGTGATTGGAGTTGTTCCCACTACTTCAAATACTGTAGGGGTTTCGGAGGGATAATTTAATTCAGTCCAAACAGGGATTCCTTCTCTAGATCTAATATTTGTAATCTTATGTCTAATGTTAATTTTTTCAGAAGTTCTAATTTGTACCATTTGTTTATTTGAGTAGTGGTTATCAAATGACTGATTGTCTCCAGTTCTTCTGGATGTAGAATTGCTTACCATTCCTTTTGCAGAGCATGCCAAAGTTTTAAGGTATATCCACTCTTTATTAATTTCCCCAGTATCAACATTTTGTGAATCAATCTGGGTGTATATATCTAGCTTCATAGGAAGCATTGATTCTACTATATTCATTAGAACGCCATCATTCCAGTTACTACATATGGCAATAGTAACTGATCTGCATATAGATTTCCTGTTCCTCTATGAGCATCTTCCATATACTCAAACTTCCAGTCAAATGCGCTAACGCTCTTAATATACTTATTTCTCCATGCACTGTCTTTTTCAAAGAACTGAGCAATCAATATAATGCATGCTTCTTCTACGTTATCTGGAACCGCAGACCAACCAAATCTACCCTGCACTGAATATCTAAAGTCTTTTTTAAATGCTCCAGAATATGATGAGTCATTGATGGTTGGAGGTATAACACCATTTGTTACATAAACAATGTTATCCATAAGTTGCTGCTTATTAACTCTAATTCCAAATCCTGATTCAGAAATTATTGGGTCATATAGCCAATTATTTTTTTTATTTATATTATCTACTAAAAGAACATCGTTTTCATATAGCTCATGGATAGCATTAATCTTAAATGGTAGCGGAAGAATATCAGAACCTGAGCCATAAACAATTTGCCTATCATCATACGTATAGAAAAATTGTGCTGTAAATGTCTCAATTAATTTTCTTGCATACTTTTCAGCCATCTGAACTTCATGATATGTTTTGTAGTCTGGGTCTGAAGGATCTGTTCCAAAGTTTAAGTCCTCCCAGACATCGGCAAGGTTAGCATACGGAGTCACAACATCTGTATAGTATGTATGTGACCCAGCATGCCCATCTACCTCATATGACCAGACGATCTTAAACTTTCTATTACGTCTGCAATATTCTAAAGGAATAATGATCTGATATGTTCCAGCATCAGTTTCGAGTTTGGTAGCATCTATAATAAGAATAGGGTCGTATGGGTCAACTGTTGGATTAACGGTATTATCTTCGGTAATATCATACACTGTAGCTACAACAATATCATCTGCGTCTACAATCTCACCACCCCAAAAGATTTTTGTTTTTATTGGTGATGTTTGATCCTTATATATTTCTGCCATGTACTATTTCAAATTAGTTATAAAAATCCTGTACTTCTGCAGGAGTTGCTAATCTGAAACCCTCCTCTTTATCAAAAATTCCCTGAGCTTTTTCTTTAGACATTGCTACAAATGGGTGATCTTTTGTAAATGTGTACCCCATAATATCATATCTATAATTTGCTCTAGTCATTCTAACCAAAACTGTATCCTCTGGCTGTTCTACTTTTGGATCAAACTTTGGAAGAACTTCAATCTCTTCTGTGTTCTCTTCAATATCCTGAAGAGTTTTTGAATATACTGACCAGGTTACTCCTTCATCAGCAAGAGCAGCAATGATGCTCTCTTTATTCTTGAGCCCGTCGATATCAACGGCAAAGTCTTCTGCGACCTTTTTTAATTCTGCAAGCTTTAATGTCTCAAATGACATATTTTCTCCTTTATCTAGGTATGTTTATTATATCATCTATAAATTTAAATGAAAAGCCCCCGAAAATTAATTCGGGGGCAATTCTGATTAATAACTAATTAATTAGCTAGCAACCTTAACGTTCTTAACAACGACCCAAGCATCTGCCTGCTCAACCTGAACGCCAACACGAGTATACATTGTGTACTCGATTGAGTCCTTCTTTGGCCAGAAGAAGCGGTAAACTGTTACATCACGCTTAATACCGATAACGATATTGTTAGGGAATGTAAGGTGAATATCACCGTGGTTTCCTGTTTCTCCTGAATAGTCGCCGTCCTGTGCTTCTGGAAGAAGCGGAACTTCGATAATTGGAATACCGAAAGCATATGGTGCAACATAACCAGCTGGTCCTGAGACTGGCTGAACATCACCACGGATGATGCTTGAAGCAATATCCTGTGGGATTGTCATATTTGTACCGATGCTGTTATTGTATAGGAAGTCCTGGATCAAGTTTGAACCAGAAAGGAAGCGAAGGTCTGCACGACGCTGCTTGTACTTACGTGGGAGAGCCTTAAGAGCGCTATTGAATAGAGCTCTTGAAACTGCTGCGCCACCTGCATCAACAACGTGACCATGTGCCTTAGCTAACTTAACTACACCATCGAATGACTTATAAAGTGCATCTCCTGTAAGAGCTGTGTTACCGTTAAGGATAACATCTTCGATGTCGTTACCTGCCTGTGTTGCCATCATACGTGCAATGTGATCTTCAAGATCTGCACCTTCGATGTTGTCTTCGAGAGACTCAGTTGAGAGTTCCCAGTCAAGACGAAGTTTCTTTGTTGTCAAAGAAATTTTTGAGAATGTTACTGCTGCGTTTGAGCCAGTATTGTCTGCTTCAGTAGCAAGCTTCATAAGCTTTTCACCAACGCCGATACGGTCAATCTCAGTAGTATCTGCCTTCATACGAACTGTACGTGCAACCTTGCCGATTACAGTAGCGTCGAACATGTAGTCAAGGAATCGTGCAGACTGCTCAGGGTTAAGTAAACCACCGTTACCGTCTTCTGATCCAACGTGAATACCTGCTCCACCAGTTGTAGAAGCGAAACCTGCTGTTGCTGTTGTATTAGCAGCTACAGACTTTTCTAATAATTCATTACTCATTTGTTTTTTCACCTACCTTATTATTTGAAGATTTCGTTTACGTTTCCGAGGAAAGAACCGTTCCACTTTGATTTTTTGATTGTTACTTCCGCAGATCCGCCAAGATCTGTGGACTTCTTAATTGCAGTATCTGATTCTACTGCATCTACACGCTTTTCAACGCCATCAATTGTGCCCTTAATGTCCTCAACGGCCTTTGATAGTGCTGCGTGTTGCTCTGCTAACTCTGTGATTCTAGCGTCTACGCCTTTGCTGAATGATTCAACAGTCTGCTTGATTTCTGTTACCTGAGCAGAGCTTGCTTCGCTAGCCTTATTTAGAGTCTCTGTGAAAAAGCCCTTAAGGTCGACAAGCATCTTTGCAAAATCAGGTTCATCAACCTCAACTTCAGATACGTCGGCTGCCTTCTCTACAGTTTCAGCAGAAGCGTCTTCTGCTACTGCTTCAGCAGGAGCCTCAGCTGGTGTCTCTTCGACTGCAACTGGTGTTTCTTCAACAACAGGAGTTTCTTCAACTACTGTTACTTCTGTGTTTTCTGACACTTCATTACCTCCTTCTGCGTTTGCCTGTTTTGCAATTGTTTGTGTATCAGGCAACGTCAATCTTGACTGTTTGTACAAATCAAGAATTCTATTTATTTCTTTAGCTTTATTAACATCAGACTTTTCAACCCAACCAATAAGTTTAGCTGGCTTACCTGTAATTGGTGATTCATATGACTGTTCTGCTGACATAAAGACCGAATCGGAATCTGAGCAATAAAAAATATTTTCTGTTACAACTCCTGTTGCGATTCCCTTAAATACTAATTCACCATTCATTTTTTGAATTGATAATACATTACAAAGCTCATTCGCTGGTGAATCTACGATTGATAACTCTAAAAGATCATACTTCTTAATAAATCTTGTTGGCTTACCTGTTGACTTATTAACAACATTTTCTGAATCTTTAATCTTTCCGCCAATTGAGAAACCTGTATAGGTTCCGTCTAAAACTTTTTCCCATGCATCTTGTGCACCCTTAGATATATATACATCTACATAAATACCATTATAAAATTCACCAGTTGTTGAATCGTAATATGTCTCTGGCTTAAATGACATCATTTTTCCTACTGCATTAGGTCCATGCATTTCACGAATATTTCCACGGAAATTTTCAAATGCTGCCTGACTTGCTTCTGCCACAACAACATCACCTGTCTGGTCTAAATTATCTAATGTCGCAAATCCAGATACCGTTCTTTTTTCACGATTAACTTTGGTGAATGGAACTGACAACGATACGTTTTCACCGTCTGAATGCCACAATGATTTTTCGATGTTCATATGCTTAATTTTATAATGTTATATATCAAAAGGCAAATAGTAGTCGAGCAGTACTACTCAACTTGTCTACCGTCTCCCTGAGCATTTCTTCCCTCACCAGATTGATCTGGAGAATTAGCTTCTCTTTGCTGGTCTCTTGTTCTTGAATTATTTGCCTGAGATCTAATTTCTGCCTGAGCCTGAGGTTTCAGTTGAACCATTTCGTCACCGCCATCTACTGGAACCATACCCTTTCTGATTCTAACCTCATTAGGAGTAATAACCTGCATTCTAAGATATCTTTCATCAATTTTAGACTGAGCATCTTCATCAGTAAGAGCCAATTCATTAAATTTAAGCTCTAGAGCATCTGTCATTTCAGCAACAATTCTATTAATTTTCTTTTCAAGAATATCCTGTGCTGGTCTAGTAACCTGCTCTTTAAATGTTTTATCTGCATCTCTAGCTGCTGCAAGGTTAATACCCTCTGGCGTTCCAATCTTATTAATTGGAGTTCTATGTGACATAAGAATTTCATCACGATTCATTTTGCGATAAATATTAAATGATGAGTCCTGTGATCCAGCTTCAACTGGCTCCATTTTGAACTCAACTTTTTGATCTGGAGAATCTGCTGGAAGTGGAATATATAGTGATCTATGGTTCTTTCCCTTAAGTCCAACCTGGAAGAACTCTAAGAGTTTTCTTTCTGATTCTGGTGAAAGCTTTCCACCTTTTAAGGTAATAATATATCTTGGGACAGCTTTATTTTCAAAGTAATCCAGATTGTACTTGCTTGCAAATTCATTTCCAGCCATAGCATTTGATGCTGGAACAATATCTGGAACTCCATAATAATTATTTGTTGGAGTATACTTTTTAAAATGTATAATTTCGTTAGGACGATCTTCTCCACCAGCAATTGGATTTACAGTTTCTTGATCTCCAAAATTTCTGAAAAATACAGCCTTGCCATAAAGAAGCTGAATAAATCCATCACGAAGACGACGAACTCTCATTGTCTTTGCTGGAATATGTCCAATATATCCAATCTTGCCAGAACTTGTTCTGCCAATTTCAAGATAACCGTTTCCTGTTGCCTCTACATCTGTATAAAACTTAATAAGGGTTTCTTTAAATGTCTCTTCTTCATTGCAGTTCTCAAGCCAATCATGTAAGTCCTGCTTAAGTTTATTTAACTTTCGTCTTGCTCTTTCTAACTGCTGATCATTTTTAATTGCGTCAATAGCATCTTTTGTTTTGCGTGTTTCAACAAAATCAAATCCAAGTCCAACTGTATTATAGACCTTTGCATTAATTGCTGCATAGTTATATGGCGAAATTTCATAAACACGTGAAAGATACTCAAGATTATACGGTGGCTGGATAAGGTCAAAAAGAGCGTAACCTGTAATTGCCTGTTGTAACAAATTCTGTTGTGTTTCTGCACCATCAATACCAACAAATCTTTTTTGAATATCACGACCAAGTTTTCTTCTAAGTCCAGTTCCAAGTCCAGAAATTTTTAATAGGTCTTCGCCTTCTGCATTAAACTCATCAACTGACTTTGTAACATTTTGAGCTGGTATAAAGAAGTCTGATGCATTAGAGATAGACACCCCATTATCTTCAATATCTTTTACGTATTCCATTAGTTTGATCCTCCGACCTGAAGCTTTTTCATTTCTTCCTTATAGACACCGATATCTAACGGGTCTGGAGTAAGGCCCCAATTTAGTCTTTGCTTTTGATATTCAAATTCTTCATCATCGATCTTGCGACGGCCAGAAAGAAATTTTGGCTGACCAACATCGATACCATAAGACCTAACAACATCAGCTAAAGCATCCATATTTGACTTGTTGCCTTTCATGGATGCAATAGATAGGAAGTTGCCATCATCGTCTCCAATCCAGCGACCATCTGGCATTTCCCATACATAAATACCAAGTCGTGACTCTTCGTCGTTTACAGCTGTATTTGTTCTTATGATTTCCATTGTGTTTTATTTTACCATTATTTTACGCCAAAGTCCAGATTTTGTCATGACGGATGACATTTTAGATGCTTTTGATTACAAGCCAGTCATTTGTATTAACAGATATGTTGTTTTCGGACACTTTTATTGCAGGGGATGATGTTGATATAACCTGAGTTCCACAATATAGGCCGTAATGATCTAGGACTTCGGTACCAGAAAATGCCTTACTATATAGACATAAATTGGCATACCTTGCATCGGATGATCCTTCTGTAGCCATATAGTAGTTAAAAATTATGTCGGCAGATATAGGATTTTCGAAAATAATAAACACATGGTACGGCTCATTTATTGGAAATACATTAGCTATGTTAGTAGCTAGTGTTTTATCTATTCCATTAACATATATTTTTGATATATTTGAAGAAGATATATTCCCAGATGGACCCCAAGAATAAGTAGATTCTGTGTAGCCAGCAGAGTTTGAATAAAGTAGCCCACTAGATTCTGTAGATAACCTTGTATAGATCATTTCTATAGAACTTACATTATATGAAGTATTTGTTTTAAATGAATTAGAAGATTTAATACTTAATCCGTTTCTAAAGTCTCTGAATAATACTGGCATATTTATGTTTCCCAGAGTATAGGAAGAAGTATTGTATGGCTCTATATACTCACCAGTTGTTACAGAATATACATTGTTTGTTGTATAAAAATTTATTCCAAGATATCTGAGTTCTGGATTGAATCTAGATGAATCTGATGATGTAAATGTAACTTTAATAAATAGCTGACCGTTGCCATTTTGAACACCATTTGTGTATTGTGGTATCTGATCGCCATTAATGCATTGTACATAGTTGCTATCATCTATGCTGGTATGTACAGTAATCCCGTTATCTCCCACCCAAGATATTTTAGATCTAACAACAGAGTCTTGAAATGGGACAGATATTGATTCTTTAAATGTAACTTCAGAAAATAAAGGTGTGTCGGTTGGTGTAAGGTATAATGATTTTGTTACATAATCGTAGGAAAGACCATCAATAATAAATTTTTCTAAACTATATATTCCAGGGTATATGGCAGACAAAATAGATTTTGTATTTTCATCAGAAAGAAGATATGTATTTCCATTATCTGGATTTGATATATGTATAGGTAAAACTTGTTTTTGTGCAGCAATAAAATGTGCTTTTACCTGATCTTCATTTAATGCATATCGATAAACTGCTGGGGCATCTACAATAAAATATGATGAAGAAGAGGCGGTTGGTCCAATTGATATATTTAAATATGTATTTGTAAATTTAAAATTATTTAAAGGTTTAGATGCAACTACATACCCATCAACAAATAAGGTCATTCTATTTACAGCATAAACAGCAACAACATGTAATGATTTTGAATACGATGGAACCGTATATTCCAGGATTTCTGAATTTAATTTAAATATCAGGTTTCCCTTTTCCCAGAATATTCCTATATCATTTACCTGATCTCCAAAGATAAGGTTCTCGGCTGTATTAAAATGTGGGTGAATCCATATTTCCATAGAAAAATCATTATCGGAAAACCCTGACTGCCCAAAAGATACCACTTGATTTTCCCCATAATAATTTTTACTTAGTGAACAATCTACATATTTAGTATTAGTAATCTTTGTTCCTGTTATTCCACCAGGTATTAAAGGTAAAAGCCCCGCTGCTATACCATCAGAATGAGTACCATTATTTCCACATCCAGAAATGTCATAGGCAACCGACCCAGATGTTTCATCTAAAGGTAAAAACATAACTGGGTTATCTTTAATTATTTTTAAGGCATATGACATGCTTTAATTATACAACAGAATTAATCTTAGACTTATACTCTGTATCTTCCCAAAATAATGAGATTGTGTATCTAATTCCACTTTGAACAGCTTTTACGCCATGCAATGTTTTTTCATCTCCTCTAAAAACAATTAGATCTCCAATTTCTGGCTTAATGGTATACGAGTCGTACTGAGGAAACCATAACTCTCCTCCAGCATAATCATCATTTAAATAAATTAATGATGAAAAATGTTTAGTCTGAAACATTTTACCAAAATTTTTTAAAAATTCTGGTGGAATATTATTTGTTGATAGCATATCATAGTCATGCCCATCTTCTTCTTCATAAAAATAATCAAGGTGTGGGGCCTGGTCTCTTCCTGGCCTCCATCTATTAATCAAATATTGTTCTTTTTTAATTGTTGATACTTTAAATCTATCTGAGACATGAAATTTGATTTTTTCTGCAAGATCCAGGTAATACTTTTTTTCAATTGGATACCTTTCATAGAAATGATCATGTGTTATATTTATACACATTCCATCCCATTGTGAAACAGAATGCCTTAAATTTTCTGCAATATCATTTGGCTTTGGATAGTTTAATTCATAATCTATTGACCATAAATCTTCTGACCATGTAGCAACCTGTAATATTTTTTCTGCTTCTTCTTTAGATATAAAATTTTTTACAATTCTAATATTTGGATTTTCTAAATCTACAACCTCATAACTCATTTTATTTTCTCCTCTTATTAAGATATTATAATATTATTTTCCGCAACATACCACTGATATGGAGATGTTCTAATATCGTATACGTCTACAGAATACTTAAAGTCAATAGTATCTACTACAATATTGGTAATAGCTTTACCAACATAATCAATATTAATAATAGTATCACCAATAGAAATTTCTCCTGCTGGAATGTGAGCAAAAACTCCATTTCTATCAACAACTATCGGTTGCTCTAATGAGTAAAATGCATTATTTTTATTAAAATTAATTACATCTTTAACACTTTTTTCAATACTAATAATTTCAACATCAATAAAGTTTATATTTATATTTGTTGATGATCCTATAATATTATAATTAGGCATATTAGATGGATCTACTGTAGCAAGCTTATCACCGAGCTTTAATTCAGACGCCTTAACATATATCATACTTGAGAGCAATATGTTAGTTTTTTCATAAATACATCCAGGCCCCTTGCCACCTTTAAAGTAAGGGAATGAAGGTGAAACTGGTGGAGTTGCAGGCGGACTTGCAGGTGGTGATGCAGGCGGGCTCGCAGGTGGTGATGCAGGCGGGCTCGCAGGTGGTGATGCAGGCGGGCTTGCAGGTGGTGATGCAGGCGGACTTGCAGGTGGAGTATGATAATTTGTATAATCAACACTATTACTTGTTGCTGATCCATATGCTGTCTGAATAGTTACGTTTAAGTTTCCAGATTGACCGTACGGAGAATTTACATCAGCATATCCGCTTCCTCCATTATTTACCGACCCACTAACATATCCGGCTAGCGATCCGCCAAAAGATACTGAGGTTGCAGATGGTCCTCCTGCGGTAGACCATTGTAATGTTATTCCAGTTCCATTATCTACATATCCTAATGCCACATATGGGGTTGGAGTAAATGATGGGAAATATGGAAAGTATGGTGGAAAATAAGGCGGAGCAACATAATTGTAATACTCAAATGAAATTGATGAGCCACGCAATACAGTAGATCCACCAGAAATTGATTGACTTTTATGCTTATTTGTAAGTCCTGCGTCTGCTGTATCTACTGCTGTAGATGAATAAGATATTCCAAGAGATAGTAGCTTGGACTCAATTTCTGATTTTGTTAAACCAGAAAGGTCTGGAACAGTAACACGTTTTACTCCAGTCCCTCTACCAAATCTACCTTTTCTTGGCACTATGCGCTCAAATCTCCAGATACTACCCACAAATCTGTACCACGCTTAATAACTGATGCGCTTGACCATTGTGTTCTTAACTTTAATCCAGGTGTTGCATTAGGCGTGAATCCAGATCCAGCAATTGTAACTTGTGAAGATCCAGTTTGTAAAACTTCAAATGAAAATCCATTAGGAAGATTTAACGTTGATTCTGCTGGTATTGTAATAGTTCCACCGTTAGACATTTCAATAACCTTATCTTGATCAGAAGATTGTATCGTATATGAAGATGACTGCTGATTAAACTGAATTAATGAGTTAGATTTAGAGTCAATCTGTGACTGTATTGGAGAAGTGACTCCATCTAGATATCCTATCTCGGTATTAGATACGCTTCCAACTTCAAGACCGCCTACCTTAAGTGTATCATAAGTAACTCCAGTAAAATTTAATTCGCTATCTGTTGGCTCTGTTGCATTAGATATTAGTTTCCATTTTCCATCAGAAGCATCTCTAACTAGTCCTGTGTGCTTATGACCAGCATTAATATCTCCGTATGCACCAAAAACTCCAATATCTAAAATATCTGTATCAAATTGCTGTGATGCTAGATACACTAAAGAGTCAGTCACTTCTAAATTTGTAGAGTTTACAGTTGTTGTTGTACCCTGAACATTCAAATTTCCAGTTACAGTTAAATTTTGAACTGTACCGCCAGATGTTGTTATTAATGCAGATGTATCAGCAATACCATGTATATTTGTTGTGTCTGATGCATGAGAAGACAATTCAGAATCTCTTGTAATTGAAGATGGTATTTGAGAATCTGGTACTAATCCATTTAAGTCTAAGGATGCCACCCCGCCAGACACACCTCTATCTGAAACTGGTATGTATTCAACTAAAGAGTTCTGTAGATCGTTAGAGCTGACTGTTGCGTATGGAATATCATTCCAATTTTGGCCTGTTCCAACTTTTATCTTTAATGTGTCTGTTTCTACACCAATTTGATATGATGCTAAAACTGGATTATTAGTTGTCCAAGATGTGGATGTCTGTTGAAAAACAACCGTTGATCCAGAAACGGTTTCAACTGTTGTAAGCCTGTACTCTATAGACTGGTTATCAGAAGTACCCTCAATGCCGATTCTTGCTTGAATTGCTTCTATAGCATCATTAACATTTTCATGCTGTGTAGCATGGTTAAGTGCTGGCTGATTCAATAGACTATGTGAATTTGGGTTGCTTAAAGAGTCTAAGCTAGTAGGAAAATTAGATGCCATAATAATAAATTATACCATCTAGCTAATTATAGTATATTCCAGAATCCAGGCGATATATATTTAAACCCAGAAATAACTGGCATTGACTCGTGAAAAAAGGGTGGCTTTGATGGAAATATAACTATGCTTCCAGCTTCTGCCTTAATAGTTATATCTTGTTCGGCAAATCTGATTTGGCCACCCTCATAATTATCGTTAAGATAGCATACAACAGATATTGTTTGTGGTCCTTCAGAACCATTTGAATCAGTATGTCTTCCCATTGAAGCACCAGGTTTATATTTACTTATAGAAAGAGGTGCAAGTTTACCTATCTCTATATTATGTATTTTAGCATAATGATTTGACGCATCATTAATTGCATTAAATAAATCCCAATATAGTTTATTTTCTTGTGAATCGTCTTTAATTAGTACATGATCAGACATTCTTTTTTGACTGCCAAATGCTAGATCCTCGTTTCCTTCTGCACCAGATGGGAACCACATCTTCCACTTTGGAAAAATATTATTTTCTTGAGAATCAAGTTGCTCGATTAAACTAATGATGTCATCATGTTGGCTAAGCATGTTTTTGTACACATGAATTTTTTCATGTGGTGCTTCATAACTAAGCATATTTATTGCCTTTTTCCCATTCAGCTTTTTGCTTGGCTTGCTCAATTCTTACCTGTCGCTCTTCTTCTTTCCATCTTTCAATTGTTTCATCATCATATTCAAGATCTGCAAAATCCCAAAATGACACCATAGTATATCTTGTTCCATTTGTAATTTCTGAAACTCCGTGAAGATTTTCTACTCCTCCAGGGAAAGTATATAAAGAGTACGCATTTGGCTTAAATGATATATCATGTTGAGGGAAATACAAATTGCCTCCTTCATAGTCGTCATTTAAATACAAAATTGCAACATATTTATTTATTTCAAATGCGTTAGGTACACCATCATTATTAGAGTTGTCTGAATGAACGCTTGCAAATCCTCCTACGTCCCACTTTTGAGCATGTGATGTATTTGCACGAACTTTTCTACTAAACACTGTTTCAACAGCATCTTGAAACTTATTTTTAATGTCCTCAAAAAACGTTCCTGTAAGGCCAAAGCTTTCAAGATACGACGGATCTGCTTTTATTCCTTTTCCAGATGAACCATAGAATGCAATATCTCCCCAGTCAACATCACATTCTTCAAAAAATTTAATCATATTTGGAGCAATTTCTGGTGTGACAAAGTTTGGTATCTCAACAATTTTATTTTCTGGTACATTAAGAACGCCTTTATCGTTTGGCTCATCTTTATAATAAATAAACTGTGATGGATCTATCTTATCAATTATCATGGCTGTCTATCTCCAGTATGTTTTAGAATTGTCCAAAAAAATGGAATTACATATCTTATTCCAGATTCAATTTTTGTGACCCCGTGAATATAATTCATATCTCCTGGGAAAAAATATGCGCTTGCTTGCTTTGGCTTAAACTGTATTCCTTGATTAGGAAAATATAATTCTCCACCTTCATAATCATCATTTAGATAAAAAAGTCCAGCTATATCATACCAAGGGAAGTCGTTGGGCTTCCCAGCATTTTCCCCCTCATGTAATTCTTTATCCGCATGTGGCATTTGAAGTTGTCCAGGAAACCATCTTACAATTGCTGGACTTGTTGGCATAGCATCAACACTAAAAAAATTATCTACTTCAACTTTAAGTCGCTCAACCATTTTCAAAATAACTCTACTAATTTCTGGATCTTCTTTGTCTAAAGATCTACCCGTAGCAACTCTATCTTTCCAATAATCAGAATCATATATAACTGTTCCATCTTCATTATAGTGTGTCTCGGTAACATCCCAATGAGTTATATTTTTTGCAGCATTTAGTAGGAACTCATGCTCTTCTTTTGTCATAAAATTTTCCCTTGACTGGATCATATCTGGAGAAGAGCCAAAAAACCCCGAAGGAGTTATTGAAAATCTATCATTAGAGTGATTATTAGAATATTGATTATTCATATATATATTTTACCATTTCTTACTCATAGGTTCTTTTTGACCAAACTTCATTTTTATATACTCCTCCGTTTGGCACACGATACTTTTTACTATTTTCCATATTTTTTTTCATCATAATATGGTGCTCTTCAAATATAAGATCAGCCTTCCAGTCTTCTCGCTTAAATGGCAATAACTGTACATATGGTGTACCAGCTGGCAATATTCCAGTCCATCCATCCCTAATAAAAAATGGCATAGATCCTGGCAAATTTACCTTATCATTATCTATAATTCCAGAAACTGTCATAAATGGCAAGTCATACCTATTAAATGGTGTAGAGTAAAGCACACTATACCCATCAGGAGCCTTTACAGCCCATTCTGGGAACCATGCAAAGTGATCCTGGTAGAATCCATGGGGGTGCTCAAATTGTGGCATTGGTAGCCTTGAAACACAAAAATCTAGATGGTTTCTATCATTAATTTTTGCATCAATTTTTCCATAATCATTAATATAAAATTCTATATCGCATGGAGTTACTAGTGTATATCCCGTACCCATAATATCAAACAATGCTGGGCAGGCTTTCCATGTAGGAATTTTGCCTTGATCTGGTCCAATCCAAAATTCTCCAGTATGTGGATTTTTGGCAAACCTATCTGCTTTTCTAAACCACTCTGGTATATATTTTAAGATTGGAGAAGGGACAAATTCATCTTCCTTTTTTAAAAATGGCCTATTTGCAATAAAGCTTATTTTATTCAATTCCATTTTTCCATCTACTATTATTTATAACATTAAGTTTAAGCGCTTTAACCTCATGGCTGCCGACAGACTCTCCTTTTTCATTTATGGCATCACGATACCAATCTGTCCATTTACCAGATTTATTAATTACTTGAGCAGCATCACCATAAGACTTTATCCTAGTATTATACTCTTCGCTTTCTTGAAAATCCAAGATCTCAACCGACTCTCCCTTTAATCTTGTTAAAGATATTGGTATAATTGTTGCAATTGGTTGACCCGCTTTAATTGTGATTAACCTATTGGCAGTACGAGCTTTAATTGCAAGTGGAAACTCAGTTTTTAAAAATGATGTACTTATTAAAGAAGAAATAACCTCAAAATCCTGATAAAAATAATTTTGAGGAGTAATAGTTAAAACGCTTATATCTTGATCTGATTCAAGTATTATTCCGCTATTAATACTTACGCTGGACTGACCTCTTCCAGTATAAGTATGCTCTTTACCAGAAATTACTTCTATATGGTCGCCACTTGTGTCGTTAATACCATCCCAAATAAAACTAATGTCATATGGAACAGATATTGTCCAACCAACTGTATTTGCAGTTGTTACTGGGTAGCAATGGTATGCATGCTTACCAGGAGTATCATCCATCCAGTCACGCTGAACTTTAAGAGGCTCTATTATAAAAGCATCGTCATGTCTTTTATATGCTCTTAATATTGCCATTATGAACCTGTTTCTTGATAAAATTCTGGTTTATGGTATTTATCGCTATAGTCAAGCATTGTGACTAATGAATATTTGATACCCTTTGTAACCACTTTAGCTGTATGCGGATACATAAAGTTTGATGGGAATAATACAGTATCCCCAGCCTTTGGCTTATAATTTAAACCCTGTTGTCTAAAGAAAATTTCTCCACCTTCATAATCATCATTTAGATAGGAAACAAGTGATACGGTGCAGTTATAAGAATAACCATGATCATGGTGTTCCTGGAAGTGTTGTCCTTCCCCATACCTTACAAAGTTGAAGGCTTCCCAGTATCTTAGACTATGAATTCTATACATGTTAGAATAATCTTGAACTGCTGGAAGTTGAACATCATAGCAGTCTTGCCAAATATCTTGCAATTTTAATGAAGCTTCTGATAAATCTCCAGCAATATCTGTTTTTTTAAATTTAAAATCTACACAATCACGATACTCTGGCATACGCTGTCGATAACCAACATATGCGTCTTCCCATTCATAAGGATTCGAATCATTTCCTAAAACATTCTCAAGTCTATTGATAACATCTAAATCTTTTTTAATTACATCATGATAAACCCAAATACCTGGAGCAACTTCCTCTTTACTGCTCCATGTAACATTCTGGTTAACTTGATTTTGAGTGTTAATATCCATTAAATAACTTGTCCATTCTGATCAATCTTAACCCCATATCCATTATCTTTGTGGGCTAAGTCATTAATATCCATCATAATTACAACACAATACTTTGTTCCAGATTTAATTGGAAGTGATGCATGTTCATAAGCATAGTTTGATGGGAATATTGCTATATCTCCATAGCCTGGCTTTACTGATAAATTATCTAGTCTAGGAAAGAAAATCTCTCCACCTTCATAATCATCATTTAGATAAATTACTGCTGATACAGCACACTTATACATAGGTCCATCATCAGCATGAATTCTAAAGTGTTTTCCTTCACCTTCATACTTAACAAAGTTAAATATCTCATAAAAATTAACATTAATACCCCAGTATCTAGCATAGTCATCTACACACTTTCGCAAAACATTAAATATCTCGTCATAAACTTCATGAAGCTCAGCGTTCATAGCATTTTTTTGACCCAGAGACTTATTGTTCATTTTAAAGTCTACACAGTCTCTAGCTTTTTTAATAGGAACAACATCATTTGTAACTCTTGCTTCATGCCAAGAGTAAGGGCCAGAGTTGCCTAAATTTCTTTCTAGCTTAGCGATATAATTTTCAATTTGCTCTTTACTAAAAGCATTATGATATACATTAAAACCAAACCCAGGATTTGATACTCTAATTCCGTTAAAATATTTATCTGGCATTCTGATAGATGTAGATTCTGTCCTATCTTTTTCAAACCACTCGTTATCGTTCATTTATAGCCTCCGCTATAAATTATAGCATTTGTATGTTTTGATTACAATAGGTTAATGAGTGCTAACTCTAATAGATTAAGAAATAACTATGTTATTTTCTACAATATACCACTGGTATGGTGTAGTTCTGATGTCGTAGACATCTCTGCTAGCCTCAACTTGTATTGATTCAACAATTATATTTGATATTGTTTTATTATTAATATCTATGTTTATAATTGTATCTCCAATTTCAATATCTGATGCATTAGAAATTCTAAAGATTCCATCTCTATCGACAACTATCGGCTGTACTGTTGAATAAAATACACCTGTATTATTGAAAGCAATTACATCTTTAATGTCTTTTTCAACTGAAGAGACATCTACAGAAATTAAATTAATTTTAAGATCAGTCGGTGTCGCCAAGATATTATCTCCTGGAAGTCCAGAAGGATCAATTGTGAGTAATTTATCTCCAACTTGTATGTCTTTAGCAAGTACATATCCTCTATCTGCTGTTAACACTCTTGAGTTACCATCGATACACCCCTTTGGACCCTTAAAGCCTGGGAAGTATGGTCCAAATGCAGGTGGGAAATATGGGAATGATGGTGGGAAATATGGGAAATATGGGAAGTATGGGAAATATGGTGGGAAGTATGGTGGGAAATATGGGAAGTATGGGAAATATGGTGGGAAAAATGGTGGGAAAAATGGAGATGTTGTTGTTACGCTATTTGAACTATCTGAATATATTCCATTACCATTTAAGTTTGTTGCCAAAACCTGATACGTTTGAGATGTTCCAGCTGTCTCATTAATTGTAATTGATGTATCCGCAGCATTTGCTGAATACGTTGGTCCATCTGAAGATTTAATTGTATATCCTGAAATAGCTTTTCCGCCTGTTGCAGGAGCAGTCCATGTAACAATATCTTGGTTAGCATTTGGTGATGATGCTGATGGAGCTGACATTTTAGCTGGAACAGTAGTTACTGTAACAGGAGATGAAGTTACTATAGTTTTAGCTGGACCAGAAGCATTTGTACCTACAACTGAAAATGTATATGCAGTATTAGAAGCTAAACCTTGAAATGTGTATGTTGTAGAAGAATTCCCAGTTGTTACAGTATATGTAGCTGGAGATGTTGTAATAGTATATGATGTTGCAGCTGGTGAATTTGCTGGAAGAGTCCAAGATAGTGATGCTGCTGCACCAGTTCCAGCTGCTGAAGCTGCAGAAGTTGTATTTGCAGTACCTAGATACGGTCTTGCTGTACCAACATCTGTCGCAGTTAGATTGGTAATAGCTAATGGCTCTAAAAAGTCATTAGATTGCGCTGAATGTCTACCTGCTCTTTTGCTCATTTTATATCCTATTCGACATATTTATTATACTATATTTTTTTATGCGGTGAGATCGCCATAAACAAGCCAGGAATTTTCTCCACGCTTAAATAATGTAGCTGTTGACCATTGAGTTCTAAGCTTGAGGCCTGGTGTTGCGTTTACAGTCACTCCAGCATCACCTGCAATTGTAACCTGACCAGTTGAAATCTGAGAAATATCTATTGATGCTCCAATTGGAAATGCTACTGCTGCATTTGTTGGGATTGTAATAGTTGTTGCTGATGAAGAATTAACTTCAATCATAGAATCTCTTTCTGAAAGAGATGACAATGTATATGAAGCAGTCTTTGAGATTATTGGTGTTCTAGAAGGCACACCTTCTTTTGTCTGTGTGCCATCTGAAAATACTACTCCAGCTGCTGTTAAATTATTTAAAGCCAAATCATCTAATGTACCTTGTGTAAAATTAACTGTTGTAGTTGGTTCATCTGTTACACCCTTAAATAGTTTCCATTTAGAGTCAGATGTGTCTTTTACAAGACCAGTATGCTGGTAAGTTCCATTATTAAATGAAGCAACAAAGCCAAGATCTACAAGGTTTGCATTATTGCCTTCACCAAGATAAATAAGAGGGTCTGATGTTGTAAAGTTTGCTGTGCTAACTGTTGTTGTAGTTCCTTGAATTGTAAGGTTTCCAGCAACTGTAAGACTACCATCTAATGTAGTTGCTGTAGCATTCTTTAAAACAATCTTTGAAGTGTCTGCAATTCCATGAACATTTGTTGTATCTGCTTCATGCGTTCCAACTGCTGTTGACGCAGCTGAATCTGCATAAGTTTTTGTTGCTAAAGCAGATGTATCTGCAATTCCATGCACGTTTGTAGTATCAGCCTCATGTGTACTGACTGCATTATCAGCATAAGTTTTTGTAGCTAAAGCTGCTGTATCTGAAATTCCATGAACTCCAGTTGTTGCTCCAGCATGAGAATTAAATGATGTTGTATCAACTTTAGAATCAATTTGTGCTTGAATGCCAGATGTTACTCCATTTACATAACCAATTTCAGTAGAAGACACATCTCCAATTGATGTTCCAGAAGGAAGTACGACTGTACCAGTAAATGTTGGGCTTGCTAATGGAGCTTTTTCTAAATTAAGAGTACTAATATCTGTTGTATGTCCAGATACTGTTGTTGCTAAATTTCCAGCGGCTGTGTTGATATCTGAAATATCTGTTGCTATTCCGCCTAAAGTTGTATTAATATCTGAAATACTACCGCTTAAAGTAGTGTCTAGTGTATTGACTGAATCAGTTACATACGTGACGGTTGCATAATATGTGCTATCAATCTGGTTATTTGGAACCTTAGTGCTTGAATTAAGAGATGCAACTCCATTTGCTGCTCCTCGATCAGAAACTAATAAGTAGTCTGATAAAGATGATGTTAGTCCATCTGGGGTCGTATTAGCATATGAAGTAATATTGTTCCAGTTATCCCCATTACCAATTTTAAATTTAAGGGTATCTGTTTCAATACCAATTTCTCCAGCAAGCAGGACTGGGTTAGCAGCTACCCAATTTGATGCTGTGTCTCTTCTAAGTTGAATTCTAATTGCCATTATGCGTTACCTCCGTCAAGTATATCATTAAATGATGTTGAATACGCATTTCCTGCGTCATAAGACACTATTGATTCATTTACAAACGTGCCATAATTTATATATCCAACTGTGCCGTCATAGTTATGTACGTGATCCAATAACGCTTTTGGACCTCCGACATCTGACCAGCTTACTCCGTTATATGCTTTAATTACATTTTCTACGGTATCAAAATATACATCTCCTTCTGATGGAGATGATGGTGCTGTATTTAATGTCCTAATTGAGCTTGCTGCCGATGCCCCACCAGCTTGTGATATCTCAACCCAACTAGAACCATTATAAAATTTTAGGACATTAGTTGATGAATTGAAATAAATAGCCCCAGCTGTCCCGCTAGCTGGATCTGAATCCAAAACTGGCGGGACTACTGGAGTTAAAAATTTCTTTGCCATATTATGCTACAACTACCACTCTAAACTGGTTTGATGTTGCAACTGCAGCAAATGACACTGTGACAGCATTTGATGAATCTAATGTAACATCTGCTTCAACCTGTGATGTTCCTTCATAAACCTGGACGGTTGCCCACTGGTTTCCTAGATTGTGTGTAACTGTATATGATGTATTTACACCGTCTCCAATTAATGTTGTATATTTTCTTGCTACAGAAGTTGTATCAATTGCAATATCGTTAGAATTTACAACAATTCCTGTACCCTGCCCAACATTAAATGTTAGTCCGTCTTGTGTTAAACCAGCTCCAGCAATATATGTGCCAGCTCCAGAGAACTGAACCCATTGCTGATTTGCAAAATCTGTTAGATAGTGGTTAGACTGTACCCATGAAGTATTTGCATAATTAGTTCCTTCCATTACAAATACTGAAGCACCTAAAAGCTCAGTATATGCATCTGCATCTGATGCTCTTTGAAGAGTAATTGTTCCAGTTGTACCAGCAATAACTTCATAAATACCATTTTGTGAATTTGTTGACTGTCCTGTAAGTAAAACTCTGTAACCAATTTGACTTGTTCCAATTGAATGTCCATCAATTGTTAAAGTTACATCTGTTAAATCGCTGATATTAGATGTTGATAATACATTTACAGCTGATTTCCAATCAAGTCCTGCAACTGCCGAATCAACATAACGCTTATTTGCTGCATCTTGTGGATCTACTGGATCTGCAAGATTTGTAATCTTTTTGCTGTTTGCATTAAGCGCTGCGCCTAATGTTGTTCCAGAATCAAGTGTCTTATTGGTAAGTGTTTGTGTCTCTGATGTGCCAACAATTTCCCCAACACCGTGTGTGCTTGTATCTGATGCGTGAGTAGAAAGTGCTGATGCTGCAGTTGATTCTGCTGCTGACTGAGCATTTCCAGCAACATAATCTGCATATGGCTGTGTAGCAATAATGTCGCCATAAATTTTTGCATGTCCATCTGGCTGAAGAACAATATCAGCATTATTTGTATTTAAATAAAGGTTATTATGACCAAATACTGTAAGGTCATTTCCACCTGCATAAATTGTAGAATTAGAACCTGTACCATCATTAAAAATAAGGCTATCTGAAATTGTCTTATTTGTAAGTGTCTGTGATGCACTATTTCTGGTTACTGTTGAATCAACATCAATAGTAATACCTTTATTTGGTGTTAGAGCAAATGATGTTGTTATTCCATCTCCACCCTCAAAATGAATATTTTCAGAAAGTAGATCAACTGTTGTATTGCCAGAAGTATCAGAAGTTACTGTAAGAGTAGTTGCAACATCTGCTTCTCCTGCTGTAGTTAATCTACCCTGAGCATCAACAGTAAATGTAGGAATTTTTGTTGCAGATCCATAAGATCCAGCATTTACTGCTGTATTATCAAGGTCTAGTGTTGTTGTTCCAGCACCATCATTATATGTTGCTGTTAGTCCTGTTCCTCCAACAATTGATGAACCAATAACATCCTGGATTACTTCTGTTGAGCCAGAAGTTGGTGTCCATTCTGTACCGCTATAAAAATATAGTACGTTTGTTGTTGTATCAAAGTAAATTTGACCAGCTACTGGGCTTGATGGCGCAGAGCTGAGATTTTGAATTCGTGCATTTAGAAGCTCATTTTTATTGAGGTCTAAACTGACTACAAATTTTCTTGCCATTATTTTATCTCCTTTTTAGGACAGGTACGCTGTCCCTGAAAATGGTTGCGCCATTGTCAGTGTTATTTGATTTGAATTATTATAATCTATTCCTGTCTCTAATATATCCCCTGCGCTGGTTTTAACAGTCACATTAGGACTAAAGCCAAGATTGTGATTTATAACTATGGAATAAACCCCATTTACTGGTCCAGTAATTTGAGCTAACTCCCAAGAATGTTGTGATGAGTACTGTGTTGGTGGGTTATTTAAAATATAGTTAGTTGTGTCTTCCCACGTTGTCTGAGTTACCTTTGGTCCATAAAATCTTGTAGACTCTTTATCATAGTAGAAATCTCCTACCATTCCAAGATTTCCTGCTGGTGCACCGTTACCATTTAAAATAGTTCTTCCACGGACACCCTGCGGACCTGGAGTAGATACTATTACATTATTAACATTTTCTGTTACTTTTATTATTTCCGACATTATATTGTCACCGACCTACTCAAAGTAATAAAGCCTTCCAGTAACTTAATCTTGTCTCCATTTGAGTCAATTAACATTAAGTCGTAAGATGATTTTGGATAAAATAGCTTATTAGTCTGAGTTGGTGTGGCGACTATATTCAAAGTCCCTGTTTCCTCATCAATTGTTATACCACCAGCTGGAGATGTTAATGTAAAAGCTAATTGCTTTCCGCCCTTAACATCACGAACCTGCATTTTTGCAGTTGCGCCAGTTAGATCGACGGGTGTAACCTCATCGCTCTGTGTATATTCGATCTGGAATCTAAAAGTTGTATTTTGATCAACTTCCCAGTTCTTTTGTTTTGCCATTTGCCGAAAATCTCCTTATATAGGAAAACTCCTATGCTTATTTTAGCATAGGAGTAGTCCTAATCTATATTAAATTGTATATTAAATTTTACTTGTTCTGAAAGCCAAAAGACTTATCGTTAGGGTTTAAGGCCTTAAGAATAAGTGGAGCAACTGATGCAACTCCAGCTGCAACTAAGTCCTTAGGCTCTGTATTTCCTGTCATATATAGAGCTAAAGATGCTGATAGAAATGCTCTACCGTAGCTTGCTAATGCATTAAGAATCTGTTCCTGCACTGTTACTTTCCCGTCTTTATTAAAATCGGCCTTTGCATATTTTGCCATAGGTCCTCCTCTTGATATTATCAATGGATTTGGGTTTCCCCATATAGATATTGTATCACTAAGAAGTAATATCTACAATCTCACAATTTCCGTCGGACGTACAAGCAAGGGTCTGAGTTCCGCTTGTTCCATCTTCTGTTTCATAAAACGATAGGTCTTCCCAACGAATGCTCTTAGGCATCTTTGCAAGAAGCTCTTCGTACTCTTCCTTTGTACATTCTTGGTAAGGAGCTTGTTTGTAAGTATGCTCAGAATAAGGAAGGAATGAAATTCCAGAAACTTCATCAAAATGCTTATAGACCCAAGCACCTACCTCCATCCATTCATCTTCCTTTACAGAAACTGTAATAGATGGCTTATGTTCACACCATGCACGCTGATAAACAAGCCAAATATTAAGATGATCGATTGCTGTTAAATGATTTCTAGTAATTGCACCTTCTGGAGCCTTTACTGGGAATGAGAATACAGCAGTATCATTTGGTTTCATTACGTCATCCTCAACAGGAATACCTACTTCTGTAAGGAATGTTGTGATTGGATCTTTTTTATCACCACGAACTGTTCTAATATAATAATCAGAATGCCATGCATGCATTCCTGAGCTAACCCCGACCAATTGAGATACTGTTCCAGAAGGCTTTACACATGTAATAGCTGCAGACTCAGGAATCCCAATTTTCCCAGCCTCTTCTGCATTAATAGTTCTTGCATACTCACGAAGGCCAGTTAGGACTTCTTCTAATTTTGCAAGATCTTCTTTACCAGAGAAGAACTTGTGGCCAAACTGTCCTGTTAGTGAAACTCCAAGAAGTCGTTCTTCTTCTGTATTATCTTTCCAAATCTTTCTTAAATACTTAAAATCTGTTAGTGTTGATTGCCATGTTCCAAGAATTGTTGCAAGGCGAACTTTATTTGAGATATCCTCAACTGTATCCTCTTCACGTAATACGACTTCTGAAAGATTACAAAACTGATAAGGACGGAGAATAATTTCTGAACATGGGTTTGTTCCATAATGAATTTCAGGGTCTCTACGACCATATTTAGCTGCTTGCGCCTGCGCTGCTGCAACATTATAGATTCCACGTTCGCCAGACTTTGAGTCATAAAGAGATTTCCATTCTGCAATAAATTGTTCCATATCTGGCTTACGTGAATATGCAACTGAGTTATTTGACAATGCACGTTGAGAGTTATTTTCCCACCAGTTTCCTGCCTTGGCTTGCGCCATTTCAATATCATTGATATTTGAAAGTGAAATCATTGCAGATCTGCGTACTCCACCTACAACAACAATTTCACCAATCTTACACATAATGTCATGAGCTTCAATTGGCTTTAGCTGACGACCTGCTGCTGACTTAAATTTTGCAATCGTAAAATCAAATAAATTAATAAGTGGTTGAGGACCAGATGATCTTCCACCCATTGTCTTAAGTCTAGCTCCAGCTGGACGAAGTTTGCTTACATCAATTGCTGGAATCTGTCCTGACCAAAGAAGTGCTAACAACTCACGATAAGCTTTAGCCCATCCTTGCTTTGAATCTTCAACAGTAATTACTGTAGTTGATTTTTCAAATGTTTCTGGAACGGAAGGAAGCTTATTGACATACTTGTATTCAACAGAGAATCCTACACCTGTTCCACACATAAGAATATACATTGTCTCGTCAAATGATCTTGGTGAATCAACTGGAACAAATGAGCAGTTATACCCAGCAACATGATCACGATCTAATGCTGCACCAGCAGTCATAACAGATCTCATTGATGGCATTACGTTGCGATTAAATACAGCAGACTTCATTTGTTTAACAAGTTCTGCGTCTGGAGTATAGTTCATTTTTTTTAGATGATCTAACATAAAATCAAAATATCTATCTACTGTCTCACCCCATACTTCACGACGGTTTTCTTCTGGAATCCATCTTGCATAACGTGACAATGCAATAAAGTTCTCATACGGGTTTTCAATAGTTCTAGACATTTTTAGTGACACCTTTTCTACCTGCTTTTTACAGGTTTAGTAAAATTTTGTAAGGATACAATTCTACCAAAATAATATTACATAAGGAAGACTTTATGAAAACTTTTTAATAATGTGTTCAAAAGCATTCTTAGTCAACTGCAACCAATTATAAGTTTCATGAACTTTTTCCGCCTGAGCAAAATAGTATCCTGAGTAAGCATTACTGCTTAATGCAAACTCTTTCATAAGCTCAAGTAGATGTTTATAGTCTGGCTCAAAAACTTTCCCAGTGTGTGGAAATGGCCATGGAGAATCTACTAACTTAGATCTAAGCTTTAATGGTCCTAAAAAATCTTTATATTCTGCCCAATCATATGTTGAGATAACAGGCATACCTGTCGCTAGCGCTTGAAGAGGGATAAAGCCAAAACCTTCTCCATATGTTGGGTATACCAATACATCATGTTCATGATATAACTGAAGCATCTTTTCTTCTGAATAATCATCTGTAATAATTTTTATATTATTATAAACTTGATCTGGTAATCCAACAATATGTTTATTAATATAATTATCAAAAACTCGTGTTGTATTATTTTTATATGCCTTTATAGTTAAGGAATAGTCTGGATTATTGCCAAATAAAGAAACGAATGCATCTACAACCATTTGTCCAGCTTTTCTCGGTGCTGGCTCTCCAATATGTAAAAATTTTATCTTACCGTCTTGCTTTCTTCTTTTTGGTTTCCAGATATCTTCAATTCCATGTGGATACACAAAAACATCTTTTATGCCATTTGCCTCAAAAACTTCTTTACACCATGTAGATGTTGTCCATACTTCGTCACACGCATCCAGATACTCCATCCATTCCTCTGGAAGCTCTGTAGATTCCCATGGAGTATATCCAATTTGATATTGCCCTCTATGCATTTTAAAATGAGTTGGTTGAGAAAAGTTTAATTGAACTGGTGCAACTTTAGCTTGATATGGGACATCATGTCCTAATTTATTTAAACTATCTATAATATTTATAGCTGCATGACCATATCCAACTGATTTATTAAAATTTGATCTGAGCGTAGAAAACGAAATCTGCATTAAAATTCCTAGTCAACTAACTTGACAGTAACTTACTGCCAATGATACTATTATAGTCCGCTATCTCTAAAGGAGGAAATGCCAATGGAGAATATCAAGCAAAAACTTAGTGATGTAGTTCATCACTGGACTGTTATAGGAATGATAACATTATTTCTATTTTCAGTAAACCCAGGGGTAACTGAAGCTAATGCATTGGTGGCAACACCAATAAAAACTGAAGTACAACTAAAGAAAGAAACCTTAGAGAAGTACAGCAATACTGCTTACAAGCCTTCAGAGAAGCTTACGGACAGGCAATTAAAAAGATTGCTCTGGGCTGTAGGATTCGAAGGAAAAGCCCTTAAAACGGCTTGGGCTATTGCTAAGCGTGAGTCTAATGGAAGACCCATGGCTTACAATGGTAACAGGAAAACTGGAGACAGTTCCTACGGAATTTTTCAGATTAATATGTTGGGAAAACTCGGCATTGATCGTAAAGAAAAATTTAACCTGGCATCAAATGTACTACTATTTGATCCAGTAATAAATGCAGAGATAGCGTATCATATGACTGGTGGCGGACAAGACTGGTCATCATGGAAAGGCTTAAATGCCAAAGCAAGAGAATGGCTCCCGCTGTTCCCTAATTAGTAAGAAGTAGGAGATATGAACCAGATACAAACAGTATCTAAATATATCGCTCTTTCAGAAGAGGGCCTTGTGTCTAAATTGGAATGCCCAATTGACCAAGGCCTTCTTTTTGCTAATTTAGATGTCAGCGGTACAATATACATGTACTGTTTATCCTGTGAATATAAAAATTACCCTGGAATATCTTTTTTTGATAAAATAAGTACGGAGGTAAAAAATGTTTTGTTGCGGAAATGATAAATGTTGTTCAAGTACTGAGTCTACCCCAATACCAGTTACAGATAGCATGGGAAGAGAAATTTTTTGGGAAGATATAGGAAGACCTGATGGAATCATATCTAAGTAGGTGGTCAGACGATAAAGAGTTTGTTAAGCTATATGAACAATTTAACAATCTTTATGATTTAAACAATAAAATAGATACTGCATTATATGCTAGGCTATATGTACTTAGACAACTTGCCGACCAGCAAAAAGACAAAAATCTTAATTTTGCTGAATGCGGAGTATATGCTGGAATGAGTATGTTATTTACAGCAGACAAATGTACCCAGAAATTTATTGGAATAGATTCTTTTGAAGGAGTATCACCTAAGACAGAATTTGATACGGATTATTTTGATAAGGTGACACTTGAGATTGAAATGAAGTATTCATTGCTAACTTTACAAGAATTTAATAATACAGAAATATATAAGGGCTGGATTCCAGATGTTTTTAATCAAATAGGTGTACTTGAATACTCATACGTTCATCTTGATGTAGATATGTATGAACCAACTAGAGATTCACTAGAATATTTTTGGGATAAAATTTGTATTGGAGGAGTATTAATTTGTGATGATTATGGATCATATAAAACAATTGGAGCTAGAAAAGCAATGGACGACTTCTTTCCAAGAAGTAGTATTCTAGAAATTCCGACTGGACAAGCAATAGTGTTTAAGAGGAGCATTAATGGAAGATAAAAATAACCTAGAAGAAAACTTAGATATGGCATCATATATTATGATGCATCGCATATATGATATTCTTACAATTATAGCTACAAAATTAAACCCAGATGATACAGCAAAGATGGTCAATTATCATGAACAAGGTTATCTTCTTGGACCACTTCCGTCTTACCTATCAGATGAAGAAGAGTCTACAGAAAAATAGTTGACTTGATATTACAGTTATTTTACAATAGTTCTACAGGTTGAAGCATCCCGCATACTGCTCCCTGTATTGCACGTATGTGCAGCATAACCCAATCGGATCCGCCTCTGATTGGGTTTTTTGCTATAATATATAAATGGGTAGAGATAATTTTAAACAAGTAATGTTTTCGCCATACTTTCAAAGCGATCATTATAAAGAAACAAAGTCATATCAGACAGAAAAAAGAATTGAAGATTTTTTTTTAAATTTGATTAAAAGATTCCAGGCTCTGACCAAACAAAAGAAGGCATAGCATATCTTGTTGGGCCTTCTCCAACTCTTTTAACTCCATGCCAATATTCTTCGGTAGCTGGGAAAACAATAAGACTTTTCCTTGGTGGCTTAAATGCTAATTGCTTTTCTGAAAAATATAATTCTCCGTCAGTATAATTTTCATTTATATATATAACAGCTGCCCATTTCATTCGATCATCAACATATTGATCATAATGTCCACCTAGCTCAGCACCAGCATATTGTCTTTGGATGATCCCAAATGGTCTAAAAGAATAGTTTGCATCTTTGTTAAAAAGTTTCTGTAATCTATCATCAAGATTAAATTGCTTTACTGTATCTACGATAAATATTACTTTATCATTCCAGTTATGAGTAACCTCAAGATTTGTTTCTTCAAGATCTCTAGTGCCATATCTAGCCTCTGCTCTATCTTTAATGCCTTCTAAATAAGCACCAAGCCATTCTTCCTGAGTTTTACTTTCTGCTAAATTATAAAAAAACTGACACTCTTCTTCTGATATAAAGTCTTTAATCAAAAATACATTTGGATCTAATTGTTCAAACTCAAATCCTGCATCTTTTATATTTTTAGCATTAATTTCTGACATAATACTATTGTACAATATCTTGTGCTCCATGTAAGACTTGAACTTACAACATCCAGATTCTAAGTCTGGCGCCTCTACCAATTGGACTAATGGAGCTTTGCTCTCCCCCCTGGATTCGAACCAAGATTGCCTGATTCAGAGTCAGGAGTCCTGCCGTTGGACGAAGGAAGAATAAGCGGAAGGTGAGAGAGTCGAACTCTCAAGGGTTTTTATACCTCGACTGTTTTCAAGACAGCTGCCGTCGCCAATCGGACTTGACCTTCCCTAGTACCGTATCTAGGAATCGAACCTAGCGTGTCGTAGACGAGGGATTTACAGTCCCCTGCCCCACCTTGGAGCATATACGGCATGGTGTGACGTGTGAGAATCGAACTCACGCATAATCGGACCACAACCGATTGCCTTAACCACTTGGCTAACGCCACCGTAGGAATAATAGGATTTGAACCTATGACACTCTGCGTGTAAAGCAGATGCTCTCCCCCTGAGCTATATTCCCCAAGTCTGATTAGCAGGACTCGAACCTGCGACCTCCTGCTCCCAAAGCAGGCGTTCTACCAACTGAACTACAACCAGGCAAAGACGGTAGGAATCGAACCCACGCCAAGACTTTTGGAAGGTCTTGTGCTACCACTACACCACGTCGATGAGCTTGACGTCAGATTCGAACTGACAACCATCCGCTTACAAGGCGGGCGCTCTACCATTAGAGCTAGTCAAGCCTGATCTTTTGATCAGTGGGAAGTCTAAGAATCGAACTTAGTACTTATGTTCTTCAGACATACGCTTTACCATTTAAGCTAACATCCCGTAGAGATAAATGGACTTGAACCATTGGCCTTCTGTGTATCAGACAGACGCTCTTACCAACTGAGCTATACCTCTGCACCCAAAATAGGATTTGAACCTATGACCTTCTCGTTCGTAGCGAGATGCTCTTCCGCTGAGCTATGTGGGTATAAACAAAAATCGGGTCAAATTTTTCAATTTGCCCGATTTGGTTTTATTTCTAAAACTATTTCAGACAACACTTCCAATAAACCACACTGATGACGGTAGGACAAAATGTCCACGCTGTGATGTGGTCTGATATGATCGAAGTGTTGCGTTCATGATATAAAGTATACACTTTCTTTTTATTTTATGCAAGTACCTCCAACGGGAGTTGAACCCGTCTTGCCAGATTGAAAATCTGGAGTCCTGACCGATAGACGATGGAGGCTTGGCGGAAGATACAGGATTCGAACCTGTGCTCCTTTCGGATTGCCTCTTTAGCAAAGAGGTGAGTTAGGCCACTGCTCTAATCTTCCTGGCGATTAATAAGTCTACGAGCAAACTAACTTATTAATCTGATATATGAGGCTTTACATAAGCTCGTTGACCTCCAGTTGTCCCCGTCGGGAGTCAGTCTTTACACCTGCAACACAACCTTAATATCGTACCCATAATCGGACTCGAACCGATACATCTTGCGATGGCAAATTTTAAGTCTGCTGTGTCTACCTATTCCACCATACGGGCGTGTCCCAACTTGGATTCGAACCAAGGACCCGCAGATTAAAAGTCTGCTGCTCTAAAACCAACTGAGCTATTGGGACTTAGCGATCTCGAACGGACTTGAACCGTCGACCTCTTCCGTGACAGGGAAGCGTTCTAACCAACTGAACTACGAGACCTTGGAGCGGATGATGAGAATCGAACTCACCCCTTCTGCTTGGAAGGCAGAGGCACTACCAATATGCAACATCCGCATTACTTTAAATATTTTATTAAGTTTTTAATTTTTTCAACATCATCATTAAGCAATCCAAGAGCTGTATTACATTGACTACATAATACTCCTCTTACGCAATTTCCACAAGAGTAAGATCCAGTGCAACAGTTATGATCATGATCTATATTAGAACCGTCTCTTGTTTTACAAACATAGCATTTACCATCAAACTTATTACTGATTTTATTAAATTGTTCTTCAGACAATCCGTGTCTTTTAAATCTTCTATCTGGATTTTGCTTGCTTCTTTTTGAAGGATTTTCTTTTATGTATTTAGTAACATAAGAAGAGTGACATTTTTTACAATAGTTTCGTCTTCCGTCTGCATATTTAGAAGCTTTTGCAAAAAGTTCTAAATCTTTTATTTCGTTGCATTTAATACATTTCTTCATAGTAGCTCAATACTATCATATACTGAGCTATTTATCAAGAGCTGGTCTGGTAGGACTCGAACCTACAACATCCCCGTTAACAGCGGGGTGCAACTGCCAATTGTGCTACAGACCAAAATATAAAACCCCTTACGGGGTTTTATTGTGAATAGGTGGATTGCCTTTTACCACCACGGATAAGTCAACAATACCATTGTATGTGATATACGCTTTCATCCGACCACCCGTTAGACCCGCTAAGATCAGGACGCTAATCCCCAAGTGTACCTTACTCGTCCCTTGCTGACAAAAGACTTCGTTCAGTCATACTCCAAAGTTTCCGTCGAAACTTTGTTTGTGCCAGAGAATGGATTTGCACCATTGCTTTGCACATAAGCGCCTCTTCTAATTGGGCTACTCTGGCGTGGCGGTGATGGGATTTGAACCCATGACCTAAAGCTTATGAGGCTTTCGAGCTAACCGAACTGCTCTACACCGCTTTGTAGATATAATTATATACTATATTATAAATCTAGTCAACTACTCTATTCAGTATTATTTTAACGGTATAATAACTATATGATTCGCCATGAAATAAGAACAATATCAAATATTACACCAACAAGTGTAGATATTGCAAATATAATTCCAACGGCGTACACATTAATTATCCAAAATATAAACTCAGATGGATATATCTATCTTGGATCAAATAGCGTATCGTCTACAAACTACGGATTTAGAATAAGCCCAAATCAAGCATTTACAATTGAGCTTCCTTCATCACAACATCTTTATGCTATTGCTTCCGCTCCTGGCCTAACCGTGTCTTTGATGGAGATAAGTCGTGCCATTTAATACAGTTCATTTTACTGATCCATATCCAACTACTACTACACACCCGTACACATCAACAGTAAAACATTTAGTTAAAGCTGGAGTTCAATTAACCAAGGGGCAGGCAGTTTATGTAACTGGTTCTACTGGTAATGCTGGAACTAATATGATTGTTGGTAAAGCGTCTAATGATGCAGAAATAACATCAAGTAAAACAATGGGTCTAGTTGAAACTAGTGCATCTATAAATGATCAAGCATACGTTATAACAGAAGGGCTACTTTCTGGATTAAATACTAATGGAGCATCTGCTGGAGACCCAGTATGGCTTGGAACAAATGGAAATTTAATCTATGGTTTAGCAAATAAACCACATGCACCAGCACACCTTGTGTTTATTGGAATTGTAACTAGAGCTCAACAAAATAATGGAGAAATATTTGTTAGGCCTCAGAATGGTTTCGAGATGAGTGAGCTCCATGACTTAGTTTTATCTGGATTAGCTGCTGGAGACATAATTGTTTGGGATGGAAGCAAGTGGACAAATTCATCAATTTCAATTTCAAGTCTTGACGGAGGGTCTGCAAGTTCATTTGGGTAAAAGCACATAAATATAACAAATGGTATAATTTATGAATGCAGACAAATAAAAGGGTTGAGGCTGTAGCTGAAAAACTTAGACAGTTAGTTCCTGACTTTACAGTTTCAGAGAGCTATGTTACTGCTGCTGAAATTCTTGAAGCGGTAGAGTCTGTAAATAATGAAGAGGTGTGTGAACCAACAGCATGATAGATTATCCAACTGGTAGCTGGGAAACAGATTTAAAGATCCCAGGAAATTTTATTCGTGATTATATAAAATTAACAGAAAACATTTTAAATATCGATGATCAAGAAAACGACCTTCGATACTTCAAAAATGAGAGATACTATATTCTCTGGGAGTATGCTAAGAGTGTTGCTGATTTAGACGGCGACTTTGTTGAATGTGGAGTATCTAACGGTAACTCTGCTTTCTTTATGGCAAAAAATTGTAAGACACACCTACATCTATTTGAATCTTTTGAAGGAGCTAGTGACTTCACAGAACATGATAATCCTTACTATCTAGAAAACAAATTTGCTGGTAGTGCTGATGCGGTAAATACAGCATTAGCTGAGTTTAATAATGTTACATTACACATTGGACCAGTTCCATTTGAATTTGATCAGGTTTCAAAGATATCTCTTTTGCATGTTGACTTAAATAACTATATTCCTACAAAAACAACTCTAGAAGCTTTGTGGGATAAAGTAGTTCCAGGCGGAGTTGTAATAGTTGATTTTCATGATTCAGTTTCAACTGGTGCAGAAAAAGCTACTAGAGATTTTTTCATTGGATATGATATTTTAGTCATGGCTACTGGAAAAGCAGTTATAGTTAAGAACTAGTTTACTTCCGCTTTGCCATCTTTCTCATATGAGTTCGAATGCGGTGGCAGTTGGAACATACAACTTCACACTTCTTAATCTCATCATCAATTTTTTTCTTTGATAATGTAGGTATTAGTTCTGAGACATTTTTATGCTTCTGTCCTCTAACATGGTCAAAGTCCATAACGTAGTATGGGTAGAAAAGTTTGCAATCCATGCAGGGATGCTTTTCCTTATACTCTCGTATATAAGTTGCGAGGGCAGCCTTTTGCTTGGCTACAGAAGTCTTCTCAGTCTTCATTGATCTAATTATATTATATAGATCTTATATAGTGCGAAATGCAGTGCGCCGACGGAAGAGAGAACCCATTTTAAATATTTTAACTTGTAGGCCTAATCGGATTTGAACCGATAGTCGGTTGTATATAAGACAACTGCTTTCACCAGATTAAGCTATAGGCCCATATTATTGCGTTAATATATTAATGTAATATATTACAGCACATATATGGACAATTACAGCTAAAATTCCTGTAAATAAAGTAAACTTCATATTCTAGTCAAGATCGGAAGAGCACACGTCTGAACTCCAGTCACGA